>Ga0187842_1000380_pt1 | contig 22398 bp, 23 predicted proteins | sample SpaLakP09_SKY_41_FD_134514 | JGI IMG/M metagenome (GOLD analysis project Ga0187842, IMG submission 134514) | Oligotrophic lake water microbial communities from Sparkling Lake, Wisconsin, USA - SP09_SKY_41 | ecosystem: Environmental > Aquatic > Freshwater > Lake | place: USA: Sparkling Lake... | reverse complement strand
TTCCACACTGGAAGTGGATGGAACTTCCACTTTTAATGGACAAATAATTGCTTATGAAGATGTTTCTCTTAATTCCACACTGGAAGTGGATGGAACTTCCACTTTTAATGGACAAATAATTGCAAATGGAGATGCTTCTTTTAATCACAATTTGACAGTGTCTCAAAACACACAATTAAACGGTTATCTCACAGTTAACAATGATGTATCCCTCAATTCCACTTTGAGAGTTGGTGGCGTTGCCAATTTCAACGCATCAATGATAGTTTACCAAGATGCGCATTTTTATAATACTATAAATAGTTTGTATATTAGTGGCACAAAAGGACTTTTTATAACAACTTCACCTCAATCATCGTCGGTAACAGGAGATAATAACACTGGTATAGGAATAGATTGTATGCCAAGTTTAACAAGTGGAGGAAACAATGCATGCTATGGATGGAAATCTGGAAACGCGTTAACAACTGGACAATCAAACACGCTTATTGGAATGCAAGCAGGGCAAAATATAACTACCAGTTCTTTTAATACTGCTTTAGGTTACGCATCAGGATATGGTGTTACTACAGGTGCAAGTAATACGCTTATTGGAACGCAAGCAGGGCACGGTATAAATGTTGGTTCTTTTAATACATCAATAGGTGATAATAGTTATTTTCAATTTAATTATAGCTATTCAACCGCGATTGGTTATAACGCACAACCAACAGGCGATCATCAAGTAGTGTTGGGCACAGCGGAAGAAACGGTTTACTGTCCACATAGTTTAATGGTTGCAAATAATTTAATTGTAACAAACCAAACATCATCCGGAAAATATGTTTCCACTTCAGACTACAGAATCAAGACAGATGTAAAACCATTGGACGCGACTTTTGCAATTGACATGTTGAATCCTGTAGTCTATAAAAACAAGCTATCGGGAAAGCAAGACACTGGTTTTATAGCGCACGAGGTACAAGAAATCTTTCCACATTTAGTAAACGGCGAAAAAGACGGAGAACAAATACAAAGCTTGAATTACCTAGGGCTCATTGCCATTTTAACGAGAGAAATCCAAGAGTTGAAAAAACGCGTACAAGTATTAGAGAAAACCAAGTGAATTTTTATCGGCATAAATAATAGATAATGCCGACATACACTCAACCGTGCGGTTATGCTGTCACTGTAGATACGAGTGATTTAATCCACATTTTCAAACCATATTCATCTGGAAGTACTCCTGCTCCTGATACTGGTTATAAAGCGAATTCTAATTATGGAGGACAAGATTTATCTGAAATATTTCAACCAAGAGGTAATTCAGCCGCAATCCTTTACAACACCAACTATACACTTTCAGATGGCACCGATTTGGCAAATGTTTTTATGAATATTAATTACTTTCCTTATTCTGCCACTATTATTGATAATGGAATTAAAGTAACCCCGAATAAATATAATAAAAATACTGCATATTATCAATTTAATAATGTCGGTTCAAACTCAAGTTTTCAAATATATAATCCAACGGCACCCATTGTTGTAAATTATATTCTAATAGGAGGAGGAGGAGGAGGCGGGTCTAGTGGCGCTTCAAATACAGGTTACGGAACTGGCCCTGGTTCAGGCACTGGCGGTGAAGGTGGACAATGCACATCTGGTTCTTTTGCTATATCAAGTAACAATACATATGATGTAACAATTGGTGGAGGTGGTTCAGGTGGACAACCTCCTTCTATTCCACCAAAACCAAACGATGAATCAAATGGAAACGGAGGAAACCCAGGCACTTTATCTAAAATTGAAATAATTAGTTCTATCCTATTCGAATCTAGTGGCGGTGCAGGCGGATATGGAGGTTATAATAATAGTGGCGCTGGTAGTGACCAAAACGGTCCAAATAATATTTACAGTGAAAACCCAAACCAATATTATGGTGGTGGAGGAGGTAATGGTTCAGCAGGGGGTTACGGACAATCAGGTACAGGCAGTGCTGGTGGAAGCATTGGTGGAACAGTAACTAGTTATGATGGAACGACAACTTTTATTTGGGGTGGCGGTGGTGGTGGTGGAAATGCAAATGGTTCTACTAGTAATTCAGGTGGAAGTAATAATAATGGAGGTCATGGTGGAAATTATTATGGTTCTAATGAATTTGGTGGTTCGGCATCTACGCCTGGAGGTGGAGGTGGTGGAGGTATATCAACAGGTGGAACTCAGGTTGAATCTTGGCCCGGCGCTTCAGGAGGCAATGGTGGAAATGGAACGCTCCTTATTTGGTGGACCATTCCTTCTTAAGGTGTATTTGTGAATTTGTATCCAAATGGATACAAATCAACAGAATAACCATATCCCTTTCGTGGATAAATATATTTATCCACGAATAGAGATTAAATAAATAAAAAATTGAATACAAATAAAATAACTTGTTCAAAAGAAAACAAGTTATTCTACTCCCACTGCAAAAAATGAAATCACAATCCAAGTTATATCCTGTTCTCTCAAAAAGACACAGCCATTCAAGAGACAAGAATCTTGTTTTTGATGAGCCATCTCACAAATACACAATTCTTGTAGATCCTGATTCCACTTATACTAGTGTAACTACATGGAATCACAGTCATTTTCCGCATTTTGACGCCGACAAAATCATTGAAAAAATGATGAAAGGTAGGAACTGGAACTCAGAAAACAAGTATTGGGGACTCACACCCGAGCAAATCAAACAGCAATGGGCAGACAATGCGTCCTCCGTGAGCGGTGCCGGCACAGATATGCATTTTGATATTGAGTGTTTTATGAACCAAGAGTTAGTCGATGAAGACGACAATCCGCACCCTTATACGCACCAAGACCTAATCGAAATCTACGATGACGAGCAAACGCAAGGCGTTCCACCCCCAAACTTGTCCGAAGAATGGCATTATTTATTGCAGTTCGTTAAAGCATTCCCCAATTTGAAACCGTATAGGACAGAATGGATGGTTTACCACGAGGATTTGAAGCTCGCCGGTTCCATAGATATGGTATACGAAAACCCAGATGGAACCCTCGCTATTTATGATTGGAAGCGGGCAAAGGAAATCTCGAAAGTGAATGGTTTCAAAGAAACGGCAACTACAGAATGCATCAACCATTTGCCGAATACGAATTTCTGGCATTATTCTCTCCAACTCAACACTTACAAGGCGATTCTGGAAGAAAAATATCAAAAAAAAATCACAGACTTGTATTTAGTCCGGCTGCATCCAAACAATCCACGAAAGACTTACGAACTTATAAAATGTGCCGATTTGTCCAACGAAATCCAAGAACTTTTTAAACATAGAAAACTGGAAATACAAGAAACCAACCAAACCAAGCAAAAAATAAAAACATCCAAAACTAAAATCAAATTACTTGAACAGCATTAGTTTCACAGGATTATAGTTGTAAATCTTTTCTAGACCTAAATGAGAGAGTCCGTGTACCCCGATAGTGAGAGAAAAAAGCAACGACAAAACAATCAACTTATATGGTTCCGATTTGCTTATATTCGAATAATTTTTTATTAATAACCCAAGAGCTATTAACAAAAGAAGCCCATTCAAAATGTGCGAATAAAATGAAGGATTCAAATAAGGATTGGACGTATTCGTATACATGTAAATTATCTAATATTATTATTTAAACATAAAGTTACGATTATTATTATTGTAAAATGACAATACTAAGCATACCCAATTTTCTCGTTTTTTCATTTTTTTTATATTTAATTTTCTCTGGAGAAAAGAGTTGCTTGACGCTGCTTATAATGCAACGACTAAAACAATTATTAAAAGATACAGACGCAACCGACGACGACGAAGAACAAGAGGAAGAACAACCAAAGGAAGAAAAGAATGAGAAACAAATAATTAAATTTGAAGACAAATATTTGGAAAAGTTGAAAGTAACAGAGGAAAAAGAGTTAACGCCTGAAAAGTTGGACAGTTTGTTGAACAGTTTTGTTATGGAAAATACGCCACAGGGAAATGTGGTAATGTTTTGGGATAATAAACGCGACACATTTTCTTATTATGCGGACCATTTGATTCCTTACAGATTTTTAGAAGTTGTGGGGAGAAAGTATGTATTAACGAATGAATGCAGAAAGCTATTTGTAGACATGGACGAAGAAATCAAAGCTGCTGAAAAAAAGTTGGAAGAAAAGAAGAAGCAAAAAGAAGAAGAGAAAAAAAAGCAAAACAAACAAGATGATCAAGATACCAACACAATAGCAGAACAACCCAAGAGGAATGTATTTGCCAAGTTGAAGAGTTATAACAGGGACAATAGTATAAAATCGGCGACAGTGGCATTGGACTCGAAGAAGCCTCCATCAAATATTCCCAAAAATGCAACAGTAAATACGAAACAAGATGAGAATATGATATTGAAGGAACGAGCGAATCGTTATTCATACCAAGGCAAATTGGCGAATTTTTCTTTTTTGAAGAATGTAGAACGCAAGGTGGTAGATAAGACTTATGCAATGAGTTTTGCCGAATTTAAGAAGATGAAGAATGGCGCAAAATAAAAGCTAGTGTTATTATAGGAAAATATGTTAGATACAATAAATAGTGCAACCAAAAATATAAATAATCAAGCATCAATTCAAACAACCAAAAATATAAATAATCAAGCATCTGAAAAAATTAATACATTGGAAGATCAAACGCTAGAACAAGTAAATACATTGCAAGGACAAGCATCTAAAAAAATTAATACATTGAAAGATCAAACGCTAGAACAAGTAAATACATTGCAAGGACAAGCATCTGAAAAAATTAATACATTGAAAGATCAAACGCTAGGACAAGTAAATGCATTGAAAGAAAAAGCATCTACCTTGGTTCCAAAGATGACGGTTACTGATTTTTTGAAAAACAAATTTGAATTGAATGATGAGCAATTAGAAGCATTAAGTAAAGCGGACCCATCAATACTTCAACAAGCATTTTGGGAATCTCTTGATGAAAAAAAATGGCCTCTTTTTACTTCTGCATTGGCATTAATACCATTTTTTGGACAAGATGTTTTGGCATTGAAATCTGCTTGGAATGAAGCTAACGAAGTGTTAAAAAAAACCAAACAAAAAATAGTTGAACAATTGCCTTCAATAACAGAAAAATCGATTGCAAATGCAAGAGATTCAATGCTACTACAGCAAGGTGGCAGCCATTCAAAAAAATCAAATGCAATTTTAATGCGAATAGAAAAATCCAAAAAAATGTTTCATAATACAAATAAAACCAAGAAAATGCAAAAAATAAGAAAAACCCAGAAAAGAAGAATGAAACAAGCACGAAGATAGGCGGTTAGCCCTTGGCACTATTCTTTTTCCATTCACTATACCCAGTGCTGCGCAAAATATCGAAAGAGGTACCGAGATGATCTTTAGCGATCAAATAGGCATGCTGTTGAATGGTATCTAGTTGCATCAAATAGTCAAATATAGATTGCTGAGTTTCCTCAGGATAAGTGCTAATGTTTTCAGGAATGGGAATGCTCAATGAAGACCAATCGATGGAAGACATTTTGTTTAATAATATTGCATAATAAGAATATTATTAAGTCAATTTTTTTACAAATGATAATTCTATTGTAAAAATCTTAAGACAACAGAGCCAATTTATGTCATTACCAAAAAAAATTGAAGAACTTAAAGCGATAAAAAAGAAATTATCACACAAAGAGAATGTTATCCCAAGCCTCCATATCCAACAATGATGGAATTAATAGAAATATTTGCAATAGTAACAATGATAATAATAATAATATCAGAGGCGCTGATATTGGATTTGATAGATTTGATGAACGCGAGACGCATACTCGTAACAACATTTTATCCAAAGATTTTGAAGAAAACCACCTTTCTATAAATACAAACATTTATCGTTACAAGTTTACGCAAAATTTTATGGACGAATTGCACAAGTTTTCAAAGATTCATCAGTATGACGACCGTGACACATTCAAAGAGGCGTGGAATATATGGATAGATGACAATGACGATTTGGTTCGTGATGAGATTCAAAGGCTGACAAATCTGAATTATGATGGCGACATATTAGACAAGATGTTCAAGAGCGCGCGCTATTATTTCAGAAAAAAGAGCATTTCTAAACCAGAACCGAAAAGTCGGCGCCAATATTTGAGTGTACAGAAGGAGTTGTTAGAGGCGATGGACAAGCAAATTTCAAAGAAGAAGAAGGAACCGAGTTACAAGCCATCGGATGGTTTTGAAAATTTCTGCAATGAACACATTGATTTGTTGAAGGAGGAAGTTATAAGGTTGGTAACAGAGCATCAAATAAATGATGTAACTATTATAAAAGACAAAATAAAGAAGACATATAAGAATAGATATTTTATGCTTAGAGAAAACAATAACAATGGGGCACTCTGAATTGAATTATTCTATATTCAATATTTTATTAGTTTCGTTTTATCATGTAAAAAAAGCTGGTAGAATATAGTAAGATTAAATGATATCATTTTCATCATCTATATACCCAACTTCATCCCTAATAAATTGCGTGAATGATGGATTATTTATAGAAAATCAGAATTCAAAGAAGAATCAAAGAGAGAAATCCAAATCCAAAAAAAATCCAAAAAATGTAGTAAAAAGAGCAAATTTTTTATCAAAAAACGAAATAAGAATAAGTGAAAGAATAATGGAAATTCCTTGTTTTTTTGTGAATTTTGGACCGATTTTAAAATACCGTGATTTTAAATTGGCGGAAATAGATGATGAGCGGTTTGAAAAATGCAAAATATTGAAAGATTCTGTATCCAGTTATTTTCTTTTTCAATACGAAAATAGAGAGAAAATGTGTGATTTTCTGAGTTTTTTTGAAAAAGCGGCAACAAAAAGAGAAAAAACGATGAAAATAATCCAGAGTTTCAAAAACTTATTGCAAGCAATAAAGAAGTTAGACGAGAGAAATCTTGTGAATATGAATCTAGTTCCAAGCAGTATCCTTTTCAAGGAAGATGAAACGCCATACTTAGTAAATTTTGATCATTGTTTGGTTTATCCAAAAGAAGAAGACGAGAGAAAAAGTAATCAAGAAAATCAAGAATTAGAAAATCTACTCTTTTCCGATTATAACCCAAGAAAGATCCATTTGCCCATCGAAGTGCATTTGCTGTGTTATATGAACCATAAAAATCTTGTTAGCCTGTCTGCAGCCAATATAGAAACCGTAATAAACGAATGGTTCTGTGGGGTTTCTTTAAGTCCTTTTGGAAAATATATATCGGAGGAATTTAAAGGTGCGACAACCGCACTTTTCTCTCAAAGAGGACTAATTAATAAACCGAAATACTGGATAAAAGAAGAGTTGCTTTCTTTTGCAGAAACATGGAACAATTATAGTTTATCAATCATCTTTTTGTATCTTCTCTCTTCTTCTCTCGGCTATGAAAGTGAAAATCATAATTTTGTAAAAGGATTTATTCAATTGTTGTTGCAGAATATTTCTGGAATTGGGTCAAAGAGAGAAAGTGTGAAAAAGACACTAGAAGTATTTGACGAACTCATTTATTCTATTACTCAGGAGGAGTGGCGACAATTATAATAATTTATAAGTATAAGTAATTTATGAGAAAATAAAACATAAATATTACTCTTTGAATCTATATAATGGAACTTTTTAGTGTTATTTTGGCACCAGAAAATAATAGTGGCTTTGGAAATCAAATATATACTATTGCTCAGTCTATTCAAAATTGTATTGAATCTGGTAATTCTAGCGATTTGATTTTGTTTACTCCGTTTTTGAAAAATATAAATACAAATGAATTCTGTAATTTATGTGATGTAGTTGATATAAAAGAGACAAATATTGTCTTGCAAAAAATAAATGCCCCACAAATAGAAGATTTCCATTTATTTCAGTTAAATATTCTTAAAGCGCAAATAGGATCGAATGATTTTTTTTTGGATGTAACAAATGCAATAACCTCTTTTTTAAAAGACAACACATTTTTGTTACCAAATACTTTTAATTTTACAGGATTTTGCGACATATTGGTAAAAGAAGTATTTTATAAATATTTTATAGAGTTAGATAAAAAAACTTTTAAGTTGGCCATTACATACAAGGTAAATAATACAATTATAAATAAACAATATGAGATAAACAATACCGGATTTTTAAAAGACGCATTAGAAATTGATATAAGAAAAAATAAGCCAAACTATATTAACATTTGCACAAGACACGACGAAAATTTTTATTATGTTAAAAAGAATATTGTTTTTAATAAAACTTTTTCAGATGTTGTAAATGAATTTGTTAATGTTCATCTTCAAAATAATAATAAAATAAATTGTATACATTTGCGTTTGGAAGATGATGCTATGGACGCTTGGTCAAAAGAAAATAATATTGAGAAATCAATTTACAAAAGAATAGCTGAAAATAAATATTTGAGAGAAATACAAAATAACATAAAAAAAGAGGATCTCACTATAATATTAGCTCATAATTATGACAATAATGTAATAAAATATTTGCAAGACAATGGATATAATTATATAACAACGCCTATTTGGTCAAATTACAGAGATATTTCTGCCATTTATGATTGTCTTGTTGGTGAATATTGTAATAATATATATATTTGCTTGTGGGAATCGAGTTTTTCATACTTGTTGGGTTATAGAATAAAAAAAATAAATGGCGATGATTTTCATTTCAATGTTGTTTACTATAATATGATTAGCAATGAGGAATTACTATTTTTGCAGAATGATTCAAGGAAGAATCAAGAAAAAGAATTTGAGTTTTGATAATATAATATAATTTTCATAATATATCATCAAATATGGTGAACTAGCAAAAAATATGTAAATATTTTAATGTTTCTTGTGATGCTTTCTGGTCTTCTTGCCGTGTTTGTGGTGTTTCTTTGATTTGCGGTGGTGTCTTCTAGATTTCTTCATACCAGTTTCCATAAAGGAAGGTGTGGAAGCTGCTGGGTGTTTATACATTTTCTTAGCATCAACCATTGCTTGCTTGAATTTGTAAGAAGAGTTTTTCGATTTGCCATCGCGGTAAACGCGTTGAACTAATTGCATCCAGGATTCAGCCATTTTATATATTGTACAAAGAAAAGAATTGCTTGTTAATGATTAAAATACAAATACAATAAATATAAAACGCACTAAAATATACATATTCAAATAGAATCATAATAAAATAAAATTGAATCACTTAAATAAAAAAATATTTATAGCAAAAAATGGGAACTTGCCAAACTATTTCAAAAATGTCAACACTCGCTTCTTTAAATATAAAATCTGAAATAGTATTTACGCGTTATTTATACTTAAAGGACGAGGTTAAACTTTCTCTTCTTGTAGCACTCTTGAACAAGAAGGATTCTGCACTTTATTGGGCTTATGAATTGTATTATTCTGGTTTTGAAGAAGAATTATTTCAGCATTTGTGGAAAATTTACTACGATTTCTATTACACATTGAATCCTAGTTTTCAAGATTATTTTGTCAAAAAATACAAAGAATGGAAAAAACCGACGACTAAAGATAAGGAACGATTCGTCGCATTCATTATTGGCGATCTTATGATTCGGCCTCACAATTTGGATGTATTTATGTTGCGTCAGTCAATCCATTATTCAAAAGAGGAATTTACATCACAATCGATTTCGACTTATGAATTCTCGGAAATTCTTGAAACACAAAATTACTTGCAAATCGCCAATTTTATTTTAGGCTTAAAAACTGCGAATATCCAAATCATAAAAGAAACAGTCGCTCATTTCGTAAAAAAAGGAATTAAAATGGACGAGGAGAAAATCATAAAACGATGGAAAAAAATCTCTGGATTTCTGAAAATGGACGAATCCGTTCAAATCCTGGCATTTATTATGCATCAGTTCTCTCAATTAACTAAAATCCAGATGGGGAAAAAATTGTATATAATTGTTGAAAAAGAAGATATTCTTGGTTATGATACTATTTTCAACAATAGCGCAACTAATTTCCGTTGTTATAAAATTCTGCCATTGGCGTATCTTTATACTATCGACGAAGATAACTACTTGAGTTTATTTCAATTGGATAGAAATAAAATCCTTATGGATGATCCAGACGGATTGCGTAAAATTTATGGACACCATTGGGAATATTACGCGTCCTTCTCTCCTCTATGGTTTGAGAGAATTCAAAAATGCAAGGGAAAACATAATCACGAAACCAAAAGGATCGAGTTCCCTGAGAATGAAGAAACTGATTGGACAGAAGAATTTTATTCTAATTTTGGATATGAACCTGATGAACAAAAGAGAGAAATTCAAGAAAAAAGCATTCAAAAAATAGAGAAACTAAGAACATGGAAACAGTTTTTTGAAGAACACGGAAAAAAGGGAATATTTGTTCCCTCCGATTCCACCTTGTCTGAATTAAAAAATATTAAATATTAAATATCTACCAACCACAAGTAATTTTACACAAATTACACCGACCAAAAAGAAAAAGGAGACAAAACTCATTCTAAATTATTTTTAATACATCTTGTCTCCTTTTTCTTTTTGGTCGGTGTAATTCATAATATAAATTTTTATTTGTCAAAAAAATTGAACCATAATAATGTTTTTTATTGATAAGTAAATAAAAGTAAGAATGGTCAAGAACATTAAAGGTGGTAGCGGCCATAAGGGCCAAGCTCGCAAACATACAAATGAATCTACTTCAAAAACACGATTTGCAGAAGATGATATGGAGGTTTATGCTTGCGTAATCAGTTTATTGGGCGGAGCAAATTGTTCTGTAAAATGCATTGATGGGCAAGATAGATTATGTATTATTCGAGGCAAATTTCGCGGAGGACGTGGAAAGAGAACTAATATGTTGACTCGCGGAACCTGGGTCTTGGTTGGAATTCGCGAATGGGCGGCTGACGCCGCTTCTGAGAAAGAAGGAAGAAAATGTGACTTGTTGGAGGTATACAACGATGTCGATAAACAGGAACTTAAAAAGATTCGCGGTTTACAATGGGATTCTATTGAATTGAATGATGTCGTTACTGGTAAACCATATCATTCAGATAATATTATTGACTTCTCTTCATCGACACACGAAATCGAATATGAAGAGCTATTGAAGAATTCCGCTGGTGAAAATGTAAAGATGCAAATTACACCAGCAAGCGATTTGCCAGAAAATGGAAACTATGAAGAGCAAGTGAATGTAGATGACATTTAGTCTATTTCTTCAATGATATTATCATCATTTTCATCACTATTTGTTTCATTATCAAAAGAATTAAAAATATTTGTCAAGAGAATATTAGTAAAACTATTGAATTCATTTACATTGTCAATTGTACCAATTGTTGAATAATTATAATGATTGTAAAAATTAGTAATAGGTTGTTCAATGTTTATTAAATCGGGCATATCATCATATTGCTCTTGCTCTTGCTGTTGCTGTTGCTCTAGCACTTGCTCTTGGTCGAAACTATTGATACTAGAATCAACAATAACTCTTTTTTCCACTGATTCAAATTTATATCTACAAACAGGACATTCGGCACTTTCATCAGTTAACCATTGCATAATAGAATATGGAGTAAAACAATGATTACACGGCAATTGTATAACATCATCTTGTTCCTGAAATTCGTCTTGAGTAATAAAACATGAGGTATTTTGTTCTTTATTTATAACATCTTTGTATTTTATTGTAAGTAATTTATTTTTTTCCTTTTCTGAAATAACAAATTTAATTGGATTTACATCATATAAACTTTGATTTATTACTAGATTATCAGAATTAGAATAAAGTTGGTTTTCTTGAAATAATAAAATATCTTCTTGCATATTCATCATGATATTGTAAAAAAAATTTTCTAATAAGTCTCTTCTATTTTGAGCCATTATATATATTCATATATATATTTTTATATTTGTTATGATAATAATAATATAATTACGAAATAAACCAAAATCGTAATTATATTGCTGTCTCTTGTATACATATATAAGATATATTTTTACACCATTGATAATGTAGACGGTTCACTAATAGAATTGCTGTTAAGAGACAAGTATTATCCAATTGAGAATATACCCAAGGACATATAACTATAATATAGTTTCTTTAAGCTGTTTTTGAAAATTATTAAGTAATAAATGTAGAAGATTTAAAGATAAAAATACATTTAATTGTAACTGTAATTAGTTAAAAACCAAACTCAAAAGCCTGCAATGAAGAACAATATATTTAAAAATGAGACAATATACAATAGATTTAATATGAATCATGATTACACAAGAAATAGGGAGAAAAATTTATTTGGCACTCCAAATAAAGAAATTGAATTAGATATTGATAATTTTCCCGCATTGTCTACAAAAGAACAAGAACAAGAACAAATTCAAAAAAAACCAGATATAGATTACGCTTTAGCATTAAATAAAGTTAAAATATATGAAAATGTATTGTCCAAACAAGTACCATCTGGTTGGTTGTGGATTACTCGAGGACCCGATAATAGCATTGTTCGTGAATATGGCGACTCTCCTTATAATAAAGAAGAAAACTCGTTGAATGATAATATGAATAATGTCATTGAAACGATGAAAGAAAATTGGGCACAATACAAAGAAAAATACATAGAATTGTATGGCGAAGATGAATATGAAAAAACTTGTATGCATTATAGTGATTATGATACAGATACAGATTTCCCACCACAATCAAGTGATTAGTTTCAAAATAAATAAAAAAAAATAATGAAATTATAAATATGTTAAGTTTATCAGAGGATGAAGAAAGTATAAATAATGACTTTGACACCAGTTGGATTAATGAATTTGAAAAGGTGGATAAAGATTATACTAGCTTTTATTTGGAAGATTTGACTTATGTTAAAGTAACCATAATTTATGTAAACATTCATAATGAAATAGAAAAAATTAAAGAAGATAAAATTTTTTTGAATAGCTCTAACAATATTTCTCGCAATGAAATAATTGGAATACTTAAAAGAAACAATACAAAAGAAGGCAAAATATTTACTATTATGACAATGTTAAAATACAATCTTGATTTAGAACCAACTGATATCAGAAATTTTTTAATAAATAAAGAAGACTCCTCTTTTTTATCGACAGTAAAAGAAGTAGACGAAATTGTGTGGAACAAGACTATTTCAATGTTTCAAGATTTAAATAATTTATTCATTATCTTTTACGAAAATGAAAAAATAAAAACTGACAAAAAATCAGAACTTTCAAAAACTAAAAGAATATTTTTAAAATCAACCCAGAATCACAGTAAAACTTTAAAAATAAAAATGAAAACTGCTTAGAAAAACAATTGCATATATAATAAATAGTAAATGGCATCACTTGTAAACGCTCTTGATTCCAGAACACCTATTCAATCCAACGAGAAAGGACATGCAGAATATGCGTGGTCCAAATGTATTAGGGAAAAAATTCTGCAATTCAGTTTTCAAACTACTCGTAGTAATGCAGATGGTGTAGAAAAATTGTCGGATGTTCTTCGTCAAATTCTGTGCGATTTACAAAACGGACTTAAAATGGGTACTTTGTGTCGCGGTGAACATCAAGAGCTTCTAATTACAGCATATAAAATCATTGGACACACTCGTGATATTATTGATGGCAAGGGAGAATATGCACACGCTTATATGCAACTTCTTGTTTGGTACGAATTCCACCCAAAACTAGCTTTGTATGCGCTAGAAAAGTTTGTGTCGTTTAAAGACAATGCACATCCTTATGGTTCATGGAAGGATATTAAATATTTCTGTAACTATTGTAAGAACAAGGGTGTTTCAGTTGAGCACCCCATTATGCAATACGCTTTTACACTTTTAAACACGCAGATTTACCGCGATTCTTGTTCAAATGATACAAAGAGTTTGGCGGCCAAGTGGGCGGCGCGAGAAAAGTGCAAGCGTTTTGGATGGATATTTGAAGAGCTAGCGTATTCATATTTCGAGAACTATTTGAAGACGGCAAAAAGCCCAGAGGCCAAAATTCGCGCTCAAAAGAAATGTAAGATGGACTTTCGCAAAATGTGTAGTGGAATCAATAAGGAACTTGGAACCACTCAGATTTATCAGTGTGCGAATCAGTGGGTTCAAATCGACCATGCAAAAACTACATCACTCACTATTTCCAAACAGAAGCAGGCATTCTTGAATATAAAGAAGGATGGTACGCAGCGCACAGAGAATCCAGATCGTATTCAATGTGCAGAGAATTTCAAGGAGCGCATTAAGAAGGCTGTTGCAGGTGAATTAGAGATCAAGGGTAAGCGAGTTGGTTTAAACAGCTTCACAACGCAAGCATTTGAATTGATTAATAGAAAGAAATCTTACAAGTTTACAAGTATTCCTCAGAATCTTCAGGCAGAAATTGATCTTCTCAACTCGCAGTGGCTAGATAATTTGAACCAGAATAGTGCTTTGTGTGAAATGATTCCGATGTGCGATTTCTCCGGTTCAATGGACGGCGTCCCTCGTGATGTTTGTTTTGCACTAGGTATTCGCGTTGCGGAGAAGTCAAAGTTGGGAAATCGCGTTCTATCTTTCTCAGAAAATCCGTCGTGGCACAACTTGGAGGGATGTAGCACTTTTATTGAAAAGGTGGAAGTGTTGCAACAAGGTGAGGTGGGATATTCTACACAGTTCTACAAGGCGCTTAAAGTAATTCTAGATGCAATCATTGAAAAGAAGTTGACACCTGAGCAGGTTTCTGGGCTTGTACTAACCATCTTCTCGGATATGCAAATTGATCAAGCAAAGACAGCGTCGGTAATAGCCACACCTAATATGGAGACTCTCTACCAAACAATTGAAGAAATGTACGCCGAGGCGGGTAACAGAATCCACGGCACACCGTTCAAACCACCGCATATCCTCTTTTGGAACTTGCGAAGTACAAACGGTTTTCCAACTCTATCTTCGCAGAAGAATGTGTCTATGATGTCTGGATTTAGTCCATCTCTACTCAATGCATTCTGTGACAAGGGGATTGAGGGTTTCCAGAGTTGCACGCCTTGGATAATCCTTATGGAGATGATGAACAAGCCTAGGTATCAATGCTTAGAAGATAAGGTGAAAGAGTTGTTTTAGAGTTAAAAAAGAAGAAAATAAATAAATGTCGCGGATAAATTCATATTATATAAAACAAATTTTATATATTATGAATTGTTGTATTTGCTGTCCTGTAAAAAATTGTGGCCCTTTTATCGAAAAAGTATTAGATAATATGCATTTAATAGGAGAAATTTTTGATGAGTTTGAAATAATAATTTTTTATGATAAATCAAACGACGATACTCTTAAAAAACTTATCGATTATACAAAAAAAAGTACAAAATTGAAATTTTATGTAAATCCAAATAAAACAACTCCTTTTAGAACTCATAATATTGCAAACGCGCGTAATTTTCTTCTTAATTATGTGAAAAAATTTAACGATAAATATAATTATTTTATTATGATGGACGGCGATGATGTAAATTGCAAGAATTGTAATCCTGAGATTATTAGAAAATATCTAACGAGAGAAGATTGGGATGCTTTGTCATTTAATACTAGTCCAAAGTATTATGATATCTGGGGATTATCAATATGGCCATATTGTTTTAGTTATAATCATTTTAACAATAATGACTATTTTTATGAAATTATTCAAAATTATGTTGTTGATAAATTACATAAATTGCAGAATGGAGAACTTTTGCCGTGCATATCGTCATTTAATGGATTATCTATCTATAAAACCAAAAAATTTTTGAATAGTTATTATGATGGCAGAATCAGAACAGATTTGATACCCAAAAGAAATATGTTTGATCATATGAAATATGCAAATTCTGGATTAGTTTATAAAAAGTATATTAGTTCAGATTGCAGATATGAAGACTGCGAACATAGAGCATTTCATATTATGGCTAGACAAAAAAATGACGCAAGAATTATGATTAGTCCAGAGGTACTATTCAGCCAGAGTAAGGTTTTACGGCGTCGATAATAAAACCCTAAACAAGCCAATTTATCCATTATCCATTATTTATAATCATTTATAATAAATATTTCGTTCCTTCCACATTTCTGGATAGTATTTTTTTTTATATTCTTGTAAGTTTCCCCCTTTTCATCGGCATATTCGGGATAATTAGTTGAAAGAACAAACCTATTTTTGTAAATAACATATCCTCCGCCTTTGTAATGTATTAAATCAATATTTACTCCTTTGAAATTATTTCTAATAGCAACAGAACCTAATAAATCTGGTCCCGTCGGCCATAAAGGGCCTGGTCCATAAAATTTATTTTGCACATTAGTAACAATACGACGAATCGCTTTTAATAAAAAAAGATTTCCTTTATGACTTACCATTAGAGCATTATATATACCATTTTTTGTTCTATCTTTAACAAAATGATTTTTATCTGTAAGTTCAATTAATTTAAAACCATTTATACAAGATAATTTTATATCTAGATAAATTCCTCCATTTATAAACAAAACACAAAGACGCCATAAATCCGCTTTATAAGCTCCCGGAATTAGTTTATCATATGCATCTAATACATCTTGTCTAAAATGTTCTTCAATGAAATTACGACAATCGTCGTCATCAAATAAAAAATGTTTAAATCCAGGGTTTTGATTTTTTAATAATTCCACTCTTTCTTTCATTTTTTCAGGCAAAACTTTTGTATACCATGTCTGATAAATGACACAAGGTATATTAGGATTATAATGTGAATTAAAAAAATTATACGGCCTATCATAAACAAATTTCTCCAAATCAGTGGTAGTTTTATTTATTTTCATCATTGTATATTTTATTGCAATATATATAATATATAATAATATATAATAATAATTATTCTAAATTTTTACGATTTTTCTCCATATATCATATATTATCCTTAGGTAGATCTGGTTTTATTTCCACACTATAAAATAAATTATCTATAAAACAATTTATTTTATTGGCATAATAACATTGAATAAAAAATAACAACTAAATTTTTACAGTTTTTATTGAAAAAACCAGATCTACCTAAGCCTAGTTTATAGGTGATATAATTTTATCGTCCAGTAAAAATCTTCATAACACTTGCATTTAATATTTTATCGCGCATTTGAATTTTTTCAATATATTGTTCATATGTAATTCCCCAATTTTCACTTATATTTCCAAATAAAGAAGGGATAGTTTTTTCTTTTAATTCTAAAAAGAATATTATTGCAAATACCCGTTCTAAACAGCATCTGTTAATTCTGTTTTGAACAACATCTACCAAATTAATTAACTTATATTTTTTCATAATATGCGTTAAAAAGGAATGTTTTATAAAACTTTGAACACCGAAGCATCCATACCAACTTTTTTTTTTTGAAACTTTATTAATTATAGTGGCATTATTTAGAACTGACACTATGTTATTATCATAATGTGTTTTATTGTGAATTTTATCAAAATGCCATAAAGATATTACTGGAACATCAAACGATTCAAATGGTATTCTTTTATGAAAAAATACACTATCGTGTATAATTACCGCTCTATCAAACCATTTATTGCGAAAATAATAAATATAAGGTAACAATTCTGCTCTTCCAATATATTCTGATTGAACTACAATAAGATTATTGTATTCATAATCTGATTTTAAAAAAGCTGGATTGCTGTTGTCATCAATAATAACAATTAACCTATGAGGATAAAATGAGCGAATTAATTTAACACATCTATTCCAATATTTATTTGTTTTTACCGAATTCACATGACGCGTAATAATAAAACCATATTTTCTATAAATAGATTTTTTTTTGTTAAAATTTTTATTATAAATACCAATGTTACTTTCTTCTGTATTCTCAAGTAAATTTTCAAAATGATTATTTATATATTCTTCATTATTGTCGTATTCTTCATTATTGTCGTATTCTTCATTATTGTCGTATTCTTCATTATTGTCGTATTCTTCATTATTGTCGTATTCTTCATTATCTTCAATAAATATATTTTCATTATCAATAAATTGTTCTTCTTCTTTACTCATATGAAATTATAATTTATACTAATATAATAATTTGCAGATATTATATTAATTTTTAAAATTGAAGATAAATAATAAAAAAAATAAAGGCAAACAATTATGACAAATATTGTTACAAGCCGTTTTAATAACTCAACTTGGGAGGAAAATTGCAGTTTTCGAGAGAAACACAATTGCTCGGGTTGCATTTATGGTTCACCAAAACAAATGACAGAAAAAATACCCCTAAATTCCTTACTCTTTGTCATTGAAATGAACAATTCAACTAACAAAATTGAAGGTATAGGACTAATTCGTAATATGTGTCGACACGAAAAAAAGATGCGCGTTTATCAAATTGGCAACTATAATCGTTACAGTTATCAAGGCAATTATCGAATCGATCGTTCAATATTAGAAGAAGTTTGTCCACAGATTCTCAAAATTCTAGAACAACTCGTATTCACTGGAAAAACACATTTAAAACGTGGTTCTGGATTTACGCGCATTCCCGAAAAACTCTATAAACAACATAAAATTCTTGAAACCTATAATTACTCAGAACAAAAAATAAAAGAAGAACTCTCTTCACTCTTCAAGCGCCAATTTCTGCAAGATAATTTAGATGATAACAACAATTAAAATACTAAAAACGACACTACCTAGGAAAATAAACTCACTTTATTGTATATGGTTTTGCTTTTGCTTTTGCATTACTTTTTTTTATTGGGATTCCCTTTTGCTTATTGTGCGTTAAACCAACTTTCTTTCAGTGGAGGAGGCGCATTTGGTGCAGTTGAAATAGGTATTGCTAAAAATATTGTTGAAAAGGAAACCAACAAGGATTACAATATATATACAGGGATTTCGGCTGGAGCATTAAATGCAGGATTTTTATCTTATTTCATTAACATTGCCGATGGAATCAATGTAGCTGAAAAAATATATTCGAATCTGAAAAATCACGATGTTTATAAATTATTGCCAACAACGGAAATATCATTTCTCAACAGTGATCCGCTTTTCAATACATTAAGTCAAATAATAAATAAAATGCCAAACCAACCTCTTATTCATACCTTGATAGGAGCAACAAATTTATTCACTGGATCCCTAGATGTCTATTCTTTGGAAGACAATAATAATACAAACAAAGTTCATTTAATGATGGCATCATCAGCTATTCCAGCTTTATTTCCACCCATTTCCTACAATGGAAATTTGTATGCAGATGGTGGTACTTTGAGTAATGAATTGCTTCAAGTGGAACTAAATCGTGAGTTTGGATATATAAATATTACATATGTTACTCCTAGCGAAGGTTATGTTTATGACAAAACGCCCATCGATTCGCTAAGAGAAATGATAAAAAGAACAATATCTATTGTAATATCAAATTATAATGATCCTTTAGTATCTTTGAATCAATATTGTAAAAATCCTATTGGAGAGATAAACAAGTATTTTGTTGATGCAAAGTATTTGGATGGATATAATATATTAAATTTTGATAAAGGTAAAGAACTAATTGAAATTGGATATAAGAATACGAAACATAAAAAATATGTTTTATGTTGAAAATGAAAAACTTATATAGAAAGAACCTGATTGTATAATCTAAAGTAATATATAATATAAAATATCTTTTTAATGGATTTTATAGATGATATAAATAAAAATAATATTGATACTGATGTAGACAATTATACCATTGCCGAATTACTTATTATTCTGGATTTAGATTCACCAGATCAAGAAGAAATTGTACAAAAGACAAATGAATACATTGAAAAATTCGAAGACAAAGGTAATGAAGAAATGGCGTTATTTTTTATGAATATGCAAGAAAAGTTGTTACAATACTCTAATGAATTATACAGTTCCGTCAAACCAGCAGAATTGGAATCCGCAGCCACTCAACAAAAAAATTGGTGGGAGAACCAAACACTCAAACAAAAAAATAATCCTGTTCAAAACGACAAAATTACAGAAAGAAAACAAAAAATTGATGTTTTCAATAATCCTCATCTTCCTATGAATAAAGAACAATTGGGTGTAAATAACACATTTGATGTAAAAGTCGCACAAGATGTTTTAAATCCTAATTTGGAAAATATAACTTCGCGTTTTATCAATTTAGATAGTCAATTTCGTCAAGCAACAAGCGGCATAGAATATAGCTCAACCGATTACACTTTGGACTTGTCTGAACCATTGCACGATGTCCTTTCTCTCCGTCTGTATTCTATTCAAATCCCTTATGCTTGGTACACAATTGATTCTGCGTATGGAAACACATGTTTCTGGCTCGTTTTCAACAATGACACCGCAATAAATATGCAAATATCTGTGGAACCAGGTAACTATAATCCGGTGCAATTTGTTCAGCAATTGAATGTGGGCTCCAATGGTTCAAGCAATTTTAATGATGCAAGCATTTTTACCTTTCCTTTTCCAGTGTCAGGCAACTATCCTGTAAGTTACAACTCAAACAACGGAAAAATTTATATGAATTTGTTTAATGCGAGTTGCACTCTTAATGGAACAACATACACAATTGACAATACTACACAAATACTTTTTTATGATGTAAACGCAAAGCTAACATGTGGAACGGCATATTGCACACAAACAAATGCGATCAATCAAACGATGGGTTGGATTATGGGTTATCGCATGCCCTATATTTATGCAGAGCCGTCTGGAAATTATGCGCCAGCGCTTTTGGATTTGTATGGACCCAAGTATTTGATATTAGCCATCGACGATTTCAATCAAAATCATATTAATAATGGATTGGTAACCATTACAGAATTATCGAAAAGTTTGAAATTACCGACTTATTATAATCCGAGCATACCATATACATGTACAAGTATTGGTTTAACACCAGGAAACAGCAATTTGGTAGCTGAATTGGCGGCATTTGGAGATATAACCGCAAATGCAAACCAAAATAGTAATGGAAATGGATTATTATTTTCCGAAAAGCTGAATTTAAGTTACAAACAAGTGCCGCAAGTGCTTCCTAGTGCTCCACGAACTCTAACACAGGCGCAGATTTATTCTATTAATGAAATTATAAAAAACAATGAACGAAATACGAATTATAGGACAAAGGCACCTTCCAGCTCAGATACTTTTGCGTTGATACCGATAAAACATGGTGGATACAATACAGGGGATGTGTATGTAGAATTTGGTGGTTCATTGCAAGACAATAAACGGATTTATTTTGGTCCAGTGAATATTGAGAGAATGCGTGTAAAATTAATGGACGACAAGGGAAACATTGTAAATATGAATGGAGCGGATTGGTCAGTCACATTAATAAGTGAGAATTTGTATCAATATTAAATTTCAATCACTTGATAATATAGAACAAAAATGTAATTAAAATATTTATATATATATATATATATATATTATATGTACTTGATTAATAAATTAGAAGAACTAAGAAATAAATTTAAAAACAATTTAATTTTTATTCATACACCCAAATGTGCAGGAACATATGTAAAGCCAATATTATCGCATTTGGGAATTAAAAATAAAGGCCACAATCAAGCTATAAAAAATGAAGGAATTAATTTTACGATTGTTAGAAATCCAATTGAAAGATTTGAAAGTTTAATGAACTACAGATTGGGCCATCAATATCCCAGAAATGATTGGCCAGAAAATTTAAAACATGTATATAAAAATAAAAATATTACTTTAAATGAAATAGTTTCAAAAATGACTGATGCACAAATATTAGAATTTAGTCCATATAAAACGCTTATTTATTGGACAAAAAATGTAGACATAATTATTACTATAGACGAATTACCTAGACTGTTGGAATATTTTGGTTATAAATATGATGAAAACTTATTTAAAAAATCAAATGTCTCAGAAAAATTAAGAGGTAAATTTAATGAAAAAACAAAAAAAAGAATAAAAAATTTGTTTAATTACGATATGTTATTGTATAATAAAGTTATTAAGACGCCATATTAACTGCCCAATGTAGACAAGTGTAATAAAATTATAATCGGAAGAATATGAAATAGAATAAGCGAACCCCATTCAAATTATTTTTATAAAATAGAACAGTTAAACCTACGCAGTTGTAAAATTATATATATATATACTTATTATAGTATGAATATTTTTAAAAATACTATAATAAAATCAATAGATACAATCGGTTATTTAGGTCCTCAGCTTTTATTTTTTGCATCTATTTACTTTCTTTTTGATAAACTTACATATCTCTCTGTGTATTTTGTTGGATTCTTTTTGAATATTTTACTGAATGTTATTTTGAAATC
>Ga0187842_1000379_pt1 | contig 22411 bp, 20 predicted proteins | sample SpaLakP09_SKY_41_FD_134514 | JGI IMG/M metagenome (GOLD analysis project Ga0187842, IMG submission 134514) | Oligotrophic lake water microbial communities from Sparkling Lake, Wisconsin, USA - SP09_SKY_41 | ecosystem: Environmental > Aquatic > Freshwater > Lake | place: USA: Sparkling Lake... | reverse complement strand
GCGTTGGAGGGCCGAACGGGATGATGTCGCAGTTACACCATTGCCAGACCCTGTTGGAGCAGGCCGATCAGAGCTTTGAGTTGGCCCGTTTTGACGAGGCATTGAGCACCGCCGATGCGGTGCTGCGGGTGGTGGATGATCCGATCGACTGCCCGTCGGAGGATTTGCTGTTCCGTGCGCTGATGTTGCGCGTGCGCTGCCGGCTCAAGTTCGAGCGTTTCGATGCCGTGCTGAAGGACTGCGAGCGCCTGCTGGGCCTGGTGGCGCTGGACCATTCCTCGCTGCGCCGAGCCGAGCTTCTGATCAACATGTCTTTCGCGCACAGCCAGCTCGCCATGCACGAGCTGGCGCTGCGGGCAGCGCGCATGGCCTGGCAGGATGCGCAGATGTTGAAGCACATTCCACTGGCATCACGTGCTATCGAGCGCGTGGCCATGTGCCATCTGACGCTGGGCGACGCAATCGAGGCCGAACGCTTCATGCAGGAGGCGCTGGGTCTGATCGAGCAAGAGGGCTCGACCTATGAGCGGGTGCAGCGCTACTCCAATGCGCTGCACATGGTCTGCGGCCTGCATGACGGCTATCTGGCCCAGGACAACCCCGGCATGGCCCAGGGCCTGCTGGCGCGCGCGAGTCGCGTGGTGGCGCAGGGCTCGGCCGCGGCTCAAGCCATCGACAGCGACTATCTGCGCAGCATGTGGGAGGCCAATGTGGCCCGCTGGTTGCGCCGCCGCGGCGAGCTCGAACGCGCCGAAGCCGCGCTGCGGCAGCTGGGCGCCTTGGCCGAGGCCCAGGGCTGGCTGGCCATACGTCGTTCCGCCCAGCTGGAAATGGCCCTGATTGCCGAAGTTGCGGGCCGGCCCGACCAGTCGCTGGAGTTGCTCCAAGCCCTGTTCGAGCCGGTTGCGCTGCGTGTGCGCGACAGCGTTGCGCTGCCGGCACTGGAGGCCCAGGTGCGGCTGTACGCGACAGTGGGTGACAGCGCCGCCGTGACGCGGGTGCTGGCACGGCTGGCCGCCCGCCGCAGCGCCCGAGCCGAGGCCGTGCGCCAGGCCCGCGAGCAATTGCCCGGCGCTGGCATGCGCATCATGGACACGCTGAGCCATACCGGGCGATAGCTGCCCGCTGAGCGGCGCCTGAGCCACAACGCCGTCTGACTTGCGCCCCATTCCTGGGCCTCATCGGGGCAGCCTACCTCCGGTAGGGGCATGAAGATGTCGCATCGCGCGTCGAGGTCCAAGTTTCCTCGATGCTGATCTTCGCCTGCTGGATCGACGGGATCGGCCCGACGATGTGTCCGAGCCGCGAGGCCAATCCGCTGGGCTTCAGGCCGGCGCGGATGATGGCGGTGGCCGATGGGTTCAGGCGCTGACCGCTGATGACCGGCCTTGCAAGAAAGGCAAGCTGCTGTCGCAGGCGCTGCAGATCATGGCCCCGATGCGGCGCGAGCAGCAGATTGATGGTGCACCGTTCGACCTGTTCCTGCGCTCCGGCGTATGCATGGACGGCGCGCGGCGCTTTCTGCATCCGGAGCTGCTCGATGTCGGCGAGCCGGAGATCGATCCGGGCTGAACTCAGCGCTCCTGGCGCACTACCGGCACCTTCAACGGCGGCGCCTTCACCAGCATCGCGCCGCTGCCGTCGAGCAGGCGCAGCTCGATTTCGTAGTCGCCGCGGGGCAGGTCCAGCATCGCCTCGGTGCGGCCGTCGGCCAGCAACACGCGCTGCGATGGCGCACCCGTGCGGCCGCTGACGATCAGCTCGAAATGGCCCGTGCCGGTGATGCTCTGGCCCGCGGGCGCGACGCCAAAGCCGATTACGCCCAGGCTCAGCACAAAGGGGCTGGTCACGGGCTCGTCATCGCGCAGATTCTTCACATAGACCTGTTTGGTCTTGCCCGGAGGGCTGCTCATCTGGTCCTGGTACCAGAGTGCGCAGCTGGTGTCCAAGTCCTTGGCATCAATGCTTGGCGGGGTGGCGTCACGGCGCCCCAGCACGTGCACGGTGATCTCGGGGCTGAAGACGAAATAGGGTCGGTGCTCATGGTCGGCGAACAGCAGGCGCAGCGTGTGCTCGCCCGGCGGCAGGTCGACCTCCGTGCCGGTCTGGCCCTTGCCGAAATGCTTGTGGGTGGCCGAGAACGGAATCTGCTCGCGCGGGTCCTTGGGCAGCGGGGTGTCGATCAGCAGATGGTGGTGGCCGGCCTTGTCATGCTTCGTTCCCGCCGGTATCACGCCCATGCCGCGGATGCCGAACTCGACCCAGAACGGCGCCCGCAGCTGGTAGCCATTGCGCAGATTCGAAATGCGCACCCGCACCGGCTCGCGCAGATCGGCTCCGGTGCGCTGCTGGGTCTGGGCCAGCCAGCAGCGGCGCTCCAGTGGGTCGCGCGGCAGAGGCTCTGCCCGGGCCGTGGCGCCAAGCAGCAGCAGCGCCATGCCGGTGCTCAGCGAGAGGCCGGTGAGGGTGGGCATGCGGCTGGCTCCTTGTGGTCGTTTTAGCGGTCTCCGATCGTGCGCCTGAATTCGCCCAGCATGCGCTGGTAGCTGCCGTTCTGCCGCAGCTCGACCAGGCCCTGGCCGAACAGCTCGGCCATGCGCGGGGCGTCAGGGTGTTGCCTGGAGAAGGCGATCCAGAAGCCGTCGAGCGAGATCATGCCCACGCGCTTGGCCTTGCCGGCAAACTCCGGGCTGCCGTTGATGCGCCAGTAGCCGGGCGAGCGGTTGAGCAGGATGTAGTCCACCCGGCCGGACAAGAGCATCTTCAGCAGGTACTGGTCCGAGGTGGCACTGTGCTTCTTGATCGCCGTGTCCTGCATGAACTCGGTCGGATAGGTGTAGCCATTGGTGTAGCCGACGCTGTGGCCGCGCAGATCGGCCAGGCTGAGCTTGTCGGCGGGCGAGTCGGCGCGGGCAAAGATCGACAGCTCCTCCTCGAACATCGGCGGCTGGTGCCACAGGTAGCGCGAGCGGTTGTCGTCGGTGATGGTGGCGTTGAAGCAGCCCAGCACGCGGCCGGTGCTGGCATACAGCATGCACCGCGCAAAGGGCAGGGCGATGAACTCGGCCTTGACGCCCTTGGCCGCGAAGCTGGCACGCACCAGATCAACGGCAAAGCCCTGCAGCGCGCCATTGCCGGCGGCGCCCGTGTCGGGGCTGGACGAGTACGGGGCCCAGTCGTTCTCGGCGCCGATCAGCACCGTGGGCTGCGCCTGGCTGACGTGCGAGAACAGGGCGGCGATGGCCATCAGTATCAGTCGGGGGCTGAGCGTCATCGGAACTGCGGGTTCGTGCGATACAACCGGCTCCCTGCTGGCTGGCCTGGCGCCGGTCGGCGTCTCTGGGCCGACTTCACTATAGCCGCTTGAGGTGGGCGCAAGAAGAGGTCGGGGCGGCCGCGAGACCCTGCAAATTGGGGGCAACCTAGAATCGCCGGCATGCCTCTCCCGGATCGTTTGTTTCCTCGTGCTTCCCTGACCCGCCGCCAAAGCCTGATGCTGCTGGCCCTTGCCGTCAGCGGCTGCAGCAGCACGGCGCCACCGCCAGAGCCCCCGCCAATCGACGTTCCTGTCGTCCCGCCGCCCAAACCGCCGCCGAAGCCGCCGCGCATCGGTCTGGCCCTGGGCGGGGGCGCTGCACGCGGCTTTGCCCATATCGGCGTGATTCAGGTGCTGGAGGAGAACGGCATCAAGCCCGATCTTGTCATAGGCACCTCGGCTGGCAGCCTGGTGGCGGCGCTCTATGCCGCCGGCAAGACCGGCACTGAACTGGCCACGGTGGCCGCCGGCATGGACGAAGGGGCGCTGACCGACTGGTCCTACCCCGGCCGCGGCCTGATACGCGGCGAGGCCCTGGCCCGCTATGTGCGCGAGAAGACCGGCGGCCTGCTGATCGAGCAGATGCGCTTGCCGCTGGGCATCGTTGCCACCAATCTGTCGTCCGGCGAGGGCATCCTGTTCCGCAGCGGCGACACCGGCATGGCGGTGCGCGCCTCCAGCGCCGTGCCGGCGGTGTTCCAGCCGGTGAAGATCGGCAACCAGGAGTTTGTCGATGGCGGCCTGGTGGCGCCGGTGCCGGTGCGCTATGCCCGGCAGATGGGAGCGGAGCTGGTGATCGCGGTGGACATTTCGTCACCGCCCGACGCCATTGCGCCGCAGGACGCGATGCGCATGCTGATGCAGACCTTCAGCATCATGGGCCGCAGCATCAACACCTTGGAGCTGCGCGAGGCCGATGTCGTGTTGCGCCCGAAGCTGAGCGACGTCGGCAGCTCGGATTTCGGCGGCCGCCAGCGCGCGATCAAGGCCGGCCGCGAGATCGCCAAGGCGCTGTTGCCGGCGATCAAGGCGGCGATTGCGGCCAAGACGCGCTGAGCACAGACGTAAAAAAGCCCGATGCGAGCATCGGGCTTTTTTTGATCAGGCTGAAAGTCGCTTAAGCGGAACGCTTGGCGGCCTTGGTGGCTTGACCGGCAGCCTTGACGGCTTGGGTGTTCATCGCCTGGAAGTTGGCTTCGGCAACGTCAGCAGCTTGCTTGGCGGCCTTTTGCACCGACTCGAAAGCGTTGTTGGCTGCCGAGACGGCCGACTTCACCAGAGCGACGGCGTTTTCCGAACCGGCCGGGGCGTTCTTGACGGCGGTGTCGACCAGGCCCATGAACTTTTGCTGGCCTTCGGCGATTTGCGCCTCGACAGCCTTGCCCACTTCGGCGTTGGTGCCGGCAGCGATGTCATACAGATGACGGCTGTAGGCGGCGGCCTTTTCGGCGGCGGGTTGCAGCAGCGCGGTTTGCAGAGCCATCAGCTCTTGAGCATCCTTGACCGACAGAGCGGCCTTGGCGGTCTCGGCGGCTTCGCCGAACGAGGTCTTGGCGACCTGCATGTTCAGCTCGACCAGCTTCTCGATACCTTCAAAAGCCTTGTTGGTCAGACCAAACAGGGTTTCAACGTTTGCCTTGTGGGCGGCCAGAATTTGTTCAGCAGTCAGCATGGTGCATCTCCAAGAGTAAAGTCATTGATCAGCGAAAATGTTGCACTGCAACATGAGCGCAATTCTACTGGGGTTTGCCAGCACTGCAAGTATTTTTTGTTGCGGTGCAGCAATCTAGGGGGTGGGGCCTAAAAGCGAGTCGGCACCGGGCCTGAATCCCAGAATCAGCATCGCCTGTGCGCGTGACGCGCCCATGACAGCAGCCAACGCCGAGGCAGCGGGCAAAATGGGGCGAAACCCTTCAATCCATGCAGGCCTTCCACTCCGACAACTTCACCTTGCCGCTGCCGCCGGGCCATACCTTCCCAGTGAGCAAGTACCGCATGCTGCGCGACCAGCTGCCTGGCGTGGCCGGCCCCTGGCGGGTGCAGGAGGCGCAGGCGGCGACGGACGGTGAGCTGGCCCTGGCCCACGCGCCCGACTATGTGGAAGCGGTGCTGCAAGGCCATCTGACGGCCGCCCAGCAGCGCGAGATCGGCTTTCCCTGGTCGCCGATGATGGCCGAGCGTTCGCGCCGTTCGGTCGGCGCCAGCATTGCCGCGGCACGCGCCGCATTGGAGGAGGGTGTTGCCGCCAACCTGGCCGGCGGCACCCACCATGCCTATGCGGACCGTGGCTCGGGCTACTGCGTCTTCAATGATGTAGCGGTGGCCGCCAGGCTGATGCAGGCCGAGTGGCACCGCCGTCACCGCCAGCTGCTGCGCGTGCTGGTGATCGATCTGGACGTGCACCAGGGCAATGGCACGGCGGCGATCTTCCGCGACGACACCACCGTGTTCACGCTGTCGCTGCATGGCGCGAAGAACTTCCCGTTCCGCAAGGAGCCCAGCGATCTGGACATGGATCTGCCCGATGGCTGCACCGACGAGCGCTATCTGCAGGCCCTGGACGACGCGCTGGAGCAGGTCTGGGCCAGGACGGCCGCGACGCCCCCGGGCCTGGTGTTCTACCTCGCCGGCGCCGATCCTCACGAGGGCGACCGGCTGGGGCGCCTCAAGCTGACCACCGCCGGCATGCGCGAGCGCGACCGCCGCGTGTTCGAGGCCCTGCGCGCCCGCCGCCTGCCGGTGGCGCTTAGCATGGCCGGCGGCTATGGGCGCGACTTGCAGACCACGGTCGATGTGCAGCTGAATACGATGCGCGAGGCCGCGGCGTCCTGGCAGCTGTGGCAACCCAAGACACAATCAAGCCCATGAGCAGCAGACCCGAACCCGAAGCCCGCGCCGCCTACAAGCACTTCGTGCCCTTGACCACCCGCTGGATGGACAACGATGCCTACGGCCATCTGAACAACGTTGTCTACTACAGCCTGTTCGACACGGCCGTGAACCAGATGCTGATCGAGGGTGGCGTGCTCGACATCCACGCCGGCCCGGTGATAGGCCTGGTGGTCGAGACGCACTGCAACTACTTCGCCTCGCTGGCCTTTCCGCAGATGGTGGCCGCCGGCATCCGCGTCGCCCACCTGGGGCAATCCAGCGTGCGCTACGAGATAGGCTTGTTCGGCGCCGGCGAGGCCCTGTGCGCCGCGCGCGGCCATTTCGTTCATGTCTATGTGGACCGGCACACCCGCCGCCCGGTGCCGCTGCCCGCCAGTTTCCAGGCTTTGCTAGAAGGACTTCGCCCGTGACCCAGATCTCTCCCGAATCCACCGCCGCGGTCGATGCCGCCATCACCTCGCGCCATTCGATGCGCGCCTTTCTGCCGACCGAGGTGCCGCGGCAGACGATAGAAGAGATCCTGGCCGTGGCCGCCCGGGCGCCCTCGGGCACCAACACCCAGCCCTGGCAGGTGCATGTGCTGACCGGTGCCTCCAAGCGCGAGCTGAGTGCCAAGATCCTCGCCGCGTACGACGACCCGGCGGTGGCCGCCACCCACACCGAGGAGTACGCCTATTACCCGACCGAGTGGCGCTCGCCCTACATCGACCGCCGGCGCAAGGTGGGCTGGGATCTGTACGGCCTCTTGCAGATCACCAAGGGCGACAAGACCCGCATGCATGCCCAGCATGGCCGCAACTACGCCTTCTTCGATGCGCCGGTGGGCCTGATGTTCACCATCGACCGCGTGATGTGCCAGGGCAGCTGGCTGGACTATGGAATGTTCCTGCAGAACATCATGGTGGCGGCGCGCGCGCGCGACCTGCACACCTGCCCACAGGCGGCGTTCACGCAGTTCCACAAGATCATCCTCTCCCATCTCGGCACGGGGCCAGAGCAGATGTTGGTCTGCGGCATGTCGCTGGGCTTTGCCGACCCGGCCGCGATCGAGAACACGCTGGTGACCGAGCGCGCAGCGGTCGCCTCTTTCACGACCTTTCATGAATAAGCCAGTCCTCGCGGCCCTGCTGCTGGCCCCTGGCTTGGCACAGGCCGCGGCCTTCGATGGCAGCCAGCTGGCCGTCTGGTGGGCGGTGCCCTTTGCCGGCATCCTGCTCAGCATCGCCTTGATGCCGCTGATGCTGCCCGTCTTCTGGCATCACCATTTCGGCAAGATCTCGGCCGCCTGGTCGCTGGCCTTTCTGCTGCCGTTTGCGGTGATCTTCGGCCCTCAGGTCGCCGGCCAGAACCTGGCCCATGCGCTGCTGGCCGACTACATCCCCTTCATCATCCTGCTCACCGCGCTGTACACGGTGGCCGGCGGCATCTTCATCCGCGGCAATCTGCACGGCAGCCCCGGCCTCAATGTCGGGCTGATGGCCATTGGCGCGGTGCTGGCCAGCTTCATGGGCACGACCGGCGCATCCATCCTGATGGTGCGGCCGCTGATACGCGCCAATGACAACCGCAAGCACGCCGCCCATGTGTTCGTGTTCTTCATCTTCATCGTCTCCAACGCCGGTGGGGCGCTGACGCCCTTGGGCGACCCGCCGCTGTTCCTCGGCTTTCTGAAGGGCGTGGACTTCCTCTGGACGGTTCAGCACCTGCTGCCCTCGACGCTGTTCCTCTGCGGCACGCTGCTGGCGATCTTCTGGCTGCTGGACCGCTACTACTTCAGCAAGGAAGATTTGAAACCCTTTGATCCGACACCGGACCAGCCTCTGGGCGTCGAGGGCGGCGTCAACTTTCTGTTGTTGCTGGCGGTGATGGGCCTGGTGCTGATGAGTGGCATCTGGAAGCCCGCCCTGAGCTGGGTGATAGCCGGCACCGAGGTCGGCCTGTCTCAGGTCGTGCGCGATGGCGCGCTGATCGCCGTCACCCTCGCTTCGCTGTGGCTGACGCCGCGGGTGGTGCGCGACAGCAACCAGTTCAGCTGGGGCGCGATGCAGGAGGTGGCCAAGCTGTTCGCCGGCATCTTCCTGACCATCATCCCGGTGCTGGCGATGCTGCGCGCGGGCCTGGCCGGCCCGTTCGCCGGGCTGCTGCAGGCGGTCACCGGGCCCGATGGCCAGCCGCTGCCCTGGGCCTATTTCTGGTTCTCGGGTGTGCTGTCGTCCTTCCTGGACAACGCGCCAACCTATCTGGTGTTCTTCAATATGGCCGGCGGCGACCCGCAGGTCTTGATGACGACCCTGGCGCCGGTGCTGGCCGCCATCTCCGCCGGCTCGGTCTTCATGGGTGCCAACAGCTATATCGGCAATGCCCCCAACTTCATGGTCAAGGCCATCGTCGAAGGTCGGGGCATACGCATGCCCAGCTTCTTTGGCTATATGGCCTGGTCGAGCGCGGTGCTGGTGCCGCTGTTCGTCCTGATGACCTTCATCTTCTTCCGCTGAGGAGTTCCTGTGCCCAACAAACCCGCCATACTGATCGCGCGTGCGCTGTTCCCTTCGGTGCTGGAGCGGCTGCAGACGCAGTTCGAGGTCAGCAGCAACCAGGGCGACGAGCCTTATGCGCCGGCCGAACTGATCGCCCGGCTGCAGGGCAAGGTCGGCGCGCTGATCACCGGCAGCGAGCGCATCGATGCGGCGTTGCTGGACGCCTGTCCGCAGCTCAAGGCCGTTTGCAATGTGGCCGTCGGCTACAACAATATCGACGTGGCGGCCTGCACGGCGCGCGGCGTGCTGGCCACCAACACGCCCGACGTGCTGACCGAGACGACGGCCGACTTCGGTTTCGCGCTGATGATGGCCGCGGCCCGCCGCATGGCGGAGGCTGAAGCCAGCCTGCGCCGCGGCGAGTGGAAGCGCTGGAGCTACGATATGTTCGCGGGCGCCGAGGTCAACGGCAGCACGCTGGCGATCCTGGGCATGGGCCGCATCGGCCGGGCGATCGCACGGCGCGGCGCACTGGGCTTCGGCATGCAGGTGATCTATCACAACCGCTCGCAGCTGCCGGCCGAGCAGGAAGCCGAGGTCGGCGCCCGCTATGTGGACAAGGCGACCTTGCTGCGCGAGGCCGACCATCTGGTGATCGTGCTGCCGTACTCGGCCGCGTCCCACCACACCATTGCCGCGGCCGAGCTGGCGCAGATGAAGCCCACCGCCACCCTGACCAATATCGCCCGCGGCGGCGTGGTCGATGATGTGGCGCTGGCGGAGGCGCTGCGCAATCGCGTCATCGCCGCCGCCGGCCTGGATGTGTTCGAGGGCGAGCCGCAGTTGCACCCCGGCCTGCTGACCGTGCCCAACGTCGTGCTGACGCCCCATATCGCCAGCGCGACGATGAAGACCCGCCTGGCCATGGCCGAGCTGGCGGCGGCCAATCTGACGGCGGCGCTGACAGGGGGCAAGCCGCCGACGCCCATCAATCCCGAGGTGCTGGCCCGCACCAACTTGGGTTGACGTACTCGGTCCTGGTGCACTTTGGGTCACTGGCCGAGGTGTTTTGCATGGCTTGCTTCTTGCTCTCAGTGATGGGAACTCAAGCCCGTCATCGCCATGCGCATCGAACAAGTCACCCTGGCCACCTCGGCCCTGATCGAAAGCCTCAGCGACCTGCTGATCGACAGCGTCCATGGTGGCGCGGCAGTCGGCTTTCTGGCGCCGCTGGCGCCCACCGAGGCGGCCGCCCACTGGCGGGAGGTGTTCGGCAAACTGTCGGCCAACCAGGTGCTGTTCGTCGCCCGCCACCGCGGCAAGGTGCTGGGCGCGGTGCAGCTGGCCCTGTGCGAGCGTGACGATGGCCGCCACCGCGCCGAGGTGCAGAATCTGCTGGTGCTGAGCACCTGCCAGGGGCAGGGCCTGGCGACGATGCTGATGCGCGAGCTCGAGAACTTTGCGCTGGATCAGGGACGGCAGCTGCTGGTGCTGGGGGCCGACGCCGGCTCCAAGGCCGACAGCGTCTACCGGCATCTGGGCTGGCAGCATGCCGGCGAAATTCCGGCGTACACCAAATGCCCCTGCGGCGAGCTGCATGCCACCGCCTACTTCTACAAACAGCTCGCGGCGCTTGATACCGGGCGCTAACCCGTATCGCCTGTTGGGCAAGAGCCCCATAGACTGCGGGCTCGCTGGCAACCCGCTCAAGCGCTGACTGAAGGCCGTTCATGTTCGCCCATTTAGGCCTGGCCCTGCACTACGGCCTGACGATTCTGCTCAGCGCCTTTCTGCTGTTCCAGGTGCAGCCCGTCATCGCCAAGATGATCTTGCCCTGGTTCGGCGGCTCGGCCTCGGTCTGGACGGCCTGCATGCTGTTCTTCCAGATGCTGCTGTTGCTCGGCTATCTGTATTCGCACTTTGTCGTGCGCCTGCTGTCGGCGCGCCGGCAAAGCCTGCTGCATATCGCGCTGCTGGCGGCCAGCCTGCTGCTGCTGCCGATCAGTCCCAGCGCAGAGTGGCGGCCCAGCGGTGGCGAGGACCCGACGCCGCGCATCCTGGCCCTGCTGACGGTGACCATAGGCCTGCCGTATTTCGTGCTGTCCACCACCGGGCCGCTGATACAGGCCTGGTTTGCGCGCGAGAAGCCCGGCGCCGTGCCCTACCGGCTGTTTGCGCTGTCGAACTTCGGCTCGCTGCTGGCCCTGCTGGCCTATCCGGTGGCGGTGGAGCCCTATTTGCCGACGCGCTGGCAGTCGGGTTGGTGGTCGGCGCTGTTCGCGGTGTTCTCGCTGCTGTGCGGGCTCCTGGCCTGGCGCGGCCGGCATGGCGGGCCGGCGGTGGAGAGCGCCACCCCGGCGGCCACGGTCGCCGCGCCGACGGCGGCCCTGCGCCTGCGCTGGATCGCGCTGGCCGCCTGTCCGTCCATCCTGCTGGTGGCCGACACCAGCTTCCTGACGGCGAATATCGCGCCGATACCGTTGCTGTGGGTGCTGCCGCTGGCGCTTTACCTGCTGTCCTTCATCTTCTGCTTCGAACGCAGGGGCTGGTACAGGCGCGGGCTGTTCCTGCCTCTGCTGGCCCTGGGCCTGGGCGCTATGGCCTATCTGCCGACGCTGGGCGTGTCCGCGCTGCCGATTTATCTGGCCATGGGCATCAACCTGGCGGCCTTCTTCGTGGCGTGCATGGTCTGCCACGGCGAGCTGGCGCGGCTGCATCCGCATCCCTCGCATCTGACCGGCTACTTTCTGATGATTGCCGTTGGCGGCGCCCTGGGCGGGCTGTTCGTTGGCGTGGTCGCGCCTTACGCCTTCACCGGCAACTTCGAGTTGTCGATCGGCCTGGTGCTGACGGCGCTGGTGGCCGCATGGGTGGTCATGGGCGATCACGCCTTTGCCAGTGGCCGGCGACGGGCCCTGGCCTGGGCCGGTGCGGCGACCGTGGTCCTGGGCATTGCCTATGTGAGCATCAACGAACACCTGGACGATCTGGACGGCGCCCGCGTCACCGCGCGCAATTTCTACGGCACTCTGCGTGTGCTTGACGGCGGCGAGGGCGAGGATGCCAGGCGCAGCCTGATGCATGGCCAGATCGTCCACGGCCGGCAGTTCCAGGCGCCGCAGCGTCAGGACTGGCCCACCGCCTATTACAGCCAGGACTCGGGTGTGGGCCGGGCGCTGCTGACCAAGGCGGCGATGGCTGGCAGCGGCCCCTTGCGCGTGGGCGTGATCGGCGTCGGTATTGGCACGCTGCTGACCTACGGCCGCCCCGGCGACAGCTTCCGGCTCTACGAGATCGACCCGCTGGTGATGCAGCTGGCGCGCAGCGAGTTCACCTTCCTGAGCCGCAGCAAGGCGGCGACCGAGATCGTCATTGCCGACGCCCGGCTGGCGCTGGAGCGCGAACCGGCGCAGCAGTTCGATGTGCTGGTGGTCGATGCCTTCTCGGGCGATGCGGTGCCCATCCACCTGCTGACCCGGGAGGCCTTTGCCTCGTACTTCCGGCACCTGAAGCCGCAGGGCGTGCTGGCCGTGCATGTCACCAACCGCTTTCTGGACCTGAAGCAGGTCGTCAAGGCGGCCGCCGATCATTTTGGCTGGCAGGCGAGGCTGGTCGGCACAGCCGCCGACGGCGAGCGGCTGGTCTATCGCTCGGACTGGGTGCTGGTCAGCGCCGATCCGCTGTTCTTCGGCCAGGCCCGGCTGGCGGAAGCTGCCGCCATCGGGGCGGCTCCCGGTTTCAGGCTCTGGACCGATGACTACAGCAGCGTGCTGGCCGTCTTGAAGTAGCTTGAAGTAGTCGCTGCGCGCACAGCTTGCCCGGGCGGTCGGCGACAATCACCGGATGACTTGGCAAGACTTCGTGATTCTGGGCCTGATCGCCCTGCAGGTGGCAGCACTGCTGCTGTTATGGCGCAGCAAATCCGCGGGGCAGGGCGCTGAGCAGGCGCAGGCCTTGGAGGCCTTGCAGCGCAACCTGATGGCCAGCGGCGAGCGCACCGAGCGTGAGCTGCGCGACGAGCTGACCCGCTCGGGCAGCGCCACGCGCCAGGAGCTGTCGCAGACGCTGGCCAGCTTCCAGCAGACCCTGCTCAACCAGTCGGGCGATGTGGCCCGCACACAGAACGAGCAGATCGACAGTTTCCGCGTCCAGCTCGCCAGCCTGCAGCAGGCACTCGGCGGACAGGCGCTGGCCGCCCGCGAGGCCCAGGACCAGGCGATGCAGCGCTTGAGCGATGCGATGCGCGAGCAGCTCAAGGCCATGTCCACGGCCAACGAGCAGCGCCTGTCGGAGGTGCGCCACACGGTCGAGCAAAGGCTGACGGCGATCCAGCAGGACAACGAAAAGAAGCTCGAGCAGATGCGCGCCACGGTGGACGAGAAGCTGCATGCCACGCTGGAGCAGCGCCTGGGCGAGAGCTTCAAGCAGGTGGCCGAGCGGCTGGAGCAGGTGCACAAGGGCCTGGGCGAGATGCAGACCCTGGCCCGCGACGTTGGCGCCCTGAACCGGGTGCTGACGAATGTGAAGACACGCGGCATCTTCGGCGAGGTGCAACTGGCCGGCCTGCTTGAGCAGGTGTTCACGCCGGAGCAGTACGCCAGCAATGTGGCGACGATTCCGGGCAGCAGCGAGCGGGTCGAGTTCGCGATCAGGCTGCCGGGCCAGCGCGACGATGGCGCGCCGCTGTGGTTGCCCATCGACGCCAAGTTCCCGCGCGAGGACTACGAGCGCCTGCTGGAGGCCCAGGACCGCGCCGATGCGGCGGGCGTCGAGGCCTCCGCCAAGGCCATCGAGATGCGCCTGCGCGCCGAGGCCCGGACCATTCGCGAGAAGTACATCGCGCCGCCCCACACCACCGACTTCGGCATGCTTTTCGTGCCCACCGAGGGCCTGTATGCCGAGGCGCTGCGCCGGCCCGGTCTGGTGGAGGCCCTGCATCGCGAGCACAAGGTCATGCTGGTCGGCCCGACCACGCTGTTGGCCACCCTGACCAGCCTGCAGATGGGCTTTCGCACCCTCGCGCTTGAGAAACGCTCCGCCGAGGTCTGGGAAGTGCTGGGCGCCGTCAAGACCGAGTTCGGCAAGTTCGGTGACGTGCTGGCCAAGACCAAGAAGAAGCTCGACGAGGCCAGCAGCAGCATCGAGCTGGCCGAGACCCGCACGCGCCAGATGACGCGCAAGCTCAAGAGTGTCGAGGCCCTGCCCGAGACGCGAGTGCAGGCGCTGCTGGGCACCGCCGATACCGAGCCCGAGGCCGACGCGTGAGCGCTACGGCGCCGACGCCCACGCCGAATCTGCGCGCCGCGCTGCCCTATGTGGTGGCCACGCTGATCGGCGTCCATGCCTGCATGGCGGCCACCCGCGTCACCTCCAGCCTCTTGGTGCTGAAGCAGGGCTATCCGGAATGGACGGTGGGCGTGCTGCTGAGCCTGTATGCCGTCGCGCCGTTGCTGCTGTCGATGTGGGCCGGCCGGCTGGCCGACCGCTTCGGTTTTCACCGCCCGGTCGGTTGGGGCATTGCGATGGCCGGCGTGGGCGCGCTGGTGGCCGTGGTGTCACAGCACCTGGCCGCGCTGGTGATTGCCGGCCTGCTGACCGGCGGCGCCGTCAGCGTGGCGGCGGTGGCTATCCAGCGCGAGGCCGGCCTGATGGCCAGCGACAGCGGCGACCTGAAGCGGGTGTTCAGCTGGATGGCGCTGGGGCCGGCAATGTCGAACGCACTGGCGCCCATGGCAGCCGGCCTCTTGATCGACCACGTCAGCTACCGCTCGGCCTTTGTGCTGGCGCTGCTGCTGTGTCCGCTGGCCTGGTGGGTGGCGCTTAAGGTGCCGCGCCTGCCCGGAGCGGCGCACGCCGAGCCCGATTCGCAGGCCAGGCCGCGGCGCGCCTGGGACCTGCTGCGCCTGCCGCATCTGCGCCGGCTGCTGATACTGAACATCGTGCTGTCCTCCTGCTGGGACGCGCACAGCTTCGTCGTGCCGGTGGTGGGCCATGCGCGGGGCCTGAGCGCTTCCAGCATAGGCTTGCTGCTGGGCTCCTTTGCGGTGGCCGCCACGGTGGTGCGGCTGGCCATCACCAAGTGGGCGGATGAGCTGGACGAGGTGATGTCCCTGCGCGCGGCCATGCTGCTGGCCACCGGGGTGCTGATGGCCTATGCCTGGCTGCCCGGCACCTGGGGACTGATGGTGGGATCGAGCCTGCTCGGCCTGGCCCTGGGCTCGGTGCAGCCGATGATTCTGGCCACGCTGCACCAGGTCACGCCATCTGACCGCCATGGCCAGGCGCTGGGCCTGCGCATGCTGTTCACCAATGCCGCGACCATCGTCATGCCCTCGGGCTTTGGCCTGCTGGCCGCCGGCACGGTGGCCGCCGCGCCGATGTGGCTGATGGCCTCGCTGCTGGTGGCGGCGCAGTGGCCGGCCCGCGCACTGCGAAGGCCCTAAAACCGCACCGGCGCTTGCGCAGGCACATCGGATGGCAGGTTCGGCGTGAACGCCGGCTGCGGTGCGGCCTGCTTGTTGGCCTGGCTGGGCGGCCCGCTCAGCGGCGTGGCGGCGGGCTGCTGGTAATTGGAGGGCAGCACCGACGTGCGCGGATAGCCGGCGGCGTCCAGATAACCCTGCCAGCTCTCTGGCGCGTAGCCGCGCAGCACCTGGCCGCCTATCGTCAGCGCCGGCACCTCCAGCGCGCCGATCAGGGCCTCCAGCTGGCGCTTGTCCTCATCGCTCAGCGCCTGCTTCTCGGCATAGGGTATGCCGCGCTGGCGCAGCAGCGCGCGGGCGCTGTCGCAGGGCAGGCAGACGTCGTTGCTGGTGTACAGCGTGACCGGATACCGCGACACCGGCTCGCGCAGCGCCAGCGGCAGCCGGGCCAGCTCCGACTCGGCGCCGCCTTGAGCGCGCAGCGGCGTGACCTTGCTGCCGCCGTCGGTCGGTGGCCGGTCGGTGTAGGTAACCCGGCCATCGGGGGCGACGACCTTGTACTGGGCCACAGCGGCCTGGCTCAGCGCTAGGATGCCGATCGACAGCAGCGCGCGTCGCAGCATGATCAGCTCATGCCCTGGTGACGCAGCAGCGCGTCGATGCTGGGCTCGCGGCCGCGGAAGGCCTTGAAACTGTCCATCGCCGGGCGGCTGCCGCCGGCCTCGAGGATGGCGTGCAGGTAGCGGGCGCCGGTTTCGGCATTGAACACGCCGGTTTCCTCGAAGGCGCTCCAGGCGTCGGCGCTCAAGACCTCGGCCCATTTGTAGCTGTAGTAGCCCGCGCTGTAGCCGCCCGCGAAGATGTGCGAGAAGCTGTGCTGCGAGCGGTTGAAGGCCGGCGGCATGAAGACGCTGACCTCGCGGCGCACCTCGTCGACCACCGCCTGCACATCGCGCTCGCTGCCGGGCTCGGCATGCAGGCGCATATCGCTCAAGCCGAACTCGATCTGGCGCAGCGTCTGCATGCCGCTCTGGAAGTTCTTGGCCGCCAGCATCTTGTCGAACAGCTCGCGCGGCAGCGGCTCGCCGGTCTCGACATGGGCGGTCAGGCGCTTCAGCACATCCCACTCCCAGCAGAAGTTCTCCATGAACTGGCTGGGCAGCTCGACCGCGTCCCACTCAACGCCGGAGATGCCGGCGACACCGTAGTCGGAGATCTGCGTCAGCAGATGGTGCAGGCCGTGGCCGAACTCGTGGAACAGCGTGGTCACGTCGTCGTGCGTCAGCAAGGCGGGTTTGTCTCCAACGGGAGCCGCGAAGTTGCAGACCAGATGGGCCACCGGGGTCTGCAGCTCACCCTCGGGGCGCAGCCAGCGGCTGCGCACATCGTCCATCCAGGCGCCGGGGCGCTTGGCCGGCCGGGCGTGGAGGTCGAGGTAGAACTGGCCGACGAGCGTGCTTCCTCGTTCGATGCGATAGAACTTGACGCTCTCGTGCCAGACCTGAGCCTGGTCTTCACGGATCGCCACGCCGAACAGGGTCTCGATGATGTTGAACAGGCCCTGCAAGACCTTGGGCTCGGTGAAGTACTGCTTCACCTCCTGCTCGCTGAAGGCATAGCGGGCCTCCTTCAGCTTCTCGCTGACGAAGGGCAGGTCCCAGGCCTGCAGATTCGCGCCGGTGAGGCCGAAGGCCGCCAGGTTCGCTTCGGCGAAGTCGCGCAGTTCTTGCAGATCGCGCTCGCCATAAGGCTTGGCGCGGGCGGCCAGATCGCGCAGGAAGGTGATCACCTGCTGTGGCGAGCTGGCCATCTTGGGCACCAGCGAGACCTCGGCAAAGTTCGGGTAGCCCAGCAGCGCGGCCTCTTCCTGACGCAACGCCAGCAGTTCCTGCATCAGCGCGGTGTTGTCGAGCTCGACCGGGCCCAGCTCGCTGGCGCGGGTGGCGTGGGCCGTGTAGAGCCTTTCGCGCAGGGCGCGGCTCGTCGCGTACTGGATCACCGGCAGGTAGCAGGGCAGGTGCAGCGTGAGCTTGTGGCCCGGCCTGCCCTCGGCCTCGGCGGCAGTTCGGCTGGCCTGCTGCACGTCCTCGGGCACGCCGTCCAGCTCTTCGGCGCTGGTGTAGTAGCTGAAACCGTCGGTCGCATCAAGCACATGCTCCGAGTACTTCTGCCCCAGCTCGGCGCTGCGTTCCTGGATCTGCGCATAGCGGGCCTTGGCCTCGCCCTGCAGCTCGGCGCCGGAGAGCACGAAGTCGCGCAGCCAGTGGGCCAGGGCCTGCTGGCGCGGCGCGCTCAAGGCCTTGGCCTCGGGGCTGGCGGCTATCTGCTTGTACTTGGCATAGAGGCGCTCGTCCGAGCCCTGCCGCGTGAAGTACTCGGTCACCGCCGGCAGCATCTCGTTGTAGGCGGCGCGCCATTCGGGCGTGCTCAGCACCTCGTTCAGATGGTTGACGGCGCCCCAGGCCCGGCCCAGGCGCTCGGTGGCCACCGGCAGCACGGCGGTGACGGCGTCGTAGCTCGCCGGCACGGCATCGCTGACGACGCACTCCAGTGCGGCCTCGGCATCGCGCAGCAATACCTCGATGGCGGGCTTGATGTGCTCGGCGCGGAACTCGGCAAACAGGGGCAGGCCGGCGGTCTGGAGCAGGGGGTTCGGATTCATGGATGTGGCGGGGCCATAGCAAGAAGTCACATGGTAAGCGCTGGAGGCCGGGCGCACAGCGCCCGGGGTTTGGGCTGGCGAAACAGTTGTTTACCTTGATCCATGTTCGGACACATGCGCACAAACCTGCGCAACCCGGACTGCACAGACTGCATGGTTTGCGACTTCTGGAGCTTGATGTGACCGCTTCCTCAAGCCCTTCGACAGTTCGCCGCACCCGGCTGCTGCTCGCGCTGCTGGCGCTCTTTGCGTTGCTGTTCGTCGTCACCGGCAGCTGGTTTCTGCGCAAGTACCTGGGGCCAGTGACCTTCGATCAGGTGCTGTTCCATCTGCAGCATGGCGGCTTGGACTACACCGACCCTCGCATGGTCTCGCGTGCCTGGCGGTATCTGGGCGGCACGGCGGTGCTGAGCCTGCTGATGCTGTGGGCATTGCAGCAGCTTGGCAAGCCCGGGCGGGTGGCGCTGTGGGGGCTGCTGGGCGCCTGCGCGGCGGCCTCGGTTCACGCCACAGTGAAGGACCCTTGCCTGCCCGGCGAGGGCGACTATCTGGCCCAGCACTATGTCGATCCCGCGATGCTGAAGATCCGGGCTTCGGCCGATCCACCCGACATCCTGCTCGTCTTCATCGAGTCGCTGGACGAGGCCTACACCCGGCCGCGCGATGCCGCCCAGGCGCCTCTGCCCCGGCTCAGCCGCTGGCACGAGGCGCATCAGACCTTTGGCGCGCTGCGCAATCTCAGCGGCGCGAGCTGGACGGTCGGCGGCCTGTTCACCGCGCTGTGCGGGGTGCCGCTGCAGCCGGTGGGGCTGATGAGCCGGCAGTCGTTCGAGTACTCGCAACAGTTCTTCGATCAGGGCCGCTGCCTGACCGATCTGCTGGCCGCCCAGGGCTGGGATATCAGCTTCTACGGCGGCGCCTCACTCCAGTTCGCAGGCAAGGGCCGCTTCCTGGCCAGCCATCGGGTGGACCGGCAGTTCGGCCGCGAGCAGTGGCAGGCGCGCGGCGTGGCGGTGCCGGCCGAGGGCTGGGGCCTGCTGGACAGCGCCTTGAGCGAACAGGCCTGGGCCGATATGAACCGGCCCCGCCGGCATGGCGAGCCGCGCATGCACATTCTGCTGACCGTCAACACCCATGGCCCGGCCGGCAGCGAAGATCCGGGCTGCGCGCCGGCCCGCGTGGTCGCCGAGATCGATGCGCCGGTGCAGATGAGCGACGCGCTGCGTTGCACCGACCGGATGATCGAGCAGCTGGCGCGCCGCTTTGCCGAGCAGACGGATGGTCGCCCCAAGGTGGTCTGGATCATGGGCGACCATCTGGCGCCGCAGCAGTTGCTGGCCGACAGGCTGAGGCCAGCGGCCGATGGCGCACGCACCGTCTTCCATGTGCTGGCGCGTTTTGACGGCACGGGCCGCGAGCTGCCGGCGCCCGATGCGCAGCGCCAGTTCAGTCATGTCGATGTGCTTCCCACGCTGGCCGAGGCTGCGGGCTTGAGGTGGTCGCCGCTGCCGCACCGGCTGGGGCTGGGCGTGTCGCTGCTGGCGCCGGGCGCGCCGGCGACCCTGGTCGAACGCGACGGCTTCGAGGCTGCGGATGGCCGGCTGGCCTGCCACTCGCCGCTGTTCGCGAAGCTGTGGGGCAGTGACGCCGTCGGCGATTAAGCTGCCGCGGCGACCCGCTCGGCCGACTCTATCGTGTTGACCAGCAGCATCGTGATCGTCATCGGGCCGACGCCACCGGGCACCGGCGTGATGTAGGAGGCCAGCTCGGCCACCGGCGCGAAGTCCACATCGCCGCAGAGCTTGTTCTCGTCATTGCGGTTGATGCCGACGTCGATGACGATGGCACCGGGCTTGACCATGCCGGCCGTCAGCACATTGCGTCGGCCCACGGCGGCCACGACGATGTCCGCCTGGCGGGTATGGAAGCCGATGTCGGCGGTGGCGCTGTGGCAGATCGTCACGGTGGCATTGGCCTGCAGCAGCAGCAGGGCCATCGGTTTGCCGACGGTGTTGGAGCGGCCTATCACCACCGCGTGCTTGCCGCGCAGATCGACGCCGGTGCTTTCGATCAGCTTCATGCAGCCGTAGGGCGTGCAGGGGCGGAAGCCGGGCGCATTGGTCATCAGCTCGCCGGCGCTGAGGGTCGAATAGCCGTCCACGTCCTTGGTCGGGGCGATGGCCTCGATCACCTTGTGCGGGTCAATGTGCTTGGGCAGGGGCATCTGCACCAGGATGCCGTGGATGGCGGGGTCCTGGTTCAACGCGTCGATGCGCGCCAGCAACTCCGCCTCGCTCAACGTGGTTTCGTATTTCTCGAACACCGAGTGCAGGCCGTTGTCGGCGCAGGCCTTGACCTTGTTGCGCACATAGACCTGGCTCGCAAGGTCCTCACCGACCAGCACCACGGCCAGGCCGGGCTGGTGGCCCTTGGCCGTCAAGGTCGCAGCGCGCTGGGCGACCTCGGCGCGGATCTGGGTGGAGAGGGCGTTGCCGTTGATGATCTGGGCGGACATGAAAACTCCTTGCGGGTCAGACCTTGAGACTCACGCGCAGCGTGACCGAAAGCTCTGACCCCAACTGACTAGAGAAAAACGACAAAGGCCGCTAGAAGCGGCCTTTGCAAAAGGTCTAACAATTCAAGTCTTGGCCGGCGCGCCAAGGGCGATCTTCAGCAGATCGGCCACCGTGTTGGCGTTGAGCTTTTCCATGATGTTGGCGCGGTGCGCCTCCACCGTCTTGATGCTGATGCCCAGATCGTCGGCGATCTGCTTGTTCAGGCGGCCGGCGACGATGCGCTCCAGCACCTGGGCTTCGCGGGTCGTCAGGCGGCTCAGGAGCGCGTCGCGGCTGGCGGCTTCCTGGTGCTGGCTGAAGGCCGAGCGGGCCTGGTCCAGCATGCGCTCGACCAGGTTCAGCAACTCTTCTTCCTTGAACGGTTTCTCGATGAAGTCCATCGCGCCCTTCTTCATCGTCTGCACGGCCATCGGCACATCGCCGTGGCCGGTGATGAAGACGATGGGCAGCGGCGAATGGCGCTCCATCAGGCGGTCCTGCAACTCCAGGCCGCTCATGCCGTCCATGCGGATGTCGCAGATCAGGCAGGCCACTTCACGCGAGTCGTAACGGCTCAGGAAGGACTCGGAGGAGTCAAAGCACTTGACGCGGTAGTCCTTGCCTTCGAGCAGCCACTGCAGTGAATCGCGCACGGCCTCGTCGTCATCGACCACGTAAACAGTACCTTTTTTCGGGATCAGGCTCATGGTGTCGCAGAAATGTTCACAGCCCCTGCGGGCTCGGGTCGCGGGATGTCCACTGGGATGGTGAACGAGAAACGGCAGCCCACGACGGCTGGGCCATTGTATAAGTTCTGAGCGCGGATTCTGCCCCGATGTGACTCGATGATGGAGCGACACAGGGATAGCCCTATGCCCAGGCCATCGGCCTTGGTCGAGAAGAAGGCCTCGTACAGGCGGCTGATCACCTCTTCGGGCAGGCCCGGTCCCATATCGGTGACGCTGAACTCGATGCCGCCGCCTTCCTCGGGCGTGTGGCGCGGCACGACGCGCAGCTCGATATGGCGGCGCGAGGCCGGCAGATTGGCGTTGTCGATCGCCTCGGCCGCATTCTTCAGCAGATTCAGCACCACCTGCTCGATCAGGATCGGGTCCACCATCAACATTGGCAGGCGTTGGGCCACATAGCTGTGGATGGCGACATTGCGCCGGCGCAGTTCGATGCCGGCGAGCTCGACCGCGTCCTCGACGATTTGCGTGGCCGCCGAGGGCTGGCGTTGCGGCTCGCTGCGCTTCACGAAGGCGCGGATGCGGTGGATGATCTGGCCGGCGCGCTGCGCCTGCTTGGCGGTCTTTTCCAGCGCCACCAGCAGATCCTCTGTGCGTATGGTGTCGGCCTTGACCCGCGAGACCATGCCGTTGCAGTAGTTGGTGATGGCCGTCAGCGGCTGGTTCAGCTCGTGAGCCACCGAGGAGGCCATCTCACCCATGGTCATCAAGCGGCTGGTAACCTGGGCCTTCTCGGCCTGCTGGGCGGCCACCGCCTCGGCGCGGAGGCGCGCGGTGATGTCGGTGGCAATCAGCATCTGCGCGAGGCGCCCGTCGGTCCATTGCAGGTAGCGCGCGCGCACGTCGAACCACATGCCCAGCGCCTCGATGAAGACCTCGCGCGGGTCGGAGCCGACCTCCGTCAGCTCCTGCGTCGGCAGGCCGCTTAAAGAATCCACGGCCTCGCCGGCATCGCCTTTGGTGCCACCGGTCTCGCCCATCTGGCCGCCGGCGAGCAGCGCATGGCCGCCGGGATCGGCGCCGAACCACAGCCGGTAGGAGCGATTGGCGAACAGCAATTCGCCTTGCTGGACAGACAGCACCGACACCGCGGCGTCCAGGCCTTCCAGCACCGTGGTGAAGCGCTCGTGCGAGGCGGAGAGCTGGTCGCGCACGCGCTTGGCCTCGGTGATATTGGTCATCGAGGTCATCCAGCCGCTTTGCTTGCCTTTGGCGTCCACCAGGGGCGAAAGGTAGATGCGGCCGTCAAAAATGCTGCCGTCCTTGCGCATGATCTTGACCTCGGCGCCGCCGGCCGGGCTGCGGCCGTTGATCTCTTGCGCCAGCAGGCGACCGTTC
>Ga0187842_1000375_pt1 | contig 22512 bp, 16 predicted proteins | sample SpaLakP09_SKY_41_FD_134514 | JGI IMG/M metagenome (GOLD analysis project Ga0187842, IMG submission 134514) | Oligotrophic lake water microbial communities from Sparkling Lake, Wisconsin, USA - SP09_SKY_41 | ecosystem: Environmental > Aquatic > Freshwater > Lake | place: USA: Sparkling Lake... | reverse complement strand
GTCCTTGACGCCTGCAGCCTCTGCGTCGGCCGGGTGCATCTCGACGAAGGGCTCGGGGGCGTGTCGGCACAGGTCGGCGGCCAGACCCGTGCGGGTCATGGTGTGCCACAGGTCGCGGATGCGGCCGGTATTGAGCGACAGCGGATAGGCGTCGCTGACCGCGTCAACCGGGCCCTCGGGACGGGTCGGCACCATGCGCGCGCGGCCGTCGGGGGTCTGGAAGCGGGCGTCGGCGAACAGACGCGGCGTGCCCTTCCCAGCCGCCTTGACCGGCCACTGCACGGGCTTGAGGTCTGCATAGCCGTCTGGGCCCAGCTGGGTCAGGCCGGACAGGTTCAGCAGGCGACCCTGGTTCTCATAGGCGGTCAGGCGGGCCCATTCGCGAAACACGCTGGCCGGGTTCGACCAGCCAAAGCCGTCGAATCCCATCGCAACGGCGACATCGGCGATGATCTTCCAGTCAGGGCGCGCCTGGCCCGGCGCGGGAAACAGGGCCCGCTGTCGTGTGATGCTGCGCTCGGAATTGGTGACTGTGCCGTCCTTCTCACCCCAGGCCAGGGCCGGCAGCTTCACGTGGGCGAAAGCGGTGGTGTCGGTGTCGGCGATGCAGTCGGACACCACCACGAAGGGGCACCTGGCCAGGGCCTCGCGCACCCGGCCGGCGTCGGGCATCGAAACGGCCGGATTGGTGGCCATCACCCAGATCGCCTTGATCCGCCCGTCGTGCACGGCCTCGAACATGTCGACGGCCTTCAGGCCAGGCTTGCGGGTCGTGCCTGGCGCGCCCCAGAAGCGGGCCACGCGATCTCTGTCGGCGGGCTCGAAGTCCATATGGCCGGCCAGGGTGTTGGCCATGCCACCGGTCTCACGGCCGCCCATGGCGTTAGGCTGGCCGGTGATCGAGAACGGACAGGCGCCCGGCTTGCCGATGCGGCCCGTCGCCAGATGCACATTGAGGATCGACAGTCCCTTGGCCACGCCCTGGGCCGACTGGTTGGCACCCATCGAGAACAGGCTGACCGTCCTGGGGTTGGCCGCGAACAGGTCGTAAAAGGCCAGCAGGTCTTTGAGCGCGATGCCGCAGTGAGCGGCTACGGCGGCGGGCGACTGGTCCAGCTCGGCCAGGGCCGCCTCGACAGCGTCAAAGCCGCTGACATGGCGGGCCATATAGCCCCGGTCGATGGCGTGGCGGCGGATCAGGTCGGCCAGCAGTCCGTTCCACAGCCGCACGTCGCTCTGCGGCGCGATGGCCAGATGCAGGTCAGCGCCCTGCGCGGTGTCGGTGCGGCGCGGATCGATGACCACATGCTTCTGGCCGCGCGCCCTCGCCGCCTCCATGCGTCGAAAGAGGACGGGGTGGGTCCAGGCGGCATTGTGACCGCTGAACACCACCAGGTCAGCGAGATCCAGGTCCTCGTAGCAGCCCGGCACCAGATCCGCGCCGAAAGCCTGCTTGTGGGCCGAGACGGCCGAGGCCATGCAGAGGCGGCTGTTGGTGTCGATATTGCCCGAACCGATGAAGCCCTTCATCAGCTTGTTGGCGACGTAATAGTCTTCGGTCAGAAGCTGGCCCGAGACATAGAAGGCGACGCTGTCCGGCCCGTGCCTGGCGATGGTGTCGGCAAAGCGTTTGGCCACAAGGGCCGTGGCCTCTGTCCAGCTGGCGACGCGACCGCCGATGGTCGGTTCCAGCAGCCGGCCCTGTAGCCCCACGGTTGCCCCCAGGGCCGTGCCCTTTGAGCATAGTCGGCCCAGATTGGCCGGGTGCTGGGTATCGCCGACGACCGACACCGCCCGCCCCTTGCCTTCGGCGCCCACGACGGCGGTGACGCCGCAGCCGACACCGCAGTAGGGACAGGCGGTCTTGATGGTCAGCGCGCCCGAGCCATCGGCCATGGGATCAGCTTCCGACCGTCGGGGCCGCCAGCAGCACCCGGCCGTCGCGAATGCTGACCGGAACGGTCGGCGCGCAGCCCTTGCCCGCATCGGCTCCGGTCAGTTCGCCCGACGCTAGGTCGATGACCATGGCGTGCAGCGGACAGGTCACCGAATGGCCATGGACGATACCCTGGCTGAGCGGACCGTGTTTGTGCGGACAGCGGTCGATCAGGGCGAAGACCTTGCCGTCGCCGGTGCGGAACACGGCCACGTCGCCCTGGGCCGTCGAGACGCGGCGGGCGCCGCGTTCGGGGATGTCGTCCACGGCCCCGACATCGTGCCAGGCGTGTTCGATATGCAGCGGGTGAACGGTCATTGCGCGGCCATCCCCATCGGCAGTTGCGCCATCGGCCTGAACTCCTGGGCCTCGTGCCCGCCAGTGGCCCGCTTCGCCCAAGGATCGATCTGGGCGGTCTCCTGCGAGATCATGAAGCGCTCATGCAGGGCCACGCGGTTGGCCTCATCGTCGCCCACAGCCGCCTTGATGGCGTCCAGACCGATGCGGGCCATCCATTTGTAGATCCGCTCCAGGTACCAGCCGTCCTCGCGATAGAACTGCAGGACAGCGGCAATCACCTGCATGGCCTCGGCCTCGGTGGCGACCCGCGTCATCACCTGGGTGCCCTGGATGTGCAGACCGGCTGCGCCGCCCAGATGGATCTCGTAGCCGCTGTCGACGCAGATCACGCCGATGTCCTTGCAGGTGGCCTCGGCGCAATTCCGCGGGCAGCCGGAGACCGCCAGCTTGACCTTGGCCGGGGCCCAGGACCCCCACAGCGCCTTTTCCAGCTTGATGCCCAGGCCCGTGGAGTCCTGGGTTCCGAACCGGCACCAGTCGGTGCCCACGCAGGTCTTCACCGTGCGCAGACCCTTGGCATAGGCGTGGCCGCTGACCATGCCGGCGGCGTTGAGATCGGCCCAGACGGCCGGCAGGTCATCCTTCTTGACGCCCAGCAGGTCGATGCGCTGACCGCCCGTGACCTTGACCGCCGGGATAGAGAACTTGTCGGCGACATCGGCGATGGCGCGCAGTTCGTCAGGCGTGGTCATGCCGCCCCACATGCGCGGAACGACGCTATAGGTGCCGTCCTTCTGGATGTTGGCGTGAACGCGTTCGTTGATGTAGCGCGACTGGGCGTCGTCCTTGTAGGTGCCGGGCCAGGCGCACAGCAGGTAGTAGTTGAGGGCCGGCCGGCACGAGGCGCAGCCGTCAGGCGTGGTCCATTCCAGGGCCTGGAACACCGCCGGCATCGACCTGAGTCCCTCGGCGACAAGGGTCTTGCGGACGATGTCATGGCCATGGTGCGTGCATTTGCACATCGGCTTGGGACCGGTCTGGGCTTTGAAGTCCTCGCCCAGGGTCAGCTTCAACACCTGCTCGACCAGCGGCGTACACGAGCCGCACGAGGCCGAGGCCTTGGTCACCGCCCGCACGTCGTCAAGGCTGGTCAGCCCCTGCCCCGTGATGGCGGAAACAATCGAACCCTTGCAGACACCGTTGCAGCCGCAGATTTCCTGCGTATCGGGCATGGCCGCAACGGCCGCATTAGGGTCCAGGCCAGACAGCCCCTTCGTGATGGCCTGGCCGAAGATGAGGGTGTCACGGATTTCCGACACATCAGTCCCGGCCCGCATCAGGTCGAAGTACCAGCCGCCGTCGGCGGCGTCGCCAAACAGCACGCTGCCGACGACCTTGCCGTCCTCGATGACGACCCGCTTGTAGACGCCGCGTCCGGCGTCGCGGAACACGATGTCCTCACAGCCCTCGCCGCCGGCGAACTTGCCGGCCGAGAACACATCAACCCCTGAGACTTTCAGGCGGGTCGAGAGCACCGAGCCCTCATAGCCGCCCTCGCCGTCGGTCAGGCTTTGGGCCAGAGCCCGGCACATCTCCCAGATGGGGGCCACCAGGCCATAGCACTGGCCCCGGTGCTCGACGCACTCGCCCACGGCGAAGACGGTGGGGTCCGAGGTGGCCATGCCGTCATCGACCACCACACCGCGATTGACGGCCAGGCCGGCGGCGCGGGCCAAGGAGGAGTTGGGCCGGATGCCGACCGCCATGACCAGCAGGTCGCAAGGCAGGACGCGGCCATCCTTCAGCTTCAGGCCGACGACCCTGCCGTCTTGACCGACGATCTCTTCGGAGTGGGCGCCCAGCACGGTCTCGACGCCGCGCTCCAGCAGGGCCTCGCGCAGCAGGAAGCCGGCGCTTTCGTCCAGCTGGCGCTCCATCAACACGTCCATCAGGTGGACGACCGTGGCGCCCATGCCGCGACGGGCCAGGCCGTAGGCGGCTTCCAACCCCAGCAGGCCGCCGCCGATCACCACGGCGCGCGCGCCGGGCTTTGCGGAGGCCGCGACCATGGCCTCGACATCGTCGAGATCGCGGAAGGTCACCACGCCCCTCAGGTCCGACCCCGGCAGGGGCAGGCGGAAGGGATCGGAGCCTGTGGCCAGGATCAGCTTGTCGTAGCCCAGTTCAAAGCCGTCCTCGGCCTGGACAGTCCTGCCCTCCAGGTCGATGCCGGTGACGGCGCGGCCCGCATGCAGGGCGATGCCGTTGTCGCGATACCAGGCCTCGTCATTGATCACGATGTCGGCGAACGACTTTTCGCCCGCCAGCACCGGCGACAGCATGATGCGGTTGTAGTTGACGCGGGGCTCGGTTCCGAAGATCGCGATCTCGTAGCGATCCGGGTCACGCTTGAGAACTTCCTCAACCGCCCGGCAGCCGGCCATGCCGTTGCCGATGATGACCAGTCTTTCCTTGCCCTGGATGGGGGCTGGCGTGCTCATCATCAGGCCGCCCGGCGCGCATAGAGGAATTCGATCACGGCGGCTCGCGCGTGCATGTAGGCCGGGCTTTCGGCGAGACCCAGCCTGTCGCGCGGTCGCTCCAGATCCGGCTGCAAAATGTGGCCGATGGTGGCCCGCGGACCATTGGTCATCATCACGATGCGATCCGACAGCAAGACCGCCTCATCGACATCGTGGGTGATCATCAGCACGGTGTTCTTCAGCGTCGCCTGGATCTCCATGACGCTATCCTGCAGATGGGCTCGGGTCAGGGCGTCCAGCGCCCCGAACGGTTCATCCAGCAGCAGCACCTTGGGCTGCATGGCCAGGGCGCGGGCGATGCCGACCCGCTGCTTCATGCCACCCGAGATTTCCGACGGACGCTTGTCCATGGCGTGGGTCATCTTGACCAAATCGAGATTGTGCTCAGTCCACGCCTTGCGCTCGGCATCGGACTTCACGCCCCGAAACACCTTGTCGACCGCCAAGCTGACGTTCTCGCGCACTGACAGCCAGGGCAGGAGCGAGTGGATCTGGAACACCACGGCGCGCTCCGGTCCCGGGGCCTCGACCGCTTCGCGGTCTAGGATCACCGCCCCTGTCGTCACGGGGATCAGCCCCGCGACGACGTTGAGCAGAGTGGATTTTCCGCAGCCCGAATGGCCGATGATCGAGACGAACTCGCCCTGATCGACCTGCAGATTGATGTCGCGCAGCACTTCCGAACGGGCCGAGCCCTTTTGGAAGGTTACGCCGACGCCTTCGATGGAGAGATAGGCCTTGGCCATGGTCGTGTTCCTTCAGCTCAGCGCGCTGCCGCGCGAGACGATGCGCCCGGCAAGGGCGACGATGCGATCGAGGAAGAAGCCGGTCAGACCAACCCAGGCCAGGGCCACGACGATGTCGGAGATGCGGCCGGAATTGTACTGATCCCAGATGAAAAAGCCGACGCCGACGCCGCCCAGCAGCATCTCGGAGGCGACGATGGCCAGCCAGCTCATGCCGATGCCGATGCGCAGGCCGGTGAAGATGTAGGGCGTGGTGGCCGGCAGCAGGATCTTGAAGAAGTACTCGGTCGGCGACAGCCGCAGCACCCGGGCGACGTTTCGATAGTCGTCAGGAATGTTGCGCACGCCCACGGCGGTGTTGATGATGATCGGCCAGATCGAGGTGATGAAAATCACGAACAGGGCCGAGGGCTGGGCTTGCTGGAACGCGGCCAGCGAGATCGGCAGCCAGGCCAGGGGCGGTACGGTGCGCAGCACCTGGAAGATCGGATCCAGGCCGCGATGGGCCCAGAGGTTGGCACCGATCAGAACGCCCAGCAGCACGCCACAAACCGCCGAAAGCGAGAAGCCGACCCCGACCCGGCTCAGGCTGGTCAGCACGTGCCAGAACAGGCCCTTGTCGACGCCGCCCCGGTCGAAGAACGGGTCGGTGATCAGGTCTTTCGACTCTGTCCAGATACGCAGCGGCGACGGCACGCCGGTATAAGAATCGCCCGCCGCCACCTGCCACAGCACCATCAGCACCAGCAGGGTGACGGCGGGCGGCAGGATCGCCGCCGCAGCAGCCCGGCTGTGGCGGCCCAGTTCCGAAAACCGCGAGGCGCGGGGCTCTTCAGCCGGCGGCAGGGACTCCGCCGGGGCCTGGATAGGCTTCAGGGGCGCGGCCACCGGCTCTGCCTCTGAAAACGAGGGCTTGGGGAAGGTCATGATCCCGCCCTCCCCTAGACCAGCTTCTTGATCGGCTGGCTGGCCAGGTAGGCGCCCGGATTGGCCGGGTCAAACACCTTGCCGTCAAAGAACCGCTCAACACCCCGGCTGTCGCCGGCCGGGCCTGACTGGCCGATCGACTTGGCCGCCGCGCGCCAGATGTCCGAGCGGTTGACCTTGTTGACGAGCGCCGCGGTGTTGGCCTTCTGCGGCAGCACGCCCCAGCGGATGTCCTCGGTCAGGAACCACAGGTCATGCGACTTGAAGGGGAAACTGGCATTGTCGGCCCAGAACTTCATGCGATGGGGCGAGTTCTTCAGGGTGCGGCCGTCGCCATAGTCCACCGTGCCCTGCAGGCGGGGCAGGATATCGCCCATCGGCACATTGACATACTGGCGGCCCGAGATGATCGAGCACATAGCCGGCAGGTTGCTGGCCTTGTCGCACCACATCTGCGCCTCCTGCACGGCGGCGGTGATGGCCTGGGCGGCGCGCGGGTACTTGTCGACCCAGGCCGCGCGCATCCCCAGCGCCTTTTCCGGATGGTTCATCCAGAGTTCGGACGTCAGACAGGCGGTGTAGCCGACCTTCTGGTTGACCAACTGGCCGTTCCAGGGCTCGCCGACGCAGAACACGTCCTGGGTGCCGGCCTTCATGTTGGCCACCATCTGGGGCGGCGGGATGACGATGGTCGAAACGTCGGTCTCCGGGTTAATCCCGCCCGCCGCCAGCCAGTAACGGACCCACAGGTCGTGAGTGCCGCCCCGGAAGGTCATGGCCACCTTGGCCATGTTTCCCGAAGCCTTCAGCTGCGCGAACTTGGCCTTGGCCCCGGCGCTGTTGAGGCCGACCTTGACGGCCTTCAGGTCGTTGCCGACAGAGATGCCCTGGCCGTTGGTGTTGAGGCGGGCCAGGATGTACATCGGCGTCGGCGCGCCGCCGGTGATCGCCCCGGTGCTCATCAGATAGGGCATAGGCGACAGGATGTGGGCTCCGTCGATGCCGCCCCGGTCAGAACCCAGCACCAGGTTGTCTCGGGTAGCGCCCCACGAAGCCTGCTTCAGCACCTCGACATCGGGCATGCCGTGCTTGGCGAACAGCCCCCGCTCCTTGGCGATGATCACGGCTGCGGAGTCGGTCAGGGCGATGAAGCCCAGACGCGCCTTGGCGGTTTCAGGACCCGCGCCGGCGGCGTGGGCTCCGGCCGGGAACGCGACCTTGACGGCGGCCAGGGTGGCGGCCGTGGCGAAGATGGCGTTGCGGCGTGTCAGCCCCTCGGGCGAGGGCGACGCGGCGGCGACGGTCGGGGTCTTGTCGGTCTTGGACATGATCTGGGATCCCGTCTGATCAGAGCTTGTATTCGAGGGTGAACCAGGCCTTTGAGCGCGAGGCCGGCGGCGTCAGCGTGCCGAGCGGAACCGTCTTCTCGCGCTCGAAATCGGCATATTTGAACTGGATCGAGAGCTTGGTTGTGACGGCGGCCGTCAACTGCACGCCCCACTCGTGGCCGAGGTCCGCACCGGTCTTCTGGTCATTGAAGTCGTGGTAGCGAACCAGGATGTCGGTATTGAAGAAGTAGGTCTTCCTCAGGCGCGGTTTGACGTTGAAGCTGGCATTCAGGTCTTCGATGCCGTCGGCAAAGCTCTTGTTGCCGCCCGCCGACACAAAGGCGTCGGACCAGCCGTTGAAGGCGTGGACGGTGGCCAGTGGCGTGGTGAAGCCCCGCGTTCCGTTGCCCTCAAGGGACTCATAAGCAAGCTTGGCGGTGTAGATGTCGAAGGTGCCCGCGACGTCGCCGCCGAAATAGTCGAGCTCATAGGGCGCGGTGTTGCCGTGATACTCGCTCTGGCGGGCATAGGTGGCGTTGTAGGCCAGTTGATAGAGCCCGACCCAGGTCTTGCCGGAGGCCTTCCCACCCTTGGTGATCGACGAGTTGATTGCCGAGTTACCGAAATCCAGCGCGTAGACAAAGCCTTGCAGGCGCAGGGCCTCTGCAGGCGACCAGGTGACATTCAGCAGATGGCTATCTGAGTCCCAGTCACGCAGTTCGCCCAGGATGCGGTTGACGTGGTTGATATAGGCGTAGGTTCCCTTGACGCGACCGACGGCGAAGTCAGCCCGAACGCCGTCGAAGGTCTGCTCGTCCTGGCGCCAGCCCACATTGCCAACAAAGCGGTGGTCATCCTGCAGGATGCGTTGACGGCCCGCCGTGACCTGCAGCGCTGCGCTGGGCGTCCAGGTCAGTTGCAGGCGGTTCAGTTCGGTGACGTCCGGATCATTGACCACCGGATAGCGGGCCTTGTCGGCACCGTTCAGCGGTGCGGTCACCGCGCCGGGCACGTTGACGGCATAGTGCTCCCGGCCGGCCTGGCGGACGTCCTCGAACTCGATCAGACCCTTGAGGCCCTTGAACTCGGCCGTCTCCCAGCCCAGGCGGGTCCGAACGGTCAGGGCCGAGGCCTTATCCTTCAGGATGGCGGTGCGGGTCTGGTCGACGCTTTCGTAGCGGGCGCGGACCTCCATGATGATCTTGCCGGCGGCAATCTGGTCACTGACGGTCAGCGGCGGCGGCGGCGGAGCGGGCGGCTCCACAGCCTCGGGTGCCTCGACGGGGCCGGCCTGCGCCGGCTCGGCATCATTCGAGGACGCGGCTTCAACCGCGGGCGTCGGAGCCGGGTCTGGAACGGTCTGCGCGCTGGCGCCCCCGACCCAGATCAGGCTGGCGGCTCCGGCAAGCAGAGCCAGCTTGGTGTGCGTTGTTCTCATGCCCTCATCCCCCAAGGCCAAAAAAAAAACGCCCGGCGAGACCGCATGTGCGATCTCTCCGGACGTCGTTGTCCATTCCATACCGACGATTGCATCACCGTCGGCGGCCCACTCGGGCCAGCGCAGAACTTCGTTGCCCCGCGTGTCGCCCTCAGGAGGAAGCGGGCGGCGATCCGGGGCAATGGGAAAACGCCGGTATTGGGGACGATCGTCTGTAATCGGCGCGATACTGCACAGCAGCACGGCAGGTTTCAGCAGGTCCTTGCCCGTATTTCGCGCGTTCCTACGCCTGCAGAGCGGCCGCAAGTCCTTGCCTGTCAGGACCTCAGGCGCGTGATCGGAAAGCCAGCGGCATATTGCTCGGCCGCGTCAGGGTCGAAGGCCGCCCCATCGAACAACACGGACCCAGGGTCCTTCGCTGCATCCGCGAAGGCCAGGGCCGGATCGATGACCGGTCCTAGCGAGGCCGCCGCCGCCTGAAAGAGATCGGGGCGATAGACGGCGTCGGCCACGCGGCCAAGGTCCAGGCCAGCCTCAATCTGACCCCAGCGCACCATCTGCGACAGAAACCACAGCGCGTGCTCACGGTGCGGCAAACCCGCGGCGTTGTCGTGAAAGACGATCTCGTCCCTCAGCGCCCAGGTGATGGCCTGCGCCGAAGCACCGATATGCTCGGGCGCGGCCAGCAGGTCGACCAGGGTTTCGCGGTTGGCGGGATCGTCTGCCCAGGCCGAGGCCCGGATCATGGCCCGCAGGGCTACCCGCAGTTCGTCGGGATAGGTGTCGGCCCACTGCGCCTTGACCCCAAAGACCTTGTCGGGCGAGCCAGGCCAGAACTCCGAGGCCCGGATCAGCACTTCACCCAGGCCTTCCTGCACGGCCACCGCATTCCAGGGCGCGCCGACGCAGAAGCCGTCGATGCCGCCCAGGCGCAATTGCTCGACCATGCGCGGCGGTGGCGTCACCACCAGCCGGAGATCCTGATCGGGATCGATCCCAGCCTGGGCCATCCAGTACCGCAACTCATAGGCGTGCATGGAATAGGTGAAGACCACGGCGAAGGTCAGCAGCGGCTCGTCTCGCACCCGACGCTGCTCTAGCAAACGCGCCAAGGGCCGGGCGGTGATCGGGCACTGGGCCATGCCCTCGGGGTCGATTTCGCGCATGGCGTCGGCCAGGGCGCTGGAGACGGTAATGGCGCTGCCATTCAGATTCAGGGCCATGGGCGCGATCATCGGCACGGCGTCACCCGCAGCACCCAGGGTAGAGGCCAGGGCCATAGGCGCCAGCATATGGGCCCCGTCCAGGGCACCCACCGTGACCTTGTCGCGAATGGTCGCCCACGAGGCTTCGCGGCTCAGGGTGACGTCCAGCCCCTCCTCGGCGAAGAAGCCCAGGGCCTTGGCGACGACCAGCGGCGCGCAATCGGTCAGGGCGATAAAGCCCAGGCGCAGATCGACGAGACCGCTCACGAGGCTTCTCCCTTGAGAATGCTCGCAAAGGCGATGAGGTCGGCGGCGACCGATCCGATAGGCCGCCCCTTGTCCATCGCCAGTTTGCGCAGAAGCCGGTAGGCACCGTCCTCGTCCAAGCCGCGCTCCTTCATCAGCAGGCCCTTGGCACGCTCGACTGTCTTGCGCGATTCCAGGTCGGCCTTGGCCTTGGCTAGGTCGCCGCGCAGTTGCTGGGTCAGGGCAAACCGGCTCATCGCGACGTCCAGGATCGGCCGCACCCGGGCCGGCGACAGGCCATCGACGATATAGGCCGCCACCCCGGCCCGCACCGCCTGCTCGGCCAGGCCCGGTTCGGAGCGGTCGACGAACATCACCACGGGGCGCGGATTGATGTGGCTGGACTCGCGCAGGCTCTCCAGCGTGTCGCGATCAGGGCTATCGGCCGCGATCACAACCACATCCGGCGCGAAGGCCGCGACCTCCCGTTCGTCGAAAAGCGCCGCCTGCCGAACCTCAAGCGGATCGATGCCCTGGAGGCCCTCAGCGACCAAGGCGGCTCTCGCAGGATCAGGGTCGATAACCAGCACACGCATGGCGAAGGCCTAGAGCTGCAGGGTCAGGGCGGAAACCCAAGCCGGTCCGCAGCGCAAGACAACACCGCTTCTGTGTACATATTACGCAGCCGCGCCTCCGCCCAGGGCGCCCGTCGTGATCGAGGTCGACGCCGCGACGGCGGACTGTGTCAAAGCCCTCTTTTGCAAAAAGCGGCGGAGACGTCGATCGCGCGCTCTGGGTCGAACCGGTTCATGGGCGCTCAGTGAGCAGACCTTCCGAAGGTCCGCGATGAGTCAGATTTCCCCGCGCCGGCGGGCCGTGCTTCTCACCTCGCCCGTGCTCCAGGAAGCGGACCTTCCCAAGGTCACCTAAGAGTCAGCTGCGGATACTCGCGAGGCTCGAGAGAGCCAATAGTGTAGATTAGCAGAAAGACGATATTGGAGGGTGGACAGCAGTCGCCGTTGGGCGAAGTCGGCATTCCGCCCTCTGAAGATCTAGCGCCTTTTGGAGCTGCTCGACATCGGTGGCGTGGAATTTGCCGCATCACGGCGTACGCCACGCAGCCAAAGCTTTGGCACGAAAACAGTTGGAGCGGCGTGAGCCGCCCCAACCGAAAGCCACTCGTTTAGCTTGCCCAGAACCCGCGCTCCAAGACGAAGAACGGCCCGCTCACATCCCCAACGGTGACATCTTTCGTCCCATCTGAAGCGCGCCCTCTGACAAGGAAGCCCGTTGAACTGATCACAGCGACCAGGGACCCGAGTTGACTAGCCCCAACGCCAGCGGCGCTTGGATCGAGTCTCTCTAGCCGGTCACACGCAACGCGCTGAGCGCGCCGAAAAAGCTTTCGGCGCTGAGGGGCTTGGTGACGAACAGGTCCGCGCCTGCCTCGATCCCCGCCGCCCTGTGCTCGGGCAAGGCATTGGCGGAGATCATGATGATCGGTGTTTGAGACCGATCCAGACCCTCCTCGTGCTGTCTGATCCGATGGATGGCGGTCAAACCGTCCATCACGGGCATCTGCATATCCATGAGGATCAGATCGAACGCCTGGGTCTCATAGGCTTTGCAGGCTTCCAGGCCATTTTCCGTCGACACGAAGTCCATACCCAATTCGCCCAGCAGGGTTTCAATCACTAGGCGATTAATCGGGTGATCATCACTGACAAGCACGCGGGTCGCCGTCTCTTTGCCAAGATGCAAGATGTCGATCGCGCCGTCGGGGACCTCCGGATCGGGCAAAACCACCTTGGCCATCGGTAGCGGGAGGTGGAGCGTGAACACCGCGCCGATGCCGGGCGAACCCTTGCCCTCAAGTCGCCCGCCCATGATCTCGGCCAGTTCTCGGGCTATGGCCAGACCCATGCCCATCCCCCCGAAACGGCGCGTCACGCTGCTATCGGCTTGCTGGAACCGCTTGAAAAGGCGCTCTGTCTGGGACGGTTCAAAGCCGACGCCCGTGTCCTCGACTTCAAAACGCCAGACGCCGGGCCCGGCCTCTGTCGCAGCCCGCACCGACAATCTGACATGCCCCTGCTGCGTGAACCTGATCGCATTTGAGAGGAGGTTGGCGAGAATCTGGCCAAGGCGCGTGACATCTCCCAGCACCCAGGTCTCGGTCGCCGGGCCCAGGTCCAGGTCCAATTGAAGCGTCAGGTCTTTTTCTTCCGCCCTCGGTCTCATGACGTCGGCGATCGCGTTTACCGCGTCGTTTAGCTGAAACGGCTCGGGCACCAGCGACAGACCCGTTGCGTCCATCCGGGCCAAGTCGAGGATATCGGAAAGCAGGCGGCTCAGCATCAGGCCGGAACGATGGATTGTGTTGGCCATTTCGCGTTGACGGGTCGAAAGCTTGGTCTTGGCCAGAGCTTCGGACAGGGCGTTCACGCCGTTCAGCGGCGTTCGGATCTCGTGGCTCATATTGGCGAGGAACTCGGCCTGAGCGCGGTTTGTCTCGGCAAGACCGCGGGCGGCCCGCCGGGTGCTCTGAGCCATCAAGCCGGCCAGAGCCGCCAGGACGATCACGACGCCGCTGATAATCCAGACAGACTGCCCGAGCAGATCGCTGCCGGGATGTTGGGCTTCCCATACCAGGGAGATTGGCATGCCGCCTCGCATGGCCCGAAAAACAATCCGAGCTTCGCCACGCCGGATCCTGCCAGCATCCGGCTCAAGACGAAACTCCCTCAGCTGGTAGCGTTGCTGAAGTGCAGTGAGGCTGGCATCGGTGATGAAGCCGCCGCTGATCAAAATGGCCGATCGCGCGGTCCGAGACGAAGCCGACTTGCCTACGTTCAGCCGCACAAAGCTCGCGATCCATATAAAGCCACGGCCGTCCCGAACTTCGCCTCGTGAAATCACTACGGATCGGGCGAGCCTCTCTTTCAGGGTCGACTTCGGTCGCTCCCGCTCCAGGGAGCGCATTTCGTCAATGATCGGTTGCGCCATGCCCCGAAGCTTCTGGCGATCGAGAAGGGACATGGGCGAAGTGTCCCGCCGGGCCCAAACGACCAGGTCGTCACCATCCACAATGATGCAATCCCTGATGCCAATGCTCTGGTGTAGATTGGCGGAGAGGTTTCGATCGGCCCAGCGGACGTCCAACTGATTGGGCAAGTTCGACACGGCGGCGTCCCGAAAGGTCGGGACGATCAAGGCACGACCGATCTGCTCGACCTGTCCATCAATGCCCCGACGAACCAAAAACTCCTCATGGAGCCGAACCTGGCGGTCTACCTGGCGAGCGCCCAGAGCGAGGCTTACAATCAGGAGGACGACTATGGCCAGCGCCAGAACTGTTAGCGGCCAGATTAAAACATGCCCATCAAATCTATACTTCAAAAATGATTTTAGCGCTCTTATGGACAACATATAGACGCCAAAATACTGCAAAACAGCCTTCGAATAGCGAACCTCACAGCTTTTTACTTGGATGAATTCGACGATTTCGCCTGCAGGTAGGCGATAACGTCAGCACGCGCCTGTGGGTCGCTAAGACGAAACGCCATGCGTGTTCCAGGAACCATTGCGCGCGGGTCCCGGAGCCATCGGTCGAGATTGACTCTCGTCCAGACGATCCGTGATCGCCTCAAGCCGGGCGAGTAGTCATAGCCGACGGCAGTCCCTGCCCTGCGGCCGTAAACACCCCGATGGGCCGGTCCAACACGATTTGCATCAAGCGCATGGCAGCCTTCACACCGCTCTTCATAAACGACCTGTCCACGGGCGATGTCGCCCCCGCCATCGCCCATCCGCCCGGGATGGTTTGAAATGGCGGCCGCCGCCGCCAGAAGAAGCCAGAAATTCACGATCACCCCCATGTGGGGCAGACCCCTCCGGCCAATTGAGCCGGTGGAGTCGGCCGGGTGGTTTAGCCGCCGAAGGTCAGCGGCATGGCGGGAAGCGCATCGCCCAGCGCTTGAGACAGCGCCGTCCAGTGCATGACTTCGTCTGCCGCCAGACGGGCGCAGACCTGGGCGAAAGCTTTCTCCTTAAATGAGGGCATCACACCGATGTAGGCGTTGGCCGCGCCGCGCTCGAGCCTCTGCGCCAGGCGCAGGATGTCGGCCTGCGACTTGACCGCCGAAAGGCCAAGTCCGGCGGCATAGTCGTTCATGGATTTGGACTGGACGGGAGCGCCGCCCAACTTGGTAATCGCCGTGATCAGGGCGTCCCGATGGGCCTTGTGGTGTCCCTGAAACTGCACGGCCACATCGAGAACCGGCTTCTGCAGCAGTCCGCTCTCTGCGCCGGCCTGGTAGGCCGCGATCGCTTCATGCTCGAGGCCCAGGGCGACGTTGAGAATATCGACGTCACCACGGGAGGCATTCTTGCCTCGGGCCATGGCTGGCGATCCGGCCAAAACACCAATCGCCGCAACGGACAGAACGCCAAGACTGCCCGCCCGCAAGGCGGTGCGACGGCCGGGATTGTCGAGAGCATTGAAAGAACTTGGCATCCTTGGTCTCCATGAGCCTGAGGCGGTGGGGCCCGCTTCTGATACGGGCTACGGCGGTGCCAGGCGATTTGGATGCCGATCCTTCAAAAATTCCGGCCGAAGCGTCGAGCAGGGGCCCGCTGACGCTGGCTAGGAACTACGGTCTGAATAGGCCTCGGCGAACAAATTTCTTTTGCCTGCATCCCTGACCTCACAGTGCCCGTAGTCGCAAGGAACGTCCGCCTCCACCAAGGGAGCGCTGGTCGCGCGATCGTCAGCGGCGGGTCTCCCCCCTACCCAGCATCTGCCGTCCGCCGCGCGATTTCTCCCGAGGCGGACGGGGCCAGGTTCGCGTGCGGCGCTTCGGACCTGGCCTGACCACGTCACCGGGAGCGCGATCATGAGCAAGACAGGAGAAACACCGCGCCAGCGCCCTTTGAGGCGACTCCTCGTGATCACAGCATCCGTCCTCCTGGCCCACCTGACTGCAGGCGCTTGGCTGGCTCTTGCGCCGGTGCCAATGGCCGGGATGGAGAGCCTTGAGGGCTCGGCCATAAACCTGTCCCTGGCCAACCTTGCCCCGACTGACGCAGACTCGCCTCAACCAAGCCTTTCGGGCAAAAAGTCGAGGCCCCCTCGGCAAAGTCCATCCTCGCCGGCACCGCCCGCCAGTCCCACGCCCCCAGAGGATGGCCCAGAGTCCCCCGTAGCCGACCCCGCTGATGACAACTCCGCCAGCGTCAGCGCCCGCCCCTGGATCATCGGCGCCGACGAGCCTTGCGACATGGTCGGTGGCGTCGAGGCCCGAATGCAGGCCGACCCGGCGGTTTTGAAGGCCCTCAGCGCATTGCCCCCCGACGCACGCTCCGTCGCCAATGCCGTGATGCTTTGGGACGGGGCCTGGACGCTTGGCCCCTCGCCCTCAGCAGCCCTTTTAGCGCTCGATCAGGGGCTTGGGCGGGCCTTGAACGGAGCGCCACCAGGCTGCCTTGACGCTCAGGTGCTTGGGCCTCGACTTGTCACGTTGCGCGACGCGCGTGGGGCGACCTTGCTCGTGATCGGATCGGGCGAATGGCGCTGGTCGCAACTGAGCGCTGCCGGCCTGCCGGCCCAGTGGGCTGTGAAATAAATTCGACCGCCCGGCATCTGGAATGGGTCGTGCCTCGATATCCAGTACGAGCGACGGTCGGTCCTGGTTTCCCCTAACGACTGCTCCTCAGCACGACATGCAGCGAGGACAATCATGAAAAACAAGCTCTTATCAGGGGTGGCCGCGACCGCCGCACTGCTAGGCATTCTGGGCGCCACGCCCAGCTTGGCCTCAAGCCACCGCGAGGCACCGGGCATTACCAAGTCACCCAGGGTCGACGGCACCGATTTCTACATGTTCCGCAGCTACGAGCCGGGTCGCGACGGGTTCGTGACTTTCATCGCCAACTACCAGCCACTGCAGTCGCCTTACGGCGGCCCCAACTACTTTACGATGGATCCCGACGCGATCTATGAGATCCACGTCGACAACGACGGCGATGCCAACGAGAATCTGACGTTCCAGTTCAAGTTCAACAACACGCTTCTGAACGACAAGGGCGTCCAACTGACCGTCGGCGACAAGACCCTTCCGATTGCGCTTCGTGCGGTCGGCCCCGTCAAGGCCCCGGGCGACGCCACGCTCGGCGAAACCGAAGCCTATAGCCTGACTGTGATCAGCGGCGACCGTCGCTCCGGCACTAAAGTCACGGCCACAAATGGGACGACCGGCGCATCGACTTTCGCCAAGCCGTTCGACAATGTCGGCCTCAAGACGATCAGCAACTACCCCAACTACGCCAAGCAGTTCGTTCAACCGGTGAACCTCAACCTGCCCGGATGCGCGACGCCTGGCCGCGTCTTCGTGGGTCAGCGCGCTGAGGCCTTCGCCGTGAACCTGGGCGAGGTGTTCGACCTCGTGAACCTGATTCCCATCGAGGGTGACAGCGCGGCCGGAGCCAAGGACGGCAAGGGCCTCCCGGGCGGCATCACGCAAAGCCGCGACTCACATGACGAACTGATCGGCAAGGCCAATGTCACGTCGATCGCCCTGGAAGTGCCGATCTCGTGCCTGACCGGCTCGGGCAACGGCGTCATCGGAGCCTGGTCAACGGCCAGCTTGCCCCAGGCGCGCCTTCTGGACCCTCAGCCCACCTACAAGGCCCCGGCCCTGCAGGGCGGCGCCTATGTGCAGGTCTCGCGCCTGTCCCATCCCCTGGTCAACGAACTGGTTATTGGCCTGCCTGACAAGGACCGCTTCAACGGTTCCAAGCCCAGTGGCGACGGTCAGTTCGCCGACTATGTGACCAATCCGACCTTCCCGGCCATCCTGGACGTCCTGTTCCGCGCGCCGGTGAACGCCACGCTCGGCACAAACTTCACCAATCTCGCCCCGACCAACCTGCCGCGCAAGGACCTAGTGACCACCTTCCTGACGGGCTTTCCGGGCGTCAACCAGCTGAAGTCAGTGACGGCCTCCGAGATGATGCGCCTGAACACCGGCATTAATCCCACCCTCCGCACCTCGCAGAGCCCGTTCGGCGTGGCCGGCGATGACCTGGCCGGTTATCCGAATGGTCGCCGCCCCGGCGACGACGTGGTCGACATTACCCTGCGCGTCGCCATGGGCCGGCTCTGCCACCCCGTTCCGATCAACGGCAAGTCGACCGACCTCGGCATCTGCAAGCCGGGCGACGCCGTGACAGGGCAGGTGCCGTTTACTGATGGCGCGCCCCTGAGCGCCATGGATGTCCAGAACGCCTTCCCGTACCTCAATGATCCGATCCCGGGCTCGCCCGGCACCGCGCACAAGTAGGGGGCGAGCCATGCGAGCAATCATCCTGCGCCGCGGCGCAATCGTCGCAGCCCTGGCTGTGGCCGCCAGCGGGCTAACCGCCTGCGGCGGCGGTGGCGGTAGCACGATCATCACACCACCCCCGCCTCCGAAGCTGGAAGACGGATTCGGCTCGGGCTTTGGCGCTCTCTTTCGCGCCGCGCCCAACAGCGAACCGGGCAAACCTCAGGCAAGCGACATCAAGGCCGTGGATCCCACAGCCACCCCCGTCGCTCTGAAATAGTCGCCTATGCTCCCGGACAGCCTCGCTGTCCGGGAATCCTTTTTGATCGGAGAACCTTGATGACATCGCAAGCCGCCGCCTTCGCCGCTCTGACTATCGGCCTGTCGCTTACCGCTTCGGCCAAGGCCGAAGACCTGCCCTCGCCGACGGCCGCCGATGCAGCGATGGAACGCGCTGAACCGGCTCCGACCGACGTCAGTTCGGTGACTGTCATCGGTCGTCGCAAAAACCTCGTCGGCGAAGCGATTTCCGCATCCGAAGGCTCAGTGGGCCAGGGGGAGATCGCTGCCAGGCCATTGCTGCGGACGGGCGATCTGCTCGAGTTCGTGCCGGGGCTGATCGCGACCCAGCACTCGGGAAGCGGCAAGGCCAATCAGTATTTCCTGCGCGGATTCAATCTGGATCACGGCACCGATTTCGCCACGTCGGTGGATGCGATGCCGGTCAACATGCGCACCCATGGCCATGGGCAGGGCTACACGGATCTCAACTTCCTGATCCCCGAGACGGTCGAGGAACTGACCTATCGCAAGGGTGTCTACTACGCCGATGTCGGCGATTTCTCCTCGGCCGGATCAGCCCAGTTTCATCTTGCCGATGCCTTGCCGCAGGGTGTGGCCGAGATCACGGTAGGAGAATACGGCTATCGGCGAGGCGTCGTCGCCGACTCCGCCAAGGTTGGCGCAGGCGACCTTCTCTACGGCCTGGAGGTTCAATCGCTGAACGGGCCATGGACGGACATCGATGAAGACGTTCAAAAGGTCAGCGGGCTGCTCAAATACAGCGGCGACGTTGGCGGCGGTCGCGCTCATCTGACGATCATGGGCTATGACAACAGCTGGAACTCACCCGACCAAATTCCCCAGCGCGCTGTTAAAGAACGGCTGATCTCGGAGTTTGGATCGATCGACAAGACGGTGGGCGGCGATGCGTCTCGCTACAGCCTGTCAGGCGGCTGGAACGGGCCAGCCTTGGGCGGACAACTTAACGCCGAAGCCTACGTGATCTCATCCAAGCTCGACCTGTTTTCCAACTTTACCTATTTGCTCGACGATCCCGTCAACGGCGACCAGTTCGAACAGGTCGATGATCGTCGCATCTACGGCTTCGAAATTTCTCAGCAATGGGACCAGGGCGCCAATCGCTGGCGGATCGGGGCAGACGGCCGGTACGACGACATTCAGCAGGTTGGTCTTTTCCACGCTAAAGCCCGCCGACGCCTCGATCCGGTTCGCGACGACCGGGTAAGGGAGGGAAGCATCGGCCTCTTCGCCGCCAATGAGCACCGCTTCAACGATACGCTGCGGAGCTATGTCGGCGTGCGCTACGATCACTACGACTTCGATGTGAATTCCAAAAGCTTGGCAGCCAACTCAGGCAATACTGAGGACGGCAAAGCTTCGATCAAAGCGAGCCTAGTGTACAAGCCAGGCATGCCGGTGGAACTCTATGTCAGCTATGGTCAGGGCTTTCATTCTAACGATGCGCGTGGGACCACAATCACGGTTGATCCCGTTAGCGGCGATCCGGCCGAACCCGTCACACCGCTGGTGCGTTCAGTCGGCGGCGAAGTCGGCGCGCGACTCTTCTTGAACGACCAACTGCAAGCCACCGCAGCGGTCTGGACGCTGAGACTGGACTCAGAGCTGCTGTTCGTCGGCGATGCCGGCAACACGGAAGTCAGCCGGCCCAGCCGTCGCGAGGGCGTGGAACTGGGGCTCTACTATTTTCCCAGCAAGGCGGTCAGCGCCAATCTTGAGGTATCTTACTCGGATGCCAGATTCCGCGATAGCGACCCGGCAGGCGACAAGGTTCCAGGGTCAATCCCGCTGGTGATCAGCGCAGGGGTTTCGGCCAAGTCGCAGTCAGGCTGGCTGGCCAGTGCTCAGGTTCGCTACTTTGGTCGCTATCCCCTTATTGAGGACGAAAGCATCAAGTCCGATGGCTCTGCGCTGGTCAATTTCCGCGTCGGCCGCGACTTCCGGCGGGTCGGGTTATATGTCGACGTTCTCAATGTGCTCGACAGCAACGACCATGATGTCGACTATTATTATGCCTCCCGACTGGCCGGCGAACCGCCGGAAGGTGTCGACGATGTGCACTATCATGTCTTCCAACCCCGCAGCGTCCGGGCGAGTCTTCGCTATAGTTTCTAATCGGCGTCACCGACCGGCACGTCCACCTGCTTGAGCCCCACTCGATGCGCGTGGACGTGAAACTGCCCGATTGAGACTGTAACGATCGTCGCGACATAGGGGTTGGGCCGCCAGGATCGGCCTTGGCCTGAACTCGACCCTGGTGACGCGACGGCGGCCCTCAATGCGCGCCAGCTGGACGGCCACTTCTACGACGCTTTCGACGTACTCGATGATTTCCGCACGGCCCAAATTCGCGCCGGACTGCATCACCATCAAAGCGATCTGGTCGAGCGCGGCGGCCGGGGTATCGGCGTGCACAGTGGTGAGTGAGCCGGGGTGCCCTGAATTGACGGCGCGCAGAAAACTAAAGGCTTCGGCACCGCGCAGTTCGCCCAGAATGATCCGGTCGGGCCGTAGCCGCAGCGAGGCCTGAAGAAGATCTTCCGCCTTGATGCGCGCCTCCCCCTGCCCGCCCCGTGGCGCCAGGAGACCAACCACATTGGGTTGCGCGCAACGGACCTCGGGTGCGTCCTCGATGAGGATCAGGCGCTCATCGCTGGGGATTTCCTCGACCAGGGCATTGAGAAAGGTGGTTTTGCCGCTCGACGTGCCACCGGAGATAACGATGTTTTTGCGCGCCCGAACCGCCCCTCTAAGGAAGGCTGTGACCTCGCCCGCGTCGAGCAGCGCCTGCAGATCTGCATCCTCATCCTGGCTGGACAGGGTTACGGCGCTATCGAGGTTGAAGTCCTCCAACCGCATGTTGCGCACGGCAGGCTTTCGGATGGCGATCGCCATGTCGCCGCGCGTAGCCGGCGGTGCCACGACCTGGATACGCTCTCCACTGGGCAAGGCGGCAGCCAATAGCGGATGCTCTCGGCTGACACCCTGATCGGCTGCGGCGGCGACCTGGGTCGCAAGCCGCCAGAGACACGGCGCGTCCAGCTCCGGAACGATGTGAAGACGCAGCCCCTCCCCTAGGCGCTCGACCCAGACCTCGCCGGGGCGATTGACCAGGATGTCCGTGACATCAGGCGCGGCGAGCCAGGGGGCCAAGGGTTTCAAATAGGCGTCGAGATAGACCTCGCCTTTGGTTCGGGCGTTCATTGCGAGAGATCCGGAACCGTAGAGAAGTCCAGATCCTTGGCCACGAAGATGCGGACCGGTGCGCCCTGCGCCACCTTGATGGTTGGCGACAGCGCCGTCGGCCGCGTCGCAGCGGTCCCAAGACTGATCGCATCCTGAGTGGAACCGATGATGATCTGAGAACCGCCCTGATTGGACAGACCCGTCACAGCGGCATTGATGACCGACAGGAGGATTGAGCCTCCGAACGCTTCAAAGAAATGGCGGTCTACCTTGCCCTCAAGGCCCGCACGGCCCAGAGGATCGGCACCCGGCGAGCCGATCTGGATCGCCGCGCCGTCGGGTCGCACGATCCTGGTCCAGATCACGAAGGCGCGCGTCTGCCCCTGAGCGACCGCGCTACGGTACTGCCCGATGGCCCGGCTTCCGCGCGGGATAACCACGCGGGACCCGTCAAAACTCCTTACATCCTGGCTCACGACCGCGCGGGCGAACCCGGGCAGATCTGAGTTCAACGCAGTCTCCAGCACCGCCGGGATGGTCGCACCTTGCGGCACGACGAACTGCGGGTGAGCGATCAAACTCGCCTTGGCCACGTCGGCTTGACCACCGCCGACACGCTCTGCGAACTGCTCGTCGGCATTGAGGCCGTTGGGCGAAGCCTTGGCGGCGAGCGCCGCGCCTGAGGTCGCCGCAGCGCCTGGCTGAGCGCCAGACGGGCCGGCGCTGAAGTCGACCACCAGCGCCGGAGCGCGTCGGTGCTCGAGATCCGGACCCAATGCGCCCGAGCGTGAAAGATTGGCGTTCGGCGCTGCGAAGGCCATGGCGGTGGCGTTGAAAGGCGCTGGTGCGAAGTCGGTCACAGACGCTGGAAGCGGCGGCGGCTCGCGGGACGCGCGCTGTAACGCTGCAAGCTCGGGCGGCACCTCGGCGCTGATCGGCGCCTGGGTCGAGCCGCGCCCGATCGGCGCAGGCGTCTTGGTCCCCTGGCGATGCGTCGACATGGCGACGAAAACC
>Ga0187842_1000374_pt1 | contig 22555 bp, 26 predicted proteins | sample SpaLakP09_SKY_41_FD_134514 | JGI IMG/M metagenome (GOLD analysis project Ga0187842, IMG submission 134514) | Oligotrophic lake water microbial communities from Sparkling Lake, Wisconsin, USA - SP09_SKY_41 | ecosystem: Environmental > Aquatic > Freshwater > Lake | place: USA: Sparkling Lake... | reverse complement strand
GGAAGGCCGGCCTTCCAGTCAATCAGGCCGCGCCGCGCAAAGGCCGTGGTCGCCGAGACCGAGCCGAACGAGCCCTGAAGCTTGTTGGTCGCCAGGGCGGCGACGGGATCGAGGCCGGCCAGCAGCAGGGCCGGCAGGGTCAGCAGGCCACCGCCGCCGGCGATGGCGTCAAAAGCCCCGGCCAGGGCCGCGACGGCGAACAGGGTCGCCAGAAGCTCAGGTTGAAGAGCGTCCACAAGTCACTCCGGCCGCAGTCGCCGACTCAACGGGAGCCGGGACCATGCGGTCGGGTCGAGACTCGGAAAATGTCGCCCGGGGGCGAAGGGGGGAAAGAGCGCCTGCACCCTTTCCCTCAGGATCAACCGATCAGGTTGCCCCACTCGTGAGCGCGGGCGCTCTTGCTGGTGCGACCCAGGGAGCGAAGCTGTTCGCGCTGGGCAGCCTTCTCTTCCTTGCGCATCCGCTGTTCGGCGGCGGCATCGGCCTTGCGTTCCTTACGCTCGGCGCGCTTGGCGGCAAGAATCTCTTCCTGCTTGGCCAGCTGCTCGAGGCGGGCGGCCTCGCGGGCGGCTGCTCGGGCGGCACGAACGACTTCCAGTTCGGCAGCGCGGAGCTCTTCGCGCTTGTCGAAGTCAGGATCCGTGACCGTGGGCTTGGGCTTCAGTTTCGCCAGCATGGCCTTCTTGGCCTCGGCGGCGGCGGAGATACGATCGGAGAAACCGGTGTTCTTCAGATGCGACATGAATCTTCTGGCTAAGGGAAAGTCGCGGCTCTCAAACCCCAAAATCGCGAAAAAAGCAATGCGTCATCCCGTGCTCCCGGCCAGTTGCGATACAACCGCGATTTTTTTGTCGCGGGCCCTTGCTGTGACGAGTTCCTGTCGAGGGATGAACGGGAGAGTTTGCCCCCTTCGGACGGGTCGGGGGGCGTATCCGATGCACTCGGCCCGTTCCGGGCAGCATTGCCGCAAGGATTTGTCCACCGCGCGGTGCCGTTGCGTAAAAGGTCTTATTATACAGGGCTTTGCGTACTGTTCAGGCAACCTTGACGCACCGCAGCGAGCCCTATAGGTTCCGCCGCGATCAAGCCGGCCGGAAATACGCCACTTTTTGGCGTGTCCGCAGGCGTTTCCGGACCTGACCGCTTCCATGCCCAAGGCCGACGAACCGAACGACAAGGCTTTTGACGGCCTCGACGCTCGGCTCGACGCTTTCGAGGCCCGGAAGGCGGCAGAGAAGCCGGTTCGCGCCGAGAACGAGAAATCGTCCCAGGACGGCTATCGTCTCCTGGCGGATTTGGTCGGTGGCGTACTGGTTGGGCTCGGCTTCGGCTGGCTGCTTGACCGTTATGTCAACACGGCGCCTTGGGGCATGGTCGGCGGTCTGCTGATCGGCATGGGGGCGTCGATCTTCGGTGTCGTCCGCAAGGCGACCCAACTGAGCGCGCAGGCGTCGGCAAAGGCTCCCGAGGGGCAGGCCGGCGAAGACACGGGAGGCGGGTCAACCGCCCCCAAGCAGAAGAGAGACTAGGGCCAATGGCCGATCCGATGCACCAGTTCCAGGTCACCAAGATCGTGGAACTGCCGACCGTGACCGTGTTGGGCCTGCCGATCGATCTGTCGATCACCAATTCCGTGGCCGCCATGCTGCTGGCTGCAACGCTCGTCATCGTGTTCTACACCCTGGCCTCGGCCAAGCAGGCCGTTGTCCCGGGCCGTCTCCAGACGGTGGGCGAGATGCTGTACGGCCTCGTCGATGGTCTGGCCGAGTCGATCATCGGCCACGAAGGCAAGAAGTTCCTGCCCTTCGTCTTTACCCTGTTCGCCCTGGTGCTGTTCATGAACCTTCAGGGCATGTTCCTGGTATTCACGGCCACCTCGCAACTGGCCGTGACCCTGACCCTCGGCATGCTGGTCATCCTGACCGTTGTCGCCGTCGGCTTCGCCAAGAACGGCATCAAGTTCTTCAAGCTGTTCGCCCCCTCCGGCGTGCCCGGCTGGATCCTGCCGCTGGTGGTGCTGATCGAGATCGTCTCGTTCCTGGTGCGCCCCCTGACGCTCGCCCTGCGTCTGTTCGGCAACATGGTCGGCGGTCACGTGGTTCTGAAGATTTTCGCCGGCTTCGTCATCGCCCTGGGCGGGCTTGGCGTGCTTGGCTGGGCCGGCGCGGCGCTGGCCCTGACCTCCGTCGTCGCCCTGACGGCTCTAGAGTTCATGGTGGCCTTCCTTCAGGCCTTCGTGTTCGCGGTGCTCGCCTGCGTCTATCTGAACGACGTCGTGCACCTCGACAGCCACTGATCACCCTTTTTTCTTTCCAACCTTTCGATCTTTCCAAGGAGTCTCACAATGGAAGCTGAAGCCGCGAAGTACATCGGCGCTGGTCTGGCGATGCTGGGCATGATCGGCGCGGGCATCGGCCTGGGCGTGATGTTCGGTAACTATTTCCAGGGCGCGCTGCGCAACCCGACCGCCGCCGCTCAAGAGCGTCCGATGCTGTTCCTGGGCATGGCGCTGACCGAAGCCCTGGGCATCTTCGCCCTGGTCATCGCCTTCCTGATCCTCTTCTCCTAATCCCTAGCTAAGAGGCGTCTTCGCCCATGGCGACGGAAACTCACGGCACGGTCGAGACGACTGAAGCCCCAGCGCACGAAGGCGGCGGCGGTCTTCCGCAACTGCAATTCCAGCACTGGGGCGGTCAGATCGTCTGGCTGCTGCTCATCTTCGCCGTTCTCTATGCGGTGCTGTCCAAGGTGCTTTTGCCCAAGGTCAGCGGTGCCATTGAGGAACGCGGCGCCAAGATCGCCGGCGACATCGCCGACGCCCGTCGTCTGAAGGACGAAGCCGAGGTGCAGGCCCGCGCGGCCGCCACCGAGGTCGCCGAGGCTCGTGCCAAGGCCCAGAAGACGGCGGCGGATGCCAAGGCCAAGGCCTCGGCTGAGTCGGCCGAGCGTCAGGCGAAGGAAGAAGCGGTTCTGGCTGAAAAGCTGGCGGCTGCTGAAGCCGACATCCAGGCCGCGCGCGACCAGGCCATGAGCCATGTCGCCGCCGTGGCTTCGGAGACGGCTGGTGCCATCGTCGAAAAGCTGACGGGCAAGACGGCTTCGGCCGCCGAGCTCAAAGCGGCTCTGGCCTAAGGAGAGACGACGATGGAACACGAGTCCCTGTTCAACCTCTCCAATCCCGAATTCTGGGTGCTGGTCGCGCTGGTCCTGTTCTTCGGCCTGCTGGTCGTGCTCAAGGTCCTGCCTGGTGCCCTGTTCGGAGCGCTCGACGGCTATGCCGCCAAGATCAAGGCTGAACTCGACGAGGCCCAGCAACTGCGGGAAGAGGCCCAGGCCCTGCTCGTGGGTGTGAAGGCCCAGCGCGAGGACGCCGAACGTCAGGCTGCCGGCATGATCGAAGCTGCCAAGGTTGATGCCGCCCGCATGGCGGTTGAAGCCAAGGAGAAGCTGGAAGAGCAGATCAAGCGTCGCGCCGAAATGGCCGAACGCAAGATCGCCCAAGCCGAAGCCCAGGCCGCTGCGGACGTCAAGGCCGCTGCTGTCGACCTCGCCGCCCAGGCCGCCGAAGCCGTGCTTTCCGCGCGTCTGGCCGGCCTGAAGAGCGATCCGCTGGTCGATGCGGCCATCGGCCAGATGGGTGCCAAGCTGCAATAGCTTTCGGCAATCCGGCTAAAAAAATCAGGGCGCGAACCTCAGCGGTTTGCGCCCTTTTTCTTGGCTGGTTCGAAATCCAGCCCCACAGAGATCAAGCGCGCTTTGGTGCCATCCTGCGCGCGATGTACCCGCGCGCACGCTTGCGGCTGCGCTTAAGCACCCGCCAATGCGGCCGGCGCAGGATCATCTTCTCGGTCCGCAACATCTGCTGCCAAACCACCAGCAGGACCTCCGGCTCACGCCGCATCAGGCGGCGGATCGGGAAGACCAGCTTGGGATGGCGCTTCTGCCAGCGGATGAACTGCTTGCGGGCCTGGAACGAGTATCGCAGCACGATCATCAGGCCCAGCACGAGCATGGGCAGGCCGATATGGCCGGGCAGGGGCGTCAGGATTGCGCCGGCGATGATGACCAGCGACCCAAACCCGATCGCGATCCAGCGAAAGGCGCGAGCGGCGGACTCGCGCAGGAGCAGGGCCAGCCGCGCACGGCGACGAACCTTCTGGCGGATATCCAGCGTGGCTGCGGCGGGGATCACCGAGGGCGCTTGAGCGACTTGCGCCAGCGGACGGCGACCCGCCAGCGGCGCGGTATGATCAGGCGCTCGACCCGCAGGGCCTGTTGCCAGGCCACCAGAACAACCTCGGGCTCGCGTCTGAGGAGACGGCGGAGCGGAAAGATCAGCTTGGGGTGGGCATGCTGAAAGCGCACGAACTGCTTGCGGGCCTTGAACGAGTTCCGCAGCACAAGCATCAGCCCGACCACCGTCAGTGGCAGCCCCAGCGGGCCGGGGAGCGGAGCGATCAGGGCTCCGCCCGCGATCAGCACCAGGCCCACAACCACCAGGCTGACGCGCAGAACACGCGCCACAATCTCGCGGGCGAGATCATCAGCGGGAGAGAAGCGCGCGCGAGGCATGGCGAAGGTGACGGACACTGTCATGGGGGCTAACGGAAACCGCGCTCCGTTGGCTCCCTGGAAGATCCCAGCCAGCCCGACGCGCAGGGCTGATATGTGGACCGATAAGGGCGCCGTAAAGGCGCCCTTTCGACGCGTCTTGAAAGTCGCCCGTGCTATTCGGCAGCCAGTGGCGCCGCAGCCACAGGTTTCCACTTCAACCGGGGCTTGCGGGCGGCCTGGGTCTCGTCAAGACGACGCAGGGGCGCATGGAACGGAGCCCCCTTGAAGCGCTCGACGTCGCCGGCCTTGGCGGCCTCGGCCAGGGCCAGCAGGGCCGCGACAAAGCGGTCCAGTTCCTGCTTGCTCTCGGTTTCGGTCGGCTCAATGAGCATGGCCCCGTGGACGACCAGCGGGAAATACATGGTCATCGGGTGGAAGCCCTCGTCGATCATCGCCTTGGCGAAGTCGAGCGTGGTCACCCCGGTCCCTTCAAGCCAGCTGTCGTCGAACAGTGCCTCGTGCATGCACGGTCCCTCCGGGAAGGCCGGGCTCATGGCACCCGACAGACGCGCCTTCAGATAGTTGGCGTTCAGCACAGCATCCTCGGCCACCTGCCGCAGACCGTCGGCCCCGTGGCTGAGCATGTAGGCATAGGCACGGGTGTACATACCCATCTGGCCATGGAACGCGCTCATCCGGCCAAACGCCGTCTCTGCGCCCGCCTCGCCGGCATGCTCGACGAGGGCAAAGCCGTCTTCGCCATGGACGAGCCAGGGGGTCGGGGCGAACGGTGCGAGGGCCTCGCTCAGGACCACCGGGCCAGCGCCAGGACCGCCGCCGCCGTGGGGCGTCGAGAAGGTCTTGTGCAGGTTGATGTGCATGGCATCGACGCCGAGATCGCCGGGCCGCACCCGGCCGACGATGGCGTTGAAGTTGGCTCCGTCGCAGTAGAAATAGGCTCCGGCCGCGTGGGTCAGGCGGGCGATCTCGACGATGTCGCGCTCGAACAGGCCACAGGTGTTGGGGTTGGTGACCATGATGGCGGCCACATGGTCGCCCAGCTTGGCCTCCAGATCGGCCATGTCGACCCGACCATCGGCGGTCTGGGCGATCTCGACCACGGTGTAGCCGACAAAGGCTGCGGTAGCGGGGTTGGTGCCGTGAGCACTGGTCGGGGCCAGGACGGTCTTGCGATGACCCTGGCCGGCCGCTTCATGGGCCGAGCGGATGGCCAGCATGCCGCACATCTCGCCGTGGGCCCCGGCCTTGGGTGTCAGGGCCACGGCCGGCATGCCGGTCAAGGTCTTCAGCCAGTGAGCCAGCCGGTCCATCAGCTGCAGGGCGCCCTGGACCGTGGATTGCGGTTGCAGCGGATGGATGTCCGAGAAGCCCGGCAGACGGGCCATCTTCTCGTTCAGGCGCGGGTTGTGCTTCATCGTGCACGAGCCCAGCGGATAAAGCGCCAGATCGATGGCGTGGTTCTTTTGGCTCAGGCGCACATAGTGACGCACGGTCTCAGGCTCGGACAGGCCCGGCAGGCCGATCGGCGCGGTGCGCAGCAGGCCGTCCAGGGCGTCCGACGGGGCGGACGCCTCGGGCAGGTCGACGCCGGTCTTGTCCCAGCCGCCCAGCTCGAAGATCAGGGCTTCGTCCTGCAGCAGGCCACGGGCCCCGGTCAGGGTCGGGTGCACATAGTCGTTGGCGGCGGTTTCGGGACGGCTCGGCCGTCCGACGGTGTTCATGCTCATTGGGCGATGACCTTGGCCAGAACCTTGGCGAAGAAGGTGATGTCGATATCCAGCGTCGTCTCGGTAGCCGCGACCAGCAGCACGTCGTCGAGCCCGGCGGTGGCGTCGAGGCGCGAGAAGGGCACGCCGGCGATGATGCCGTGACCCGCCAGGGTCTCGACGAGTGCGGCGGCCTTGCCGGGCACGCGGATGGCGAATTCGTTGAAGAAGCGCGGGGTCAGGATCTCGACGCCCGGCACGGCGGCCAGGGCGTCCCCCAGGGCGCGCGCCTTCTCATGGTTGATCGCGGCCAGCTGGCGCAGGCCCACCTCGCCCAGCAGGCTCATATGGATGCTGAAGGCCAGGGCGCACAGGCCGCTGTTGGTGCAGATGTTGCTGGTGGCCTTGTCGCGACGGATGTGCTGCTCGCGGGTCGACAGGGTCAGCACGAAGCCGCGGCGGCCGTCGGCGTCCACCGTTTCGCCGCAGAGGCGGCCCGGGGCCTGGCGGATGTATTTTTCCTTGCAGGCGAACAGGCCGACATAGGGGCCGCCAAAGTTCAGGCCGTTGCCGATCGACTGGCCCTCGGCCACCACGATATCGGCCCCCATTTCGCCGGGCGACTTCAGCCGACCGAGGGAGACCACCTCGGTGGTGACCACGATCAGCAGGGCCCCGGCGGCCTGGGCGGCGGCGGCGATCTTGCTGACGTCGGTGACCGTGCCGAATACGTTGGGCGTCTGGACGACGACGCAGGCGGTGTCGGCGTCGATCGCGGCGATCACCGCGTCCTCGGCATCGATCGCCGCCGGCAGATGCGCCGTGGCGACGCCGGCCGCGTGGGCCAGGGTCTCGACGGTCTCGACATAGTGGGGATGCACGCCGCCCGACATCACCGCCTTGTTGCGGCGGGTCACGCGGGTGGCCATCATCACGGCCTCGGCGGCGGCTGTGGAGCCGTCATAGAGCGAGGCATTGGCCACCTCCATGCCGGTCAGGGCGGCGACCTGGGTCTGGAACTCGAACAGCACCTGCAAGGTGCCTTGGGCGATTTCCGGCTGGTAGGGCGTGTAGCTGGTCAGGAACTCCGACCGCTGGATGATGTGATCTACCGTGGCCGGCACATGGTGACGATAGGCCCCGGCTCCGCAGAAGAACGGGCCTTCCCCCGCCGACCTGTTGCGTTTGGCCAGGGCGGCCATCTCGCGCTCGACTTCCAGCTCGCCGGCATGGAAGGGCAGGTCGACCGGATCAGTGCGCCGGGCGACGCCGGGCACGTCGACGAACAGGGCGTCGATCGAATCCACGCCGATGACGCCCAGCATCTCGGCGCGATCTTCGGGAGTGAGGGGGAGGTAGCGCATGTCTTTGTCCTTCTCCCTTCCCCCTCGATGGGGGAAGGGGCGGGGATGGGGGTGGCTGCGGCGTTGGGGTCACCCCCAACCCTGCCCTTCCCCCATCGAGGGGGAAGGGTTTTCTTAGAGCGTCGAGAGGAAGGCTTCGTAGGCGTCGCGGTCCATCAGGGCCTCGACTTCCGCCGGGTTCGAGAGCTTGACCTTGGCAAACCAGCCGCCGGTTTCCGGCACGGCATTGACCGTCTCGGGGCTGTCACCGAGGGCGGCATTGGCCTCGACCACCTCGCCCGACACCGGGGCATAGACGTCGGACGCGGCCTTGACGCTCTCGACCACGGCCAGGCCTTCGCCCTGCTTCACGGTCTTGCCGATCTCGGGGACCTCGACGAACACGACGTCGCCCAGCTGCTCTGCCGCATAGGCCGTGATGCCGACGGTGGCGATGTCGCCCTCGACGGCCACCCACTCATGATCCTTGGTGAAACGCATGTCTGGGCCCTTCCTAGAGTTTGCGGACGTAACGATTGGGAACGAACGGCGAGGCGACGACCTGCGCCGCCTGGGATTTGCCGCGCACGATGACGTTCAGGGTCTCGCCCAGCGCGGCCTGGGCCGGGGGGACGAAGCCGATGGCGATGGCACCGCCGAAGCTGGGGCCAAAGCCGCCGCTGGTGACGACGCCGATCACGGCACCGGTCGCGTCGGCGATCTGCGCGCCCTCGCGGGCCGGGGCCCCTTCCAGTACCTTCAGATTGACGCGGATGCGCTTGAGATCACCCGCCAGTTCGGCACCGATCCGGGCGGCCCCGGGGAAGTCGGCGGCCTCGCGGCGGCGCTTGCCGATGGCGAAGTTCAGGCCGGCCTCGATGGGCGAAACCGTCTCGTCCAGGTCATGGCCATAGAGCGGCAGGCCGGCTTCGAGACGCAGGCTGTCGCGGGCCCCAAGGCCGATGGGCCTCACCCGCTCGTCCTGCAGCAGGGTGTTCCAGATGCGTGTCGCTTCGGCGGCGGGCACCGAGATTTCATAGCCGTCCTCGCCGGTATAGCCCGAGCGGGAGATGATGGCGTCGACGCCGAAGGCGGTCAGGGCGGCGGTGTCCATGAACACCATCTCGGCAGCGGCCGGCACATGGGCGGCCAGCACGGCGGCGGCCTCGGGGCCCTGCAGGGCCAGCAGGGCCCGGTCTTCAAGCCGCTCGACCGTGGCCTCACCCTCGAGGGCCGCGGCGATGATGGCGTAGTCGTTATCCTTGCAGGCGCCGTTGACCACCACGAACAGGCCGTCCTCGTCGGGGCGTGCGGTCATCAGGTCGTCGATGATCCCGCCCTGGTCGTTCAGCAGCACGCCATAGCGCTGCTTGCCGGGCTTTAGACCCTGATAGTCGGCCGAGACGACCTTCTCGAAGCTCTTGGCCGGATCCGCGCCCCGGATACGGGCCTGGCCCATGTGCGAGACGTCAAACAGGCCTGCGTGTTCGCGGGTCCACAGGTGCTCTTTCAGCACCCCGTCCCTGTACTGCACCGGCATGGCATAGCCGGCAAACGGCACCATGCGGGCACCGAGGGCCACATGCGCATCGAACAGGGGCGTCTTCTTGAGAACTTGGTCGGACACGCAGGGCTCCAATCGGGGACGACGCGGCAAGCCCGGCTTTCGCCAGACGGTCGCGCCCCCGCTGTCCCTTTGACCTGGGAGATTCCGGCCGCCCTTCAAAGTGAAAAGGTGACAGCCTTGCTCCTTCGGCGGGCCATCCGTCTCCTTTGTGAAAAAGGAAGGCAGACAGCCTCTTTCCAGCGTTCCTAAACCCGCGCGGTCCTTTTGCCTGAGCGTTTCCGGGGCGGTTGCGCCTTCGGCCTCGGGACGCGAATCCCGATGTCTCCCGCGAGGGTTGGGGGCTCAATGCTGGAGGGGGGCGCGGGAGTCAAGCGCGGGGCCGGATTCGTGGACCAAAGCCCGCATTGCTGGCGGTATACGCTCGCGGCGGCGGTCTGCTGAGACACATGGCCGCAGGGCAGGTTTCACGCCCGTTAATCCTGCCCCCGTGATGTGTTGAGGCGATTGCTGCGGACACGGCCATGAAACTCAGACTTCGGGACGCCCTCAATCTGTTCGCCGGCGCCTTGTTGCTGGGCTTCTTCCTGGCCACGGCGACTGCCGTATTTTCGCTCCTGGAGCTCAGGGTCGGCGGACCCCTGTCCAAGAAGCAGGCCCATGCCTATGAGCTGCTGGCCGACATCCTGCCGCCGCCGCTCTATCTCGTTGAGGCGATGCTCGTTGTGCACCACGGCGCCGAGGACACCAGTCAGGCCCAGGCGACCCTCGCAACGCTGGCGACGCTCAGGAGCCAGGATGAACAGCGCCGGGACTACTGGCAGAAGGCTGACCTGCCGAAAGAAACCCTGGCGGCCCTGGAGCAGTCCGATGGCGAGAAGGATGCGTTCTGGGCCGTTGTGGACCAGAAGTATTCCCCTGCGCTGAAATCCGGCGACATCATCGCGCTCAACGCGGCCATCGCTGAACTGGAGCCGATCTATGCTCGGCACCGCAAGGCCATCGACAGTCTGGCGACCCGGGCCTCGGAGGTCGCGGCCCAGTCTGTCTTGGCCGCCGAGCGAACCAGCAGGATCGCCTTTGCCCTGCTGGCCGTAACGACCCTGCTGATGCTGGCGCTCGTCGTTTTAGGCACCGGTGCCCTGCGCAATTTTGTCGTGACTCCCCTGTCGAGGGTATCGGCCTATATGGGCAAGCTGGCGGCGGGGGACTTCAGCCAGGATGTCCCGATGCAGGGGCGTCCTGACGAGGTGGGCGACATGGCCAGATCCGTCGCCGAATTCAGGGTGGCCTCGCTCGAGCGCCAGGCCGCCCGCCAGGCCGAGCACCTGAAGCAGGCCCAGGACCAGGACTGGGCGGCCGAACTGGCGAGAACCGAAGAGCGCAACCTGCGCCAGCAGGTCGTCAAACTCTTGGGGGGCGGGCTCCGGCAACTGGCGGAAGGCAATCTGAACCAGCGGATAACCGCAACTTTCCCCCGGGAATTCGAATGTCTGCGCGACGACTTCAATAGCTCGCTGGAAATACTTGAAGAGACCATGGGGCGGGTCCTGGACAGCACGAGCGCTGTTGACAGCGGCTCACGCGAAATCTCCTCGGCGTCTGACGATCTGGCCCGACGCACGGAGCAGCAGGCCGCTAGCCTTGAGGAAACAGCCGCAGCGCTGGACCAGGTCACCGCGACCGTCCGGCAGACGGCCGAAAACGCGGCTGAAGCCCAGAAGGCCACGTCAGTCAGCCGCACCATGGTTGGCAAGTCCAGCGCTGTCGCCAATGAGGCCATGACCGCTATGGAGCGGATCGATGCCTCCTCACGCCAGATCGGCCAGATCATCACCGTGATTGACGAGATTGCGTTCCAGACCAACCTGCTGGCGCTGAATGCCGGGGTCGAGGCGGCGCGCGCCGGCGAGGCCGGCCGTGGGTTTGCTGTTGTCGCCCAGGAAGTCCGCGCCCTGGCCCAGCGCTCGGCGGATGCGGCTAAGGAGATCAAGACCCTGGTCACGGAGTCTTCGGACAGCGTCCAGAGCGGCGTGGGGCTGGTGGTCCGGGTCGGCGAAGAGCTTTCCGGTGTCGTCGACCATTTTGGACGGATCGAAGATCTGGTGAACACCATCGCTTCGGCCGCTCGGCACCAGGCGGTCGGCCTTTCCGAAATCAACAATGCTGTCGGCCAGATGGACCAGGTTACCCAGCAAAATGCCGCCATGGTCGAGCAAACGACCGCCGCTAGCCACAACCTCTCCCGTGAAGCCAGTGAGCTTGGGGCCCTGATCCAGCGGTTCAGGGTCGGCGACAGTGCCGCTCATGGCCGTGCAGCCTGACAGGTCTTCGACCCTGACCGGCCTAGGCGCGGCCTGGCAGGCGTCTGCCGGCTACATCCGTTCCGGGGCCTCGATCCCCAGCAGGTCGAGGACCTGCTCAAGTTGCCGAAGCGTCGTCTGGGCAAGGTTCAGGCGCGAAGCGCGCATGGCCTCATCGTCGGCCCCCATGATCGGGCAGGCCGCATAGAACTTTGAGAAGGTCTGGGCCAGCTTGTAGGCGTGCTCGGCCAGGAAGTTGGGAGCCTTCTTGTCATAGGCCTCCGACAGCGCGCCTTCGAAGGCGTCCAGTAGCATGGCCAGATCCCGCTCGGCGGGTTCGCCGATGACGATCCGCCCGGCCTGTACCCCGGCCTCGGCCGCCCGGCGCAGGACGCTTTTGATGCGCACCGACTGGTACAGCAGATAGGGGCCCGTCTTGCCCTCGAAGCTGGTGAAGCGGTCGAGATCGAAGACATAGGAGGTGCCACGGAAGTTCTGCAGATCCGCAAACTTAAGCGCCGCGACCCCCACCTTGTGGGCGGTGTCCTCGAAGGCCTCCACCGACAGCTCTGTGCCGAGACCGGCTTCGCGCAGGCGCTCGCGGGCCTTTTCGCGGGCCATCTCGATGAGATCGTGCAGCTTCAGAACGCCGCCGGCGCGGGTTTTGAACGGCTTTCCGTCACTGCCGTTCATGGTGCCGAAGCCGATATGCTCCAGGCTGCCTGGCGTGGCATAGTCGGCCAGATAGGCGGCGCGGAACACCGTTTCGAAGTGATCGGCCTGGCGCTGGTCAACGCAGTACAGGATCAGGTGCGGGTCGAACGAACTGCGGCGATCCAGGATGGTCGCCAGATCGGTCGTGCCATACATGGCCGAGCCTTCCGACGAGACGACGAGCAGCGGCAGGACATCGCGTTTGTCATCTTCGCGGGCCACGCGGACGATCCGGGCACCCTGGTCCTCGACCAGCAGGCCCTTGGCCTCCAGCTGGTAGACCATCGGCGCAATCAGGTCCTGCACGTCGCTCTCGCCCTTCCAGAGGTCGAAATCGACGCCGAGGGCATGGAATTCGCGCTCGAGGGCCACCCGGCTGATGTTCACGAAGTGACGCCACAGCAGGCGGTAGCCGAACCGGCCGTTCTGGAGTTCCGCCGTGGCCTTGCGAGCCCGTTCCTTGAGCTCGGGGTCTTCCTTCTGCCGGGCCGAGGCTATCGGATAGATTCGGTCGAGGTCGGCCAGGCTCACCCGCTGGCCGAACTCGGCCATGACCTTGGCCTCGTCGGCCGTCGAGAAACCGCGCGGGGCTTCGATCAGGCGATCCAGCAGGGCACCGATGAAGGCGTCTTCTTCCATGATGGCACTGATCAGCAGGCCCATCTGAAAGCCCCAGTCACCGAAGTGGGCGTCGCCCACCACGTCGTCACCCCGGAAGCGATAGAGGCGCTTGATCGACTCGCCGATGATCGAAGCCCGCAGGTGGCCCACATGCATGGGCTTGGCCACATTGGGGCCGGCATAGTCGATCAGCACGCGGCGCGGCTCGTCGAGAAGCACCGCACCGGTGCGGGGATCGGCGGCGATTTCCCGCGTTCGGGCCGACAGGGCCTCGGCGCTGACACGCATGTTGATGAAGCCGACGCCGGCGATATCGACCGATGCCAGGCGCGGGTCGCCCTTCAGGTGCTCGACCACCTGGACCGCGATCTCGCGGGGATTGCGCTTGGCGCTCTTGGCGGCTGCAAGCGCCCCATTGCACTGGAAATCAGCCAGATCAGGCCGGTCGGACGCCGTCACGCGCCCGAACTCGGGAGACAGTCCGGCGGCCTGGAAAGCGGCCGCGGCCGCTTCACTCAGGGACCGCTTCAAATCGCTCATTGCTTGGTGGTAGTCCCTGGTTGGCCGGCTTGGGCGGTCTGGCCGGCATTGACGCGGAAGCGCTTGCCGTCGCGATTGAAAGCGGCCATTTCCGGCGTCACGTCAAAGCCGACGAGCACTTCGAAATTGCCGCCGCTGACCTTGGCGTCGGCGCGTGGAATGGTGATGGTGTTGAGGATCTCGGTCGCGAAGACGCGGTCCTGACCGGCCGGAAAGGTGATCGGCAGGTCGAAATACTCCTTGGCGATCACGGCCTGGTTCCGCTCGGTCACTGCGACCCAGTAGCGGTAGGTGCGGTGGCTGTCGGTGGCCTGCGGACCCCGGCCCAGCTGAAACAGGATTTCCATGCGCATGCTGATCGGGTCGTCGCTCTTGTAGGCGCAGCCCGAGGAGATGCCCTGGATCTCGCCCGTATAGCCGACGGTCGTCGGGCTCTCGCGGCCGTCCTTGAATTCGACATAGCGGCTGGCGTCGTACAGCACCTTTACATAGGGGCAGGGGCCGGCATTGCGCAGTTGGGGCAGCGGAGCCTTGGGCTGGTTCCACTCTTCGTCGCGCTTCTTCTTCTTGCCAGCCTGTTCCTCATCCCCGCCGGCGCCGCCGCCCTGGTCGCCGCGACCGCGCGATTGGGCATTGGCGCTCATCGCCGTTGCGGCGAGCGAGGCGGCCATCAGGGCGCTGAGGGCAAGCGTGAGATTACGGCGCATGAAACGTCCGGTCAGAAAATGAAGAGCCAGTCGGGGCGCGTGCCCCAGGCGGCGTCATGCAGCCTGATAAAGGCATATGCGTGACGTCGCAATGTACAGACTGGGCGCGCTGACTCTGGCGCAGCGATCCCCGAACGCCTAGGTTCGGCCCATGAACGCTCCCGCTCCGGTCCGTCCCGCCCTCACCATTCTGCTGGCCAGCCCTCGTGGCTTCTGTGCCGGCGTGGATCGCGCCATCCAGATCGTCGAGCGCGCCATCGAAAAATTCGGTGCGCCGGTCTATGTGCGGCACGAGATCGTCCATAACCGCCATGTGGTCGACCGGCTGAAGGCCCTGGGCGCGATCTTCATCGAGGAGCTCAGCGAAGCCCCCGACGACCGCCCCATCGTCTTTTCAGCCCACGGCGTGCCCAAGTCGGTGCCGGCCGAGGCCAAGGCCCGGCAGATGATCTATCTGGATGCCACCTGCCCGCTGGTCTCCAAGGTGCATGTCGAGGCCCAGAAGCATTTCGACGCGGGGCGCGAGATTGTGCTGATCGGCCATGAGGGCCACCCGGAGGTCGTCGGCACCATGGGCCAACTGCCGGAGGGGTCGGTGACCCTGATCGAGGACATTGACGATGCCCGCGTCTGGGAGCCGAAGGACGCCGCCAATGTGGCCTTCCTGACCCAGACCACCCTTTCGGTCGATGATACCGCCGAGATGGTCGATACCTTGAAGGCCCGCTTCCCCGGCATCGCCGCGCCACACAAGGAAGACATCTGCTATGCGACGACCAACCGCCAGGACGCCGTCAAGAGCCTGGCCCGGTCCACGGAGCTGGTGTTGGTGGTCGGCTCGCGCAACTCGTCCAACTCGGTGCGCCTGGCCGAGGTCGGCCTGAAGGCCGGGGCCCGCGACGCCCGCCTGATCGACGATGCGACCGGGCTGGACTGGTCTTGGTTTGAAGGCGTCTCCCGGGTCGGTCTGACCGCCGGGGCCTCGGCCCCCGAGGATCTGGTGCAAGGCGTCATCGACGCCATCGCCGCGCGGTTCGACGTCACGGTCGAGGACCTCGTCGAGGCCCGTGAGACCGTGACCTTCAAGCTGCCGAGGCAGCTGACGGCCTAGGACCTTCAGTGCCCTGCCTCGCCCCGGGTCAGAGGCAGGAGCGAACGGTGGGCTGCAGCGCTTGACTTTCCTCCATATCGGTCGCTTATTTCCGTCATGACAGAAATTACTGACAGGTCGCTACCGCTTGCGGTCGAGCAGATTGTCCTCCGCTGGGGAGACCTCGGCGGTCAATGGGGAGTCAATCGCTCGGTCGCCCAGATCCAGGCGCTGCTGTTTCTGAGCGAGAAGCCGCTCACGGCCGAGGATATTGCCACGACCCTGGGACTGGCCCGCTCCAATGTCTCGAACAGCCTCAAGGAATTGCTGGCCTGGAAACTGATCCACAGGGTTCCGGTCCTGGGCGACCGCCGGGATCACTATGAGGCGGAGACGGATCTCTGGCAGATGGCCTCAAGGGTCGCGCAAGGTCGCAAGGCCCGTGAAATCGACCCCATGGTGGCTGCCATCAACGACGCCGTGGCAGGCGTCGATGCGCAAGGCCCGGCGATCAGCCCGGAGGTCAAGGCGCGACTGAAGCGGATGCATGCCTTCGTCAACACGGTCGACCATTGGTACGAGCAGATGCTTGACGTTCCGCCTGAGACGCTGATGCGACTCATCCGGATGGGCTCAAAGGTCGTTGGCCTGCTGAAGTTTGTGGGCGGCAAGGACCGCAGCGACTAAAAATTTGTGCGCAAATTTCTTTCAATACAGAAATAACTGACGAAAACGAAGGAGGGTTGGGTGAAGTCGCAATCGCCATGGGCCGAAAGGCCTCGCAAACGTCTCAAGCACCGGGTTCTGTCCGGGTTTGCCCTCGCGCTCATCATCGCCTTGAGTGCCTTCCTGCTGCTCTCAGCCTCCCACGCAGGATCCGTCTGGTTTGCCAGTCTCTGGTTCCTCGCCCTGCTGCCGGCCGTGCTTTGCGCCCTGATCTGCTACATCGGTGACCCGGACCAGACGCGTTCAGCGACCTTCTACTGGAATGTCCCCCTCGTCCTTTGCGCCCTGGTCTGTGTAGCCTCTGTTTTCGTCCTGCATGAGGGCGTCATCTGCCTCGTGATGCTCTCGCCGGTCTGGCTGGGCAGCGGCTGGGCAGGTGCCTTTGTAATGCGTGCCCAACGGGGGCGCCGGGGCCGAGCGCTTGAGTCCAGCTTTTTGATCATTCCGCTGGTCGCGGCCATGGTCGAGGCGCAGATTCCCTTTCCACATGAGACGGTTACGCTCACCCGCAGCGTCCTGATCAACGCGTCGCCCGAGGCGATCTGGCCCTACGCCGTCTCCAGTCGCGACATCGATGTTCATGAAGGGCGCTGGACGTTTACGCACAACCTCATCGGCATGCCGAGGCCGCGGGAGTCTGTGATGACCGGCACCGGTGTACGGGCTGTGCGGACGGCCTACTGGGGCGAGCACGTCAATTTCCAGGAACGCATTGTCGCCTGGGAGCCGGGTCAGGCGCTGGGCTGGCGTTTCAACTTCACCAACAGCTCTGTCCAGGACTACACCGACAAGCATATCTCGCCGGACGGCCAGTTCCTGACGGTCGACTCCGGCGACTATCGCCTTCGTCCCGTCAATGCAGGTACGACTGAACTCACCCTGACGACCCGGTACATCGCCAAGACCCACGTCAATCCCTACGCCAAGCTGTGGGGTGAACTGATGATGGGCGACGTGCAGGAGAACGTGCTGACGATCATCAAGGACCGGGCAGAGCGTGCTTCGGAGGGGCAAACCTAGCCTCGCTCGCGGCTCCCGTCGCCCTCACCCTCTTGACCGCCAGCGCCCGCTCCCGCATCCCCCGGGCATGGCCGTCTACACCGACATCACCGACGAAGAACTGTCCGCCTTCCTGGCCGATTTCGACCTGGGGCAGGCGCTGGCGTTCAAGGGCATTGCCGAGGGGGTGGAGAACTCCAACTACCTGCTGGAGACCGAGGGCGGCCGGTTCATCCTGACGGTCTATGAAAAGCGCGCCCGGCCCGAGGATCTGCCCTATTTCCTCAATCTGATGACCTGGCTGGCCCAGCGCGGCTATCCCAGCGCCCGGGCGATCGCCGACCGCAAGGGGGCGACCCTGAAGACCATTCGCGGCAAGCCCGCCGCCCTGGTCGAGTTCTTGCCCGGTCTGTCGATCCGCAAGCCCACCGCCGCCCATTGCCGCGAAGCCGGTGAGGGCCTGGCGCATCTGCATCTGGCCGGCGAAGGCTATGCGGGTCGCAGGCCCAATGACCTCGGCCAGGCGGCCTGGTCGCCGCTGTTTGCCAAACACCGACAGGCGGCTGAAGGACTCAAGGCCGGCCTCGCCACCACCATCGACAAGGACCTGGCGCAACTGGCACTGATGTGGCCGCGCAATCTGCCGTCGGGCACGATCCACGCCGACTATTTCCCCGACAACGTCTTCTTCAGGCCAGACGGCAAGTTCGCCGCCGCGATCGACTTCTATTTCGCCTGCGACGACGCCTATGCCTATGACATAGCGGTGATGCTGAATGCCTGGTGCTTCGAGACCGACGGCAGCTTCAACGTCACGGCCGCCCAGGCCCTGCTGGCCGGTTATCAGCGCCGCCGCCCCTTGAGTCCAGCCGAGAAGGACGCCCTGCCGATCCTGGCGCGGGGCGCGGCCATGCGCTTCTTCCTGACCCGTCTGGCGGACTGGGGCGCGACCCCGGCCGGTGCGCTGGTCAAGCCGAAGGATCCGCTGGAGTACTAGCGCAAGCTGGCCGTGCACCGTGAGGGCCTGGTGCTGTTCGCATGACGCCGAAGGTGACGGTCTTCACCGATGGGGCCTGCAAGGGCAATCCCGGCCCGGGCGGCTGGGGGGCCATCCTGATGTATGGCGACAAGAGCAAGGAAATCTGTGGCGGCGAAGGTCATACGACCAACAACCGCATGGAGCTGATGGGAGCCATTATGGCTCTGGAAGCCCTGACCAAGCCCTGCAAGGTCGAGCTGCACACCGACAGCCAGTATGTGATGAAGGGCGTCACCCAGTGGATCCACGGCTGGAAGGCACGCGGCTGGAGGACGGCCGACAAGAGCCCCGTCAAGAACGACGACCTCTGGAAGCGCCTGGACACCGCCCGCAACCGCCACGAGGTCGATTGGCGCTGGGTCAAGGGCCATGCCGGTCACCCGCTTAATGAACGTGCCGACGAACTGGCCAACAAGGGCCTGCGCGACGCCAATTCAGGGGCGTGCTGAGCTTTCCGGCCGCTCACTTGAGGGCCCGGAGGCCTCCGTCTCCCAGTGTGGCAGGATCCGGTCGAGGCTGACCTCGATCCAGTCGGCGAGGCTGCGGACCTTGGCGGCGACCTCCACCCCCAGCGGCGTCAGGCTGTATTCGACATGCGGCGGCACGACCTGGAAGGCGACGCGGCGGACAAAGCCGTCGCCCTCCAGCTGCTGCAGGGTCTGGGCCAGCATTCGCTCACTGACCCCCGCAATACGCCGGCGCAGGGCGCTGAACCGGCAGGTCCCGCTCTCGAGCGTCATCAGGACCAGGACGCCCCAGCGGCTGGTCACATGATTCAGAACCTGCCGCGACGGGCAGGCGGCCGACATCAGGTCGCCCCGCGCCAGTTTGGACGACAGCGGAACGGCCTCGGTCAGAGAGGGATCGGGAGCTTTTTTCATGCTTACATTTATGTGCGTACTTACGAAAAGTAATCAATAGGCCCAGATGGTCTCCGTCACACTCACGGAGACCCAACATGACCATCGCCATCACCGGGGCCACCGGCCAGCTCGGCCGCCGGGTTGTTGAACATCTGAAGTCCCTGGTTCCTGCGGACCAGATCATCGCCCTGGTGCGGGACCCGGCCAAGGCGACCGATCTCGGCGTTGCGGTCCGCGCGGCGGACTATGGTCAGACAGACACGCTTCCGGCCGCCCTGGCCGGGGTCGAGACCCTGCTGCTGATCTCGGGCAGCGAGGTAGGCCAGCGTCTGCCGCAGCATCGCAATGTCATCGAGGCCGCCAAGGCCGCCGGTGTCGCGCGGCTCGTCTATACGAGCATCCTGCGGGCCGACACCACGTCGATGATCCTGGGTGAAGAACACCGGGCGACCGAGGCCCTGATCAAGGCCTCGGGCCTGACCTACACCCTGCTGCGCAACGGCTGGTACACCGAGAACTATACGGCTTCGATCCCTGCCGCTCTCGGGGCCGGGGCCTTGATCGGCAGCGCCGGCGAAGGCCGGATCTCGGCGGCCACCCGGGATGACTATGCCGAGGCTGCGGCCCGGGTCGTCGCCGGAGCAGGGCATGAGAACCGGACCTATGAACTGGCCGGCGACACGGCCTTCACCCTGGCCGACCTGGCCGCCGAGGTTTCCCGTCAGACCGGCAAGGTGGTCCCCTATCAGAACCTGCCGGAAGCCGACTATGCCGGGATCCTGGCCGGATTTGGCCTGCCGACGGCCTTCGCCGATATCCTGGCCCAGTCTGATCTCTGCGCTTCGCGGGGCGCGCTGTTTGATGACGGCCGTCAACTGGCTGCCCTGATCGGCCGCCCGACGACGCCGCTGGCCGAGGCCGTGGCGGCGGCGCTCGCCTAGCGGGGGAGCCGCCCCACGAAGTTGTGGGTGGCCGACCGGCGCGCGTGAAAACTGCTCGCCAACCGGTGACCGGTTTGCAAAGTGGCCCGATGAACCTTGTCGGCTACTACCGCCTGCCGCCCGTGCGCGGGGTCTTCTTCAGTCCGGCCCAGGAGGAGCGTCTGCTGCTCCTGGGCTGTCAGGAGGTCTTCAGCGACCGGTGCCTGGCCGGCGGCGTCGTCCGCAGCGGTCTCGACCGGGCGCTGACGGCGCTCGAGCCAGGCGGGGTGCTGGCCGTGCCCAGCCTGCACGCCCTGGCGGGGGCGATGGTCGATCTGCTTGACGTGGTCCGGAGGCTGAGGGCGCTGAACCTCGATCTCGTCGTCGTACAACCGCCAATCGACACCCGCAGCGATGCCGGCTTCTTCGAGGCCTGTCAGACCCTGGCGACCTTCAACGGCGAGCGCAGTCTCGTACGCAACGCCGAGGCCACGATGATCGCCCGGGGTGCGCCCCGGGAAGAGCGCCGGGCGGTGACGAACTCCGGCGAGGCGGTCGCCGAGCCCGACCTCAGCTCTTCAGACGATAGCCTGTCCTGAAGATCCACAACACCGCCGTCAGACAGAGGGCCAGGAACAGGGCCGTCATGCCCAGGCTGATGCCGACTCCGACGTCGGAGACGCCGTAGAAGCTCCAGCGGAAACCGCTGACCAGATAGACCACCGGGTTGAACAGGGTGATCTTCTGCCAGAGCGGCGGCAGCATGTTGATCGAATAGAAGCTGCCGCCCAGGAAGGTCAGGGGCGTGATGATCAGGGCCGGTACGATCTGCAGCTTCTGGAAGTTGTCAGCCCAGACCCCGATCACGAAGCCGAACAGGCTGAAGGTCACCGCCGTCAGGACGAGGAACAGCGCCATCACGAACGGGTGGGCGATCTCGAACGGCACGAAGATCCGCGCCGTGGCCAGGATCAGCAGGCCCAGCAGCACCGACTTGGTGGCCGCGGCTCCGACATAGCCGATCACGGTCTCGATCCACGAGACCGGCGCGCTGAGCAGCTCATAGATCGTGCCGGCCCATTTGGGCATGTAGATGCCGAACGCGGCGTTGGAGATGCTCTCGCTCAGCAGCGATAGCATCACCAGACCCGGAATGATGAAGGCCCCGTAGCTGACGCCGTCGATGGCCTGCATGCGCGAGCCGATGGCCGAGCCGAACACGACGAAATAGAGCGAGGTCGAGATCACCGGGGCCAGGATGCTCTGGGCCAGTGTCCGGAACCAGCGGGCCAGCTCGAACCGGTAGATGGCGGAAATGGCATAGAGGTTCATGCGGCGTCCCTCACCAGGCTCACGAAGATGTCTTCCAGCGAGCTCTGGCTGGTGTGCAGGTCCTTGAAGTCGATCCCTTCAGCCCCGAGGCGGCGCAGCAGGTCGGCGATGCCGGTCTCTTCGGCCTGGGCGTCGAAGGTATAGATCAGCTCGTGGCCACCGGCGGCCAGCTCCAGCGGATAGCCGGCCAGGGCCTCGGGGATCGCCGCCAGCGGGTTCTGCAATTGCAGGGTCAGTTGCTTCTTGCCCAGCTTGCGCATCAGCACGGCCTTGTCCTCGACCAGGATGATCTCGCCCTTGCTGATCACCCCGATCCGGTCGGCCATCTCCTCGGCCTCCTCGATGTAGTGGGTGGTCAGGATGATGGTGACGCCGCTGTCGCGCAGCGCCCGGACCATCTCCCACATGTCGCGGCGCAGCTCGACATCGACCCCGGCCGTGGGCTCGTCGAGGAACAGGATGGCCGGCTCGTGGCTGAGCGCCTTGGCGATCATCACCCGGCGCTTCATGCCGCCCGACAGGGCCAGGATCTTGCTGTCCTTCTTGTCCCACAGCGACAGGTCGCGAAGGATCTTCTCGATATGGGCGTCGTTCGGGGCCTTGCCGAACAGGCCGCGCGAAAAGCGTACCGTGGCCCAGACGGTCTCGAAGGCGTCGGTGTGCAGTTCCTGTGGCACGAGGCCGATCTTGCTGCGGGCGGCGCGATAGTCCTTCACCACGTCATGGCCGTCGGCCAGGATCGTGCCGGTGCTGGGGTTGACGATGCCGCAGATGATGCTGATCAGCGTGGTCTTTCCGGCACCATTAGGGCCCAGCAGGGCGAAGATCTCGCCCGGGCGGATCTCCAGATCCACCGTCTTCAGGGCCTGATGCCCGGACGCATAGGTCTTGGTCAGACCCGACACGGAGATGATGGACGTCACGAAGCCCCCTCACATCGCCGCAGGCGAGCGACGCGCGGCGTTCGCAGCCAATAGGCCTCCGTCGCGGGCAGCGCCAGTGACCTTCAGCAGGCGCGGACAGTGACGGTGGTGCCGTCCAGGGCGGTGACAGCGATCCTTTGCCCCGGCGCGGGGGGCGGCCCCTCAAGCCGGGCCTGCCACTCCTTGCCGTCGACGAACACCCGGCCCCGATCGCCCTCGAACGGAACCAGGAGCTCGCCCTCGCGGCCGATCAACTGGGCCAGGGGATCGTTCAGGTCCGGCGTGCCGCTGTCGAGCACCGGCTTCAGGAAGCGCCGGCTGAGCACGGTGCTGGCGATGGTGCTGAGGGCAAACAGGATCACCTCGACCGGCGCGCCCATGGGCAGGATCAGGGTCAGGACCCCGACCACGGCCGCGCAGGCGGCCGGCCAGAGCAGCCAGCCGCTGCCGGTGGCCAGCTCGATGGCCAGCAGTCCGGCTGCGATGATCAGCCAGACCCAGAAGGGATGGCTGGCATGGAACATCGCCAGGGAGTCCATCGCCTAGGCCCCCCGTGTGCCGCCGGTCGGCGTATTGGTTCGCGGCGGCGT
>Ga0187842_1000372_pt1 | contig 22578 bp, 19 predicted proteins | sample SpaLakP09_SKY_41_FD_134514 | JGI IMG/M metagenome (GOLD analysis project Ga0187842, IMG submission 134514) | Oligotrophic lake water microbial communities from Sparkling Lake, Wisconsin, USA - SP09_SKY_41 | ecosystem: Environmental > Aquatic > Freshwater > Lake | place: USA: Sparkling Lake... | reverse complement strand
TAGTAGGAGGGTGCTTGCAGGTCGCAGCAGAAGCGCAGGCCTGCGGGAAGGGTGGCCGGGGCCGCCAGCTGCAGCAGCCGGTCGTAGTCGGCCTGCCCAGGCCAGCTGGCCAGCGGCAGCCGGGCGCAGATGGCGCGTAGCGGCTGGTAGAGGGGATGGGACAGATAGTCGGTGTGCCAGTGACTCACGATGGGCGGCTGCCTGACAAAAGCACCATTTTAATCCAGCGCCGGCGGCAGGTCATGGCAAACCCGGTCGCGCCCCAGGTGTTTGGCCTGATACAGCAGCTTGTCGGCCCGTTTCAGCGGGTCATCCACATGCAGATCGCTACTGCGTAGCAAGGATAGTCCCACGCTGACGGTGTAGTGGATCTGCTGCCCGTTGACTTCCACCCGGCTCTGGCTGACCGCTTCGCGTATACGCTCGGCTGCCACCAGTGCGGCGCTGCCAGCGGTATTGGGCAGCAGGGCGGCAAACTCCTCACCCCCCAGTCGTCCGGTCAGGTCCGAGGTGCGCAGCACTTCACGGCACAGCGTGGCGAAATGGGTGATGACCTGATCACCGGCGGCATGGCCGTATTGGTCGTTGATGTTCTTGAAATGGTCCAGATCCATCATCAGCACCGCCAGCGGCTGCTGGTAGCGCTGGCTGCGCTTGATTTCGCGTTCTGCCTGTTCCAGGAAATGGCGGCGATTGTCCAGCCGGGTCAGTTCGTCCTTGGTCGCCAGCTGGAACAGCTTTTTCTCGTGCAGGTCGCGCTGCAGGGCAATGGCGGTGATGTGGGAGCTGCGATAGACCAGCCGCATTTCGTCCGGATTGGGCGTGCGCGGTTCGGTGTAGTAAATGGCAAAAGTGCCCAGCAGTTCGCGCGTGCTGCTAAATAGCGGTGTCGACCAGCAGGCGCGCAGCTGGTAGGGCCGGACAAAGTCCAGATAGGGCTGCCACAGCGGGCTATTTTCCATGTCCTCGACAATGATGGTGCGCTTCCAGTAGGCCGCCGTGCCGCATGAGCCCACTTCGGGGCCAATGGCAATGCCTTCAATCAGCGCGCTGTATTCCGGCGGCAGGCTGTTGCCGGAGGCCACGTGCAGGTGCTGGCCATCTTCGGTGAGCAGCATGACCGAACACAGCCCGCCGGTGAGCTGGGATTCGATCATGGTGCAGATCTGCGCCAGCGTGTCTTGCAGTGGCTGATTGGAGGCAATCATCTCCATCACCGCATTTTCTTCGCTCAGCAGGCGATTGGCCTGGCGGGTATCGGTAATCTCCCGGTCCACCGACAAAATGCTGGTGAGCTTGCCATTGTTGTCGAACTCGGGAAACAGGCGGGTTTCGAAAATATAGCGCCGGTTATGCGATAGCAGCTCCATTTCGAAGCAGCGCGGTTCCCAGGTCTCGATCAATTGCCGGCATTGCGACTCGAACAACGCAACCACATCGGCCGGCCAACCCTTTTCGCCCACGGTTTTGCCGATGTGTTCATCGCGGATCAACGGCGAGTAGCGGCTGACGCTGCGGTTGATGAACTGGCAGCGCAGCTCCAGATCGTAGCGGGCGATGATGTCGCTGGAGTTTTCTACCAGCGTGCGGAATTCCTGCTCGCGCCGCCGCATGGCGGCCTCGGCCAGCTTGCGCGCGGTGACGACCTGACTGAGTGCCAGCACGATGGCACCGTCTCCGGCTTGCGGATCGGCCTGCAGATTCTGCTCCAGCCATTCCCAGTGCTGGTCGGCATGCTGCATGCGGCATTCCAGGCTGTGGCTGGTGGCGGGGTGATGGCAAGCCGTCTGCAGGGCGTTCTCCAGCAGGGGGCGGTCTTCCGGGTGCAGCAGTTGCAGCCAGTCGTCCAGGCTCATGCTTTCCTGCTGCACATCCAGCCCCAGCAGCTTGTGCAGCGAGCCGGGCGAGCAGCTGACTTGCTGTTTGCCAAGATCGAATTCGCACAAGCCGAGGCGCGAGCCTTGCAATACCGTGGCGATGGCATTGCCCAGCTGGACTGGCCGGCCTTCCGCGCTGGCATCATGTAATAGCAGCAGCCGCCAGTTGCCCGGCGACCTGCCGGCTGGCAGCACGATTTGCTGCAGGCCCAGCTGGCGGGTGCGGCCCTGTGCATCCTGCAACTCGACATGCTGCGGGGTGGTCAGCAAAGCAGTCTGCTGTTGCAATGCCTGGCACAGTGCTGGCGGCAGGCCGCATTCCTCCAGGCTGTGCGGTTGCCGGCCAAGCAGAGCCGTGCAGCCCTGTCCGGCAGCTTGCAACTGACCCTGCTCATCCAGTGCCAGCAGGGCGGTACTGGAATGTTCCACCAGAAAGCGCAGCGTGCCAGCCTGCTCATGTTCGTGGCGTCGACGCTGCCACAGGCTACCCAGCCAGATGCCGCCGGCCACACCAAGCAGGCCGGTCAGTGGCCAGTCCCAGGGGGCGTGAGGCAGTTCGCCGGCCCATGCCAGCGGGCTGCCCAGCGCCAGCATCAAGACCGTGCCATAGCCTGTTCTGCTGCATGTCGATCTGAAGATATTCAATGTGAACCCACCGCTTCCTGGAGTTGCCCTGTTTGTATATTGCCAAGGGCTTACTCTCATCATGGCATTTGGCAGGCAAATTGTGATGACGAAAATCAGGCAGAGTGCCGGTCGCGCGTCGTTTTTATGCAACAAATAAAGTATGCTGTGGCGATTGTTGTGGAGCGATGCATGGATTACTTTCCGATTTTTCTGAAGCTGCAGGATGCCCCTTGCCTGGTAGTGGGGGGCGGCGATGTTGCCTTGCGCAAGATTCGTCTGCTCAAGGCGGCCGGTGCCAGAGTGACCGTGGTGGCGCCCGAGCTGACCGCCGAACTGGGCGAAATGGCGCAGCAAGGTGCCTTGCACTGGGAGCCGGGCTATTTCGCCCCCGGGCAGGTTGCCGGCATGCGGCTAGTGGTCGCCGCCACCGACCAGCGCCCGGTCAATCAGCAGGTTTCCGCTGCGGCGCAGGCCCACAATATCCCGGTGAATGTGGTGGATGATCCGGAACTGTCCACCTACATCACCCCGGCCATCATCGACCGCTCGCCGCTGGTGATTGCCGTGTCTTCCGGCGGTGCGGTCCCGGTGCTGGCGCGGCTGGTGCGCGCCCGGCTGGAAAGCATCATCCCGGCTGGTTTCGGCCTGCTGGCAGCCTTTTCCGCGCGCTTTCGCGACAAGGTAAAAGCCCGTTTCGGCGATGTGGAAGCACGCCGCGCTTTCTGGGAATCGGTACTCGAAGGCCCCTTGGCCGAAGCCGTGATGAATGGCCGTGAAGAGGCCGCCTGCCTGGAAATGGAAAAGCGCCTGGCCAGTAGCACGGACACGCCTAGTGGCGCGGTCTACCTGGTGGGGGCCGGGCCGGGTAATCCGGACCTGCTCACCTTCCGCGCATTGCGACTGATGCAGCAGGCCGACGTGGTCTTGCATGACAATCTGGTGGCACCGGAATTACTGGAACTGGTACGCCGCGACGCCGAACGCATATACGTGGGCAAGGCCCGTGCCAACCACAGCCTGCCGCAGGAAGACATCAATCTGCTGATGGTAAGATTGGCCAGCGAAGGCAAGCGGGTATTGCGCCTGAAAGGGGGCGATCCCTTTACCTTCGGCCGTGGTGGCGAGGAAATCGAAACCCTGGCCGAGCATGGCATTCCGTTTGAAGTCGTACCCGGCATTACCTCGGCAAATGGTGCGGCCAGCTATGCCGGTATACCCTTGACCCACCGCGACCATGCGCAGTCGGTCACCTTTGTCACCGGTCACAAGAAAGACGGCAGCATCAATCTGGACTGGCCGGCGCTGACCCGGCCGGACCAGACCGTGGTGGTGTACATGGGGCTGACCATGGCGGCGGAGTTGTGTGCTGCCTTCATCCAGCATGGCAAGCCGGCAGATACCCCGGTGGCGGTGATCGAATGGGCCACCACGGCACGGCAGCGGACGCTGACCGGCACCCTGAGCAGCCTGCCGGCACTGATTTCTTCCTATGGTGTTGCCTCGCCTGCGCTTATCATAGTGGGCAGCGTGGTCACGCTGGCGGATAAACTGGCCTGGTACCGGCGGGTGGAAAACGCTCCTGCTACAATGCCGGATTCGCAGCAGACATGAGCACAGCCAGGCAGCATGCGGCTGTGTGCCAATAATCGTTACGGACAAGAAGACTCGGGCATGGTTGGTGTACTAGTCATATCACATGGCAATCTGGGCGCCTGTCTACTGGACTGCGCCCGGCACGTATTGGGACGGGACCCGGACAATATCGCCACGCTGGCGGTAGAAAAAACCGAGGATCCGGATCAGAAACTGGTCGAAGCCGCTGCGCTGGTGGCACGCCTGGAACAGGGCGATGGCGTGGTGGTGTTGACTGATATGTATGGCGGCACGCCATCCAATATCGCCAGCCGGCTGATCAATCCGGGCAAGGTCGAGGCCGTTGCCGGCGTCAGCCTGCCCATGCTGGTGCGAGCGCTCAGCTATAGCAGCCAGCCGCTGGAGATCGTGGTCAGCAAAGCCATTACCGGCGGGCTGGAAGGTGTGCTTTATATTCTCCCGGGGGACGGTAATGCTGCGCGTTGAAATACAAATTATCAATAAACTTGGCCTGCATGCTCGCGCATCGAGTAAATTCACCCAGCTTGCCAGCCGCTTCAAGAGTGATGTGGGCATTGCCCGCAATGGTCGCCGCGTCAATGGCAAGAGCATCATGGGGGTGATGATGCTGGCCGCGGCCAAGGGCTCCACCATCGAGCTGGATGTGGCAGGCCCTGACGAACAGGAAGCGCTGGATGCGCTGGTAGCACTGATCAACAACCGGTTTGACGAGGCTGAATGAATCAGCCCGCTTGAGGAGGGGATGGGACGATGAATATCACCCTGCATGGTGTAGCCATTGGTGGCGGCATCGCAATTGGCCGGGCCCATCTCATCTCGCGCAGCATGGACGATGTGGCGCATTACGGCCTGGAAGACGCAGACATTCCAGCCGAAATGGCGCGCTTTGACGAAGCGGTGCGCGCCACGCGCAAAGAGCTGGAAATGCTGTGGGGCAGCATCCCGGAAAATGCCCCGGCCGAGTTGGGCGCCTTCCTGTCCTTGCACATCATGCTGCTGGGCGATGTCACCATCTCGCGCGAACCACGCGAAATCATTGAAAAGCAGCACTGCAATGCCGAATGGGCGTTGAAGCTGCAGTGCGACCTGCTGGTGGAGCAGTTCGACGCCATCGAAGAAGACTACCTGCGCGAGCGCAAGAATGATGTGCTGCAGGTGGTGGAACGCATTTTCAAGAACCTGGATGGCCACGCCCCGCAATTGCCGGCACCCGGCGACCTGCTGGACGATACCATTCTGGTGGCACACGACCTGTCGCCGGCCGACATGGTGTATTTCAAGGATTCCAACTTCGCGGCTTTCGTCACCGACGTCGGCGGCGCCACCTCGCATACCGCCATCCTGGGGCGTAGTCTCGACCTGCCCTCCGTCATCGCCCTGCACCACGCGCGCGAGCTGATCCGCGAAGAGGAACAGATCATCGTCGATGGCCAGCAAGGGGTGTTGATCGTCAATCCGGATGAACTGGTCCTCAGCGAATACCGCAAGCGTCAGCGTGCCTGGCGCGATGCCAAGCGCAAGCTGTCTTCCATCCGTAAATCCGATGCCAAAACCAAAGATGGCACGGTGATCGAACTGCTGGCCAATATCGAATTGCCACAGGATGTGGAGGTAGTGAAGGGGTCCGGCGCGGTGGGCGTGGGCCTGTTCCGCAGCGAATTCCTGTTTCTGGGCCGGGATACGCTGCCTACCGAGGACGAACAGTTCGAGGCCTACCGCAAGGTGGCCGAAGACATGAAAGGCCTGCCGGTCACCATCCGTACCATGGATCTGGGGGCCGACAAGAACCCGAAATGGCTGAACCACGATGTGGCCGATAACCCGGCGCTGGGGCTGACCGGCATCCGGCTGTGCCTGGCCGAGCCGCTGATGTTCCGCGCCCAGTTGCGCGCGCTGTTGCGCGCGTCGCATTACGGCAAGGTCAAGATCCTGTTCCCCATGCTCAATTCGCTGGGTGAGCTCAAGCAATCGATTGCCCAGCTGGATTACGCCAAGCAGGAACTGCACGAAGAAGGCCTGCCTTTCGACGCAGAGGTCGAAGTGGGTGCCATGATCGAAATCCCCTCCGCCGCACTGGTGGTGGGCAGTTTCATCAAGCATGTCGATTTCCTGTCCATCGGCACCAACGACCTGATCCAGTACACCCTGGCCATCGACCGCAACGACGACTCGGTCAGCCATCTGTACGATCCGGTGCACCCTGCGGTGCTCAAGCTGATCCTGCATACCATCCGTACCGGCCTCAAGGGTGGAGTACCGGTGTCGGTATGCGGCGAGATGGCCGGCGACCCGCGCCTGACCCGGCTGCTGCTGGGTATGGGCCTGCGCAGGTTCTCCATGCACCCGGCCAGCCTGCTGGCGGTCAAGCGGGTGGTGCTCAACACCCATCTGGACGATATCGCGCCTATTGCAGGACGCATGCTTCGATCCGAAGACCCTGATAAAATCGCCGATCTTTTGCAACTGCTGAATGTCGAGCCGGATGCCTGATCCGGCTTTTTTTACCTTATCTATGCTTAACGACTCCATCGATCTGAACCAGGTACGGCGCGTCTTGGTCATCAAACTGCGCCATCATGGGGATGTTCTGCTGACTTCTCCGGTTTTTGCCGCGCTCAAACAGCAGGCTCCGCATCTGGAGATTGATGCGCTGGTGTACCGTGACACGCAGGAAATGCTCAGCCTGCATCCGGCCATCAGCCAGTTGCACACCATTGATCGCAACTGGAAAAAGTTGGGCCTTTTCGGCCAGCTCAAGGCTGAGCTGGGCTTGCTGTCGGTCTTGCGCCAGCGTCACTACGATCTGGTGATTACCCTGACCGAGCACAAGCGCGGCGCCTGGCTGGTTCGTTTGCTGTCACCACGCTGGTCGGTGGGGCCGGATGGCCCTTATGGCAAACTGTTCCGCAAAAGCTTTACCCATCGCTATCTGCAGGTGCCGGGCAACCGCCGCCATACCATCGAAATCCATCTGGATGCCCTGCGCCGTATCGGCGTGTATCCCTCTGTTGAGCAGCGTGCGCTGACCTTGGTGGCTGGTCACAATGCCGAGGCCACGCTGGCGGCCAAGCTGGAGCAGCTGGGCTTGCAGGCCGGACAATACATCCTGGTCCACCCCACCTCGCGTTGGCTGTTCAAAAGCTGGACGGTGGAAAACATGGCTGCGCTGATCAATACCCTGCAGCAACGCGGTCTCAAAGTGCTGCCGACCGCTGCCCCCAGCCCGGACGAAATGGCCATGCTGGGTGATATCCAGTCGCGTCTGACTACCCCTGCCGCCAGCCTGGCCGGGCAGCTCACCCTGAAGGAGCTGGCTGCGGCCATCGACAATGCCCGCTTGTATATCGGTGTGGATTCGGTGCCCATGCATATTGCCTCCGCGATGAAAACGCCCTGTGTCGCGCTGTTTGGCCCATCGGGTGACATTGAGTGGGGACCGTGGCAAGTAGCGCACCGGGTGGTCGCCGCCCGTGTACCTTGTCGTCCATGCGGCAATGCTGGCTGTGGTGGTGGCTGGAACAGCGAATGCCTGAACATGATCAGCCTGCAACAAGTACTGGCCGCAGTGGATGCCGTGCTGGGAGAAACCGTATGACCCGCTTGGCCATTATCCGGCAGAAATACAATCCGGCAGGTGGGGCCGAGCGTATCGTCAGTGCGATTCTGGGCCAGCTCAAACATCAGTCCACGCTGGAGCCCGTATTGATCAACCGTAACTGGGAAAAACTGGATGGCGTGGCAGTGTGCCGTGTCAATCCTTTTTACCTGGGTAGCATCTGGCGTGACTGGGGCTTTGCCCGAGCAGCACAGCGGGCCTGGAGGCGAGTCGGTGCGGATCTGGTGCAGTCGCACGAGCGCATTCCCGGTTGCCATGTTTTCCGTGCCGGCGACGGCGTACATGCTGCCTGGCTGGATGCTCGTGCCGTGGGTAAAGGCTGGTGGCACAAGTTATCGGTGTGGTGCAATCCCTATCACCATTTCATGCTGCGCATGGAGCGTGCCATGTTCAGCCATCCGGACTTGCGTGCGGTGATCTGCATTTCCGAGATGGTGAAGCAGGATGTCTTGCGGCGCTTCCCGGTCAGACCCGAGCAGTGTGTGGTGATCCATAATGGCGTGGATTGCACGCGCTTCAATCCAGTGGCGGCCCGCGCGCGTCGTGCTGCTTTGCGTGAACAATATGGTATTGCCGCTGATGCACCGGTATTGGTCTACGTCGGCTCAGGGTTCGAACGCAAGGGCGTGGCCCAAGCTATCCGTGCCATTGTGCCGCATGCCGAGGTGCAACTGGTGGTGGTGGGTGGCGACAAGAAGCTGGCGGCATACCGGCAACTCGCCCATGCCTTGGGCGTGGCCGGGCGCGTACATTTCACCGGCCCGCAAAAAGATGTGCTCAGTCATTACGGTATGGCTGATGGTTTCATCCTGCCGACCCTGTACGAGCCATTTGGTTCGGTTGTTGCAGAGGCCATGGCCTGTGGCTTGCCAGTGCTCACCAGTACTCGTTGCGGCGGGGGCGAGTGTGTAAGCCCAGGCGTGAGCGGATGGCTAGCTTTGCCGCAGGATACCGCGGCCTGGCAAGAAAATGTCGGCATCTGGCTGGCGGCAAGAGCACAGTGGCCCTGGATGGCCGAACAAGCCCGTGCCCGTGTACTGGTGCAGACCGAGCAGCATATGGTGGAACAGATGATGTTTTTGTATAGCCGCCTGCTACAGGTGAGCGATAAGAAAAATAATGAATAATGATTGACTCAGTGGGGGGGGAAGATGAGGGAGAGCCGTTTTCCGGGCAGGGCGCTGATATTCCTGTCCTTGCTGCTGCGCCTGCCATTTCAATGGCGGCGATGCAAACCGCAGCCTGAGGGTGTCAGTCGCATCCTGATTCTGCATCAGTTTCTGCTGGGCGATGCCTTGATGGCGACCAGCTTGCTGGCCAAGGCCCGCGAACAATATCCGCAGGCAGATATTGTCATGGCCTGCCCGCAGAGTCAGGCTGCCTTATATGAAGGCCGGCCATATGGAGTGATTGCCTTTCCCTGGCATATCCGCAACTTTGCCACCGTCTGCCAGCTGTTTGCCATGCCACGGTTTGACATGGTGTTGCTGATGGGGGAAAACCGCCTCAGCTATCTGGCCCGTGCCATTGGGGCGCGCTGGGTTGTCGGCTTTGCCGATGAACAACCGGCGCACAAAAATTGGCTGCTGGATGAGGCCATTCCCTACCCGAACCAGGCTGAAGCCTGGACGGATACTGCGGCGCGCTTGGTGGAAGGCCCCGAGCCCCGTCCGTACCGCATTGAGGATTGGCCTGCAAGGCTGCAGCGCCTGCCGGAATTGCCAGATGCTTATGTTGTCCTGCATGTTGGTGCCAGTTCTGCCACTCGTTTCTGGCCTGCAGCCCATTGGCGCGAACTGGCAGAGGGCATACGTAAGCGGCATTTAGGTGTGGTCTGGAGCTGTGGTCCCGGAGAGGGTAGCTTGTTGCAGGAAATCGCCCCTGCGACAACTGATGTGGTATTTGATGGTTGTCTCACCTTGTTGCAATTACGGCAATTACTGCAACAGGCCGCTGCCTGTGTTTGCCCTGACACGGGCGTGGCACATCTGGCCAAGATAGCCGGTACTCCCTTGCTGATGTTGTTTGGACCGGGTAGCGAAACCCTGTTTGGTGCCAGCCGTTTCTTCTCTGCTCATCAGTGTTGTGGTGTGGGGCCCGCCATTTTTCCCTGTCGCAACCAGCGTAGCGTGCATCACCGCGATGTGGATTGGGCGCTGCGTTGTTTCCGGAGGTTTGGTCGCGGGCCGGGGCGGTGTCGGCAGGCCCTGCGCATGCAGGCAATCCAAGCGGGTGAGGTATTACAGGCATTGAATGGATTACTGGATCGGCACTAGTGCCCGCAGGAGTGCAATGGTCTAACCCAGCTTGGCTGGGGCGGGGTAAGGAGTCAGGGATGTTGGAAACAGGTTGGGGACGGGGAGAAGTCTATTGTGAGTGAGTGGGTGCTGTTTACCGAATCTTCCCCAAATGTAGGGGGGCAGGAATTGCAATTGATGCAACAGATGCGTCAGATGCAGCAGCGTGGTTTGCGCACCATGCTGGCATGCCGCCCCGGTAGCCGGGTGGAAGAAGTGGCATTGCAGCAGGGTTTGTCTGTATTGCCAGTACGTTTTCGCAACAGCCTGCATTTGCCTTCGATTGCCATCCTGCGTCGCTGGATTAGCCAGCACAAGCCGAGATTGGCCATCTGTCATAGCGGGCATGACAGCAATAATCTGGCTATCGCCGCTAGGCTGGTATGGCGTCGTCCCTTTCTGCTGCGCTCGCGTACCTACCAGCCGGGCAGACCGGGAGCCTGGTCATACAACCGGATGGTAGATGCCACCATGGTACCCAGCCAGTATCTGAAAGATGCCTTGTTGGCTAATCCTGCCATTCGTGCTGATCGAGTGCATGTGGTGTATCCGGGTATCGATTTTATCGGGCTGGATCGTGCCGTGTCGCAGCCGCTGCCAGCATCTGTTGCGAGTTGGTTGATCTCGGGCCGCGGGCCGGTGCTGCTGCATGCGGCAATGCTGCGTGGCGAAAAAGGCCATCTGACCATTTTGCAGGCAATGGATTTGTTGCGGCAAAGTCACCCGAACTGGCGTTATCTGATCGCTGGCGAAGGTGTGGCACAGCAGCAGATTGAGACAGAGGTGCGCCGGCTTGGCCTGGAGGCTCGCGTGTTGCTGGCGGGAGTAGTCTCTCCGGTTGCCCCGCTTTATCAGGCCGCCGATCTGGTATTGATGCCATCGACTTACGAACCCTTGGGTATGTCGCAGATTGAGGCGCTGGCTCTGGCTCGGCCGGTATTGGCGAGTCGGACTGGTGGTATTCCAGAAACCGTGCATGATGGGCAGACCGGCGTGCTGGTCGAACCAGGAAACTGCCATGCATGGGCACAAGCTATCGCCAGTGCCCTGGATAATTTGCCGCAGCAACAAACATTGGCCTGCGCGGGGCGTGCCGATGTGCGTCAGCGTTTTGACCCGGGCAGTAATTTAAACCGGATACTGGCTTTGAGTGGCCTGGCAGATCAACTGCCAGCTGTTCTCTGATTGAATGGAATATCACTTTGAAACATAGTTGGCCGATTTACCGCCGCCTGCTGAGCTACCTGGCCCAGTACTGGAAAGTCTTTGCCCTGTCGTTGGTGTCGATGACCATCGCTGCCCTGACCGAGCCGGCGTTTGCCCGCCTGATGAAGCCGCTGATCGATGGCGGCTTCGTCAACAAGGACCCGCAGGTCATCATCTGGGTGCCGATGGCCATCATCGGTGTATTCCTGGTGCGTGGCGTAACCAGTTTCATCAATGAGTACACCTCCAGTTGGCTGGCCGGACATCTGGTGCAGACGCTACGGCAGCAGATGTTTGCCAAGATGCTGCGTCTGCCGGTGCAGTACTATGCTGATAATCAGTCCGGTCGGCTGGTGTCGCGCATTTCCTTTGACGTCAATCAGGTGACCGAGGCCGGCTTCAATGTCATTACCGTCACGGTTAAAGATGGTGTGACGGCAGTCAGCCTGCTGGCCTGGCTGCTGTATATCGACTGGCAATTGACGCTGATCTGCCTGCTGGTGATGCCGGTGGTGACGGTGTGCATGCGCATCGTGGCCAAGCGCTTGCGTGGTCTGGCGCTGGAGAATCAGCAGCACATGGCCGACCTGACCCAGATCCTGGGTGAAGGCGTGGATTGTCAAAAAGTAATCAAGGTGTATGGCGGCGAGCAGTACGAAGAGGCACGCTTTGATAGCGCCGCCCAGGCCATCCGCCGTAATGCCGTCAAGCAAAGTGCGGCGAGTTCGGCCAATACCGGGGTGACGCAGTTGATGATTGCCTGTGCACTGGCGGCGATTCTGTATTTCGCGGCGATGCGTGCCCAGCATGGTGCGTTTACTGCGGGTGACTTCATGTCATTTCTCACGGCCATGATGCTGTTGTTTGCACCGGTCAAACGCATTACTGGTATCTCGCAGGCCATGCAGCGTGGGCTGGCGGCGGCGGAGAGCGTGTTTGCATTTCTGGATGAGCCGGGTGAGCCGGATCATGGTAGCAAGCGTTTGCCGACTACGCAGGGTCGTCTGCGTTTTGAGGATGTCTCGTTTCGTTATCCCAATGCCGAGCGCGTGGTATTGCAGGACATCAACCTGACGGTCAATTCGGGTGAGACGGTGGCCTTGGTCGGTTCTTCCGGCAGTGGCAAAACCACGTTGGTCAGCCTGATTCCACGCTTCTACGAACCCTTGTCGGGGCAGATTACCCTGGATGGCATTGCGCTGGCCGATATCGCACTGGCGGACCTTCGCCATCACATCGCCATGGTGAGCCAGGATGTGGTGCTGTTCAATGACAGCGTGGCCGCCAATATTGCTTATGGCTCCAGCCACCAGGTCAGCCGTGAGCAGATCGTTGAGGCGGCACGGGCGGCCAATGCACTGGAGTTCATCGAAGCCATGCCTGAGGGCCTGGACACGCAGATTGGCGAAAACGGGGTGCGACTGTCTGGCGGTCAGCGTCAGCGATTGGCGATTGCCCGTGCGCTGCTGAAGAATGCGCCATTGCTGATTCTGGATGAGGCGACTTCGGCGCTGGATACCCAGTCGGAGCGACTGGTGCAGGCGGCATTGGAGAACCTGATGAAGAACCGTACTACTATCGTCATCGCCCACCGTCTGTCCACCATCGAGAGTGCTGACCGCATCATCGTGATGCATCAGGGGCGGGTGGCCGAGCAGGGAAGTCATCAGCAATTGATGGCGCAGGATGGGCTGTATGCTCGTCTGCACAGCCTGCAGTTCCGTGAACCGGAGGCAGGAGCAGTCTGATGGCTTGCGTGGCTACGTAAACAAAACAGGCTGCCGTGAGGCAGCCTGTTGTTATGGTAGTGGCAGAGAGCGAATCAGGCCTTGGCCGCAAACAAGGGGTCTTGCGGAGCCAGCTGGCGGCCGGCCTCCTGGATGGTGCGCCATACCGGCTGATCCTTGACCTGGGCCTGGATATCTCGTGCCAGACGGCAGTACGCCTTGCCATTGCCTTCAGAAGAGTAGGCGCGCAGCAGCGTGACCTTGATCGACAGATTATGCGGCTCGTCCTTCATGGCATCCTTGAGCACCCGCACAGCATCACCGGTACGGCCGTAAGCCAGAAAAACCTCGGCTTCGCCCACCGGATCAATGCCGCGGGCGCGCGGCTTTTTATACGTCACCTTGCGCCACAGCTGGCGGGCAAGGTAGTAAGTGCTCATCAGGCCGAAACTGGCCGTCAACGCAGTAATGGCATCCACCTGGGCTTCCCTCCGAGATTCTCTCTCTGCTTGAATTATGCAGTCGATTATTCGGGTAGCCGGACATCACCGCAATCCGTAGAACTCCTTAATGGCGTAAAGGTTTTGATATTTTGCGGGCAGCTGTTGCTTACTGACGCGCCAGTGCCGGGTCGATATGCGGGCTGTGGAACAGCGACTCCAGCAGGGTGGCCGGCAGTCCGGGCTGGATGACCGCCTGCCCTAGTTGCTGCAACAGGACAAACCGGATGACGCCGCTCTCGACCTTTTTGTCGTGGCCCATGTGGCGCAGCCATTCTGCTGCGCCAAAGTCCGGGCTGCGTATCGGCAGGCCTGCGGCGGCGATCAGCGCCTGCACCCGTGCTACGTCGTCTGCGGTCAACCAGCCCATGGCCTGCGAGGCGGCAGCTGCCAGTACCATGCCGGCACCTACCGCCTCGCCATGCAGCCATTTGCCATAACCCAGGCCGGCTTCGATGGCGTGGCCGAAGGTGTGGCCCAGATTGAGCAAGGCCCTTACGCCCTGCTCCTTTTCATCCTGGCCGACGATTTCTGCTTTCATTTCACAGGAACGACGTACCGCATATTGCAGCGCAACCGGATCGCGTGCGCGCAGTTTGTCCATATTGGCTTCCAGCCAGCCAAGGAAGTCGATATCACCCAGCAAGCCATATTTGATGATTTCTGCGATGCCTGCCGACAGTTCGCGTTCCGGCAGGCTGGCGAGCAGGTCCATGTCGGCCAGCACCAGCTGGGGCTGGTAGAAGGCGCCAATCATGTTTTTGCCCAGCGGGTGGTTGATGGCGGTTTTGCCCCCCACGGAGGAATCCACCTGCGCCAGCAAGGTGGTGGGAATCTGGATGAAGGGGGCGCCGCGCTGATAACAGGCAGCAGCAAAGCCGGTCATGTCGCCAATCACGCCGCCACCCAGCGCAATCAGCGTGGTCTTGCGTTCGGCATTGGCGGCCAGCAGCGCGTCGAAAATCAGATTCAGCGTTTGCCAGTTCTTGTGTTCTTCACCATCCGGCAGCACCACCGGAATGGTGCGTACGCCGTGCTTTTCCAGCTGCTGGATCAGACGCTGCAGATAGAGCGGAGCGACGATATCGTTGGTGATGATGGCCACCTGCGGAATGCGCAGATGCGGCAGGATCAGCTCGACCTGATCGAGCAGTCCGTGGCCAATGTGAATGGGGTAGCGGGTGTCCGGCAAGGTCAGGTCGAGCGTGATCATGGGTCAGGTCTTGGCTGGGATGTTATGCAGCTGATCGAGCAGGCGGCTGACCAGCAGGTTGACGTTCTGCTGCGAGGTATCGACCACGATGTCGGCGACTTCGCGATACAGTGGGTCGCGCTGCTCCAGCAGGCTTTGCAGCTTGGCGCGAGGGTCGGCAATTTGCAGCAGGGGGCGGTTCTTGTCGTGCATGGTGCGGGCGAGCAGGTCGTCGATGGATGCCCGCAGATAGATCACCACGCCGTGACGGGACAGTTCGGCGCGGTTTTCCGGGCGGAGCACGGCACCACCTCCGGTGGCCAGCACGATATTGTCCATTCTGACCAGATCGGCAATGACTGAGCTTTCCCGGTCGCGAAAGCGTAGTTCGCCTTCGATATCGAATATGGTGGCAACGCGAACGCCGGTGCGCGCCTCGATTTCATGATCCGAGTCGTAGAAGGTTTTGCCGGTCTTGCGCGCCAGGGCTCTGCCAACGGTGGTCTTGCCGGCGCCCATTAGCCCGACAAGAAAGAAATTGCCTGCCATGTTCTCCATGGCAGGCATTGTAGCTGATGCAGGCTGGGTCTGTCTGCGCGGGCAGACGACAAAATCGCTTGCCCTGGCTCATTCTCAGCGGTTTTGCAGACTCAGGTCTTCCACTACGCGCGGGGTGATGAAAACCAGCAGTTCGGTACGGTTGTTCTTCTCCACCTTGCTGCGGAACAGTGCACCGAGGAAGGGGATGTCACCCAACAGCGGAACCTTGTTGATCGTGTTGTCCAGTGTTTGCTGGTAGATGCCGCCAATCACCACGGTGCCGCCGTTTTCCACCATCACCTGTGTTTTGACCACCTTGGTATCGATGGCCGGGGTGCTGTTGACGATAAGGGTGCTGCTGACCGTGTCCTTGTTGATCTGGATTTCCATCAGTACGCGGTTGTCCGGGGTGATCTGCGGGGTCACTTTCAGGCTGAGATTGGCCTTTTTGAACGATACCGAAGTGGCGCCACTGGAACTGGCTTCCTGGTAAGGAATTTCCGTACCCTGTTCGATGCTGGCTTCTACCCGGTCGGCGGTCATGATGCGCGGATTGGCCAGCACCTTGCCCTTGTCACCGGTTTCCATGGCGTCAAGTTCCAGGCCGATGGCAGCACGGGAACCGGCTCCGAATACAGCTCCAATCGAGTTATAGGTGCCGGACAGGCCCAGGTTGACCCCGGAACTGAGTATTTTGGAGCCGGAGGTTCCGTTCGCAATATTATAATTGGTGACGGCATCTGTCACAGATCCACCCAGGCTAACGCCTGATCCGGCACGAGCCACATTGAGCTTCACCCCCAGGCTCTTGCTCCAGTCATCGGTGGCTTCGACGATACGGGCCTCGATCAATACCTGTTTGACCGGAATATCGGTCTTGGTTACCAGGTCGCGGATCTTGTCGATGACGCTTTGCGTGTCGTTGATGATCAGTGTGTTGGTTTTCGGATCGATCAGCGCACTGCCGCGCGAAGAGAGCAGTCCGTTATTGGTGGTATTGTTGGCCCCGCTGGTTATGCTGCTCCCATCCAGAATCTTCTTGAAGTCTTCGGCCGAGCGATAACGCAACACGAAGGTTTCCGAGCGTACCGGTTCCAGCGCGGTCAGCTGCTGCTTGCCTTCCAGTATCTGTTTGTCTCGCGCCAACAGTTCTTCACGTGGGGCGATATTGATGATGTTGCCGTTACGGCGCTGGTCCAGGCCCTTGGTCTGCAAGATCAAGTCCAGCGCCTGGTCCCAGGGCACGTCTTTCAGGCGCAGGGTGATATTGCCGGTGACCGAGTCGCTGGTGACGATGTTCAGGCCAGTAAATTCGGCAATCACCTGCAATACGGTGCGTACTTCGATGTTCTGGAAATTGAGCGACAGCTTGTCACCCTTGTATTGCGGCTTGCTGTTCAGTTCCGTCTTGCTGGCGCTTTCTACTACGGCCTTGCGCACCTCCACGACCAGCTTGCGTTCGGTCTGGTAGGAAGAGAACTCCCAGTCGCCTTGCGGCTGGATCAGGATGTGGCTGTTGCGGCCTTGATTGCTGGCGATCACCTTGTCCACCGGAGTGGCGAAATCGCTGACATCCATGCGCTTTTCCAAGGCGCGCGGCAGGCTGGCATTCATCACGTCCAGCACCAGGTTTTTACCATCACGGCGGACATCCACCGGCGTATTGTCGGCGGGAAGGGTAATTTCCACCCGGCCTTCGCCGCCTTTGCCACGGCGGAAGTCCAGCCCCAGCGGGGTGGTGGCCACGGCAGCCTGGGCCGCAGCCTCACCGGCTGCCGAGCTGTTGACAGTGGCCTGCTCTTGCGAGGTGGCGCTTTGCTGTACCGGAGTCATATTGTTGTTGATGCGGACCAACAGCTTGTTGCCGGACAATGAGGTGCTGTAGGCCACGTTGTGAGCCAGGTTCAGCACCAGTCGCGAACGGCCATTGGCTTCTACGGCGACGGCAGACTTGATGATGGGGTTGCCCAGATCAACGAAGTTTTTCGGCAATTTGACCTGGGTGTCAGCAAAGTCAAAGGCAAGCCGTGCCGGATTGGCGATGGCGAAGCTATTGGGCTTGATGGCCGGACCGTCGAAGGTGACTTGCAGCAACTGACTGTCGCCATCGCTCTGGGCTACGTCGATCGCCGTAATGGATCCAGCATGGGCGACGGAAAATGCGATGGACAGACCCAGCCCGGATAACAGTTTGATTGAATGGTTTTTCATTATTTCTGCCCTTGTTCATCCAGGTACATGCTGGTTTCGCGTTGTACCCATTCTCCGTTCAGATCTTCCACAGTCTCGGAAAGCACGAGTTCGGTATCGCTGATGCGCTTGACCTGGCCAAAGTTGGGGCCGATGAAATTGCCCGGCTGCACGCGGTAGATGCTGCTTTCCGGGGTGCGGATCAGTGCATAGCTGATGCCGTTGCGCTTGAGCAGGCCAACCATCTTCAGCTTGTCCAGATCATAGTTTTCCAGCAGTTCGCGTGGGCGCTTGAAGTCCGGCGCATTGGCTGCGTTCTGTTTCTTGGCCATTTGCAGCTTGATGGGGTTGAATGGATCGGGCAGGTCAAAGGCGCTGTAGGTAAAGGGCTGGTAGGCCTGCGCCTGGGGTAGCGGGTCTATCTGTCCGCGCAGGCCTTGACTGGCCTGTTGCATCCAGGCGCGCAAGTCGTCGGTGTTGCCAGAGCCGCAGGCGCTAAGCAGCAGCGGACAAAGCAGGGCGGCGAGAGTCGGTTTCAGTGTCATTTCACTCTCACTTCTTCGGCGGCTGGGCCGCTGCTATCCGCTCTTCCGGTTCGAGCGCACGATAGGTTTTGGCGGTGGCTTCCATGGTCATGCGCGCCGCATCCTTGCCCTGCCCCGGGGTCAGGCTGATATCGCCAATGGTGACGATGCGTGATAGCTGTGCCACATCGCTGACGAAGGCGGCCAGGTCGGAATAGCTGCCGGTCAGTTTGATGGCAATAGGGACTTCCGCCATTTCAGTCGTTTTGACCTCGCCATTGGGGCGGAACAGCTCGAACTGCAGACCGCGGCCAATGCCTGCCTGGTTGATTTCAGTCAGCAGGGCATCCATGTCCGCCTTGGTGGGCAGTTGTTTGAGAGTGCGCCAAACGATAGCTGGATTTCTTTCAGCTGCTGTTGCAGGGCTTCCAGGTTGATGGCCTGGCGCTTCTTGTCAATGAAAGTCTGCTTGAGTTGTTCTTCCTGCTGATGGGCGCTGTTCAGTTTGTCCATCTGGTCGCTCAGCACAAAGAAATAGCCCAGAAACAGAAAAACCCCGGCCATGAAGGTGAGTACGACCAGCTGGGCCGGCAACGGCCAGTTGGGCATGTCCTTCGGGTCGAGATTGCGGAACTCGTCTAGGGTCATGGCTTGGCTCCCTGCGGTGCCACCTGGCTGGCTGGGGCACTGGCGGTCGCGGGCAGTTTCAGCGTACTGGTGAGACTGAACTCGCTGACGCGCTGGTTGTTGACCATGGCGGACTTCACCTCGATCAGTTGCGGCTCGTTGAAGATCTGCGATTGCGCCAGGGTGCGCATATAGTTGGATACCCGGGCGCCGGACAGTCCGTAGCCGGAGAAGGAGAAGGTATTGCCGCTCTGTTTGAAGCTCTTCAGATAGATGCCATCCGGGGTCTGGCGCAGCAGCTGGTCAAATATATGGACCGCGTCATTACGTCCTTGCTGCAGCCTTTCCACCAGTTGCTTGCGTGCCAGCAGGTCGTCGCGTTGCTTTTTCAGCATGCCGATATCCTTGATCTGCTGATTGAGCTTGGTGATTTCGGCCTGCAGGAACTGGTTGCGCTCTTCCTGGCGTGACTGGCGGGCATCCAGCACGAAATAGCTGATGCCGATGATCAGCAGGGCGACTGCGACTGCACTGCCCAGCAGCAGCTGGAAACGCAGGCGATGGGCGGCTTTTTTCTGCTCGCGGTGCGGCAGGAGGTTGATGCGTATCATCAGTCAAACCTCCGCATGGCCAGGCCGCAGGCAATCAGCAGTGCCGGTGCGTCCAGCAACAGTTCTTTCAGCCGGATCGAGCTGGATTGCACCATGGAGGTGAAGGGGTTGGCGATCATGGTGCTGATCTGGGTGCGCGAAGCCACGGCATCATCCAGACCTGGCAGCATGCTGCAGCCACCGCCCAGCAGGATGTAGTCCACGCGCAGGTATTGCGACACGCTGACGGTGGTGTAGAAAAATTGCAGTGCGCGCTGGATTTCCTGTGCCAGCGAATCGACGAAAGGATGCATCAGTTCGGATTCGTAGCCGTCCGGCATGGCCATGCTGCGCTTGCCGTTTTCGGCTTCATCAAAGCTGATGCCATAGCGGCGCTGGATGTCGCGGGTCAGCTGCTGTCCGCCAAATACCTGCTCGCGGTAGTAGATTTGCTGGCCGTTACGGATGACGTTGCAATGAATCTTGGTGGCGCCGATATCGAACAGGGCGAAAGTCTGATTCATGCCGTGATCGGGCAATTGCTGCTGGATCTGTTCGAAAGCGGTCATCATGGCAAATGATTCCACATCGACCAGTTGGGCGCGCAGGCCGGCCAATTCCACCACGGCCACGCGTTCTTCCACTTTTTCCTTGCGGGCAGCGCACAGCAGCACTTCCAGGTCGTCCAGGCTGCTGCTGGAGGGGCCAAGCACCTGGTAATCCAGGTTCACCTCTTCCAGCGGGAAGGGAATGATCTGGTTGGCTTCCGATTCGATCATGCCTTCCATGTCTTCGGACTGGCTGACCGGTACCAACAGCTTTTTGTAAATCGCCATCGAGGTGGGAATGGCGATGGCGACGTTCTTGATCGGGCTGCCCAGGCGCTTCCAGGCCTTGCGCACCGAGTCGGAAATTCCTTCGATATCAACCAGATTGCCTTCGGAAACAGCGTCCTTGGGCAGGGCTTCAATGACGTAACGCTCAATCTGATAATTCTTGCCGGATCTGGAAAGCTCGACTAGCTTGATGGACGTGGTGCTGATATCAAGACCGAGCAAGGGAACACTCTTGGACTTCCCCAATCCAAGCTGATCCAGCCAATCTGTCCCGAACCGTAATTTGTCGGATAGCATCAGTTAAGGCCCCGAATAGGTCTAGTGCGACAGTTTTTGCACCATCGCGGTCAATGTTTGTCTTGCTTATTCCCACAAGACGTTATAATCCGCTTTCTTCCGAAAGCCTATTTGTAATTATGTTCAAACGACTTCTTGCGATTTTGGCCGGTCTGGTTATTGGTGGGGCCGTTCTGGCAGCCGGTGCGGCAGCCATTGCGATCATCATAACCTACCCGCGTTTGCCAAGTCTTGATGTGCTGACGGATTACCGTCCAAAAATTCCACTGCGCGTCTACTCGGCAGATGGCCAGTTGCTGGGTGAGTTTGGCGAGGAGCGGCGCTCTTTTGCGCGCATCCATGAAGTCCCGCAACTGATGAAACAGGCTTTGCTGGCTGCCGAAGACGAGCGATTCTACCAGCACAGCGGGGTGGATTACGTCGGGGTCATGCGCGCCGCCGTCGGCAATCTGGTGTCCGGTCATGCCCGTTCCGGCGCCAGTACCATCACCATGCAGGTGGCCAAGAACTTCTTCCTGTCCAGTGAAAAGACTTTCACGCGCAAGTTTAATGAAGCCTTGCTCGCTTTCAAAATCGAACATACGCTTTCCAAGGATCAGATTCTCGAGCTTTACTTCAATCAGATCTATCTTGGGCAGCGCGCTTACGGTTTTTCTGCTGCGGCACAAGCTTATTTCGGCAAGCCGATCACCGACTTGAGCGTGGCCGAGATGGCCATGCTCGCCGGTTTGCCCAAGGCACCTTCGGCCTACAATCCCATCGTCAATCCTGACCGTGCACGGCTGCGTCAGCAGTATGTGCTGCGCCGTATGCGCGAGCTCAATTTCATTACGCAAGATCAATATGACGCTGCCGTAAAAGAGCCTCTGCAGCTGGCCAGCGCCACGGTCGATAGCAACCAGCCAGCCCTGTATGTGGCGGAAATGGTGCGTCAGGCCATGTACGAGCGCTACAAGGATGCGGCCTACACCGAGGGCTACAAGGTGTACACCACGCTGGACAGTCACCACCAGCAATGGGCTTATGACGCACTGCGTGCCGGCCTGCTCGACTTTGATCGCAAGCAGGGGTATCGCGCACCGGAGAGCTATATCGACCTGGCCTCGGCTGAGGGGGAAGACCAGACCGAAGCACTGGATGATGCACTGTCTGAAATTCGCGACAGCGGCGACATGCAGGCGGCTATCGTCTTGTCGGCCAGCCCGGCTGAAGTGCGCGCTTATATGCGTGGCGGCAAGGTGGCGGTCATCAAGGGGGCGGGGCTGGAGTTTGCCCGTCGTGCGCTCAATCCCAAGCTGGCAGCCGACAAGCAGATTCGTCGCGGTGCTGTCATCCGGGTGCGTGCGCATGAAAAAGGCTATTGGGAAATCGTACAGATGCCGGATGTCGAAGGGGCATTTGTCTCGCTGGATCCGCGTAGCGGTGCCATCAAGTCGCTGGTGGGCGGCTTCGACTTCAACCGTCGCAGCTTCAATCACGTGACCCAGGCCTGGCGTCAGCCCGGCTCCACCTTCAAACCCTTTATTTATTCTTCTGGCATCGAGCGTGGCATTACCCCATCCACTCTGTTCAATGATGCCCCGCTGACGGTGCCGGGCGCACCCGGTTCGCCCAGCTGGGAGCCGAAGAACGACGATGGCAAGTTTGCCGGTCTGATCAGCCTGCGTCGTGCGCTGACCCAGTCGAAGAACCTGGTGTCGGTACGGTTGCTGATGGCGGTGGGGACGGATTATGCCCAGCAATACATCCAGCGCTTCGGTTTCTCGCCCAAGCAGCATCCGGCCTATCTGACCATGGCACTGGGCGCCGGTGCGGCCACGCCGCTGCAGATGGCCGAGGGTTATTCGGTGTTCTCCAATGGTGGCTACCGCATCAAGGCCTTCTTTATTGATCGCATCGAAGACCAGTCCGGTCATGTGCTGGCCAAGACCCAGCCGGCGGTGGCCGGGCAGAACGCCACCCAGGCCATCGATCCGCGTAACGCTTTCATCATGACTTCCATGCTGAAGGACGTGGTGCGCTATGGTACGGCGGCCAAGGCCATGAGCCTGGGGCGCATGGATCTGGCCGGCAAGACCGGTACCACCAGCGACTGGAAAGATGCCTGGTTTGTCGGCTTCAATCCCAACCTGGTAGCGGCCACCTGGGTGGGCTACGACCAGCCGCGTTCGCTGGGCCGTTACGGCTATGGCGGTACGGCGGCCTTGCCGGTATGGATGAACTACATGGCCAATGCGCTCAAGGGCGTGCCCGAGGTGGAGCTGCCGGTACCGGCAGGCATCGTGGTGAAGCCGGGTGCTGGCCAGCGCGGTGGCGAC
>Ga0187842_1000371_pt1 | contig 22642 bp, 15 predicted proteins | sample SpaLakP09_SKY_41_FD_134514 | JGI IMG/M metagenome (GOLD analysis project Ga0187842, IMG submission 134514) | Oligotrophic lake water microbial communities from Sparkling Lake, Wisconsin, USA - SP09_SKY_41 | ecosystem: Environmental > Aquatic > Freshwater > Lake | place: USA: Sparkling Lake... | reverse complement strand
TTGGTAGTGGCCTCTGGCTCGGTGCGGGCACGGCTGCGCGTCTACATCAGCAAGAACTTCTTCAGCTACCGCTACGACTATCGCGAGGAGTGGTTGCGCTTCACGCGACTGCTGGCCAGCAGTGTGGAGCCCGAGCACACGGCCGAAACTGCTGTGCGTGCGCTGTGCAACCTCGTCGAAAGCCCGAGCGGCATGTTGTGGATGCAGCGTTCGGCGGACGCAGAGTTCGTGCAGGCGGCGCGCTGGAATCTGCCCGCCCAGCCCGGCAGTGAAGCGCGCGACGGCTCGCTGGCGACGTTCTGGCAGGAGCGTGCGTGGATCATCGATCTGGACGAATGGCGCACGCGGCCCGATGCGTACCCGGGTCTGAAACTGCCCACCTGGTTGGTGGACGAGCCGCGCTGCTGGCTCGTAGTGCCGCTGTTGGTGCGCGAGGCCTTGATCGGATTCGCGGTGCTCGGCAAACCGCGAGTCGTTGTCGAGCTGAACTGGGAAGTGCGTGACCTGCTGCGCACTGCGGCCAGCCAGGCGTCGGGCTACTTGGCCCAGGCTCAGGCCACGGAGGCGCTGCTGGAGGTGCGCAAGTTCGACGCCTTCAACCGCATGTCAGCCTTCGTCGTGCATGACCTGAAGAACATCGTCACGCAACTGTCGCTGATGATGAAGAACGCCAAGCGACTGCGTGACAACCCCGAGTTTCAGCAGGACATGCTGGACACCGTCGAGAACTCGCTGGAGAAGATGCGCCAGCTGATGCTTCAGCTGCGCCAGGGCGATAAACCGCATGGCGTGACGAGCGGCGTCGACCTGGAGCAGATCGCCAGGCGCCTGGCTGCAGCGGCCTCAAGCAAGGGCAGGGCGCTCGAGCTGGACTTGTGGCCCGGCGTCAACACGCGCGGCCATGCCGAGCGCGTCGAGCGTGTGCTCGGCCATGTTGTGCAGAACGCCTTCGACGCAACCCCGCCGAGCGGCCGCGTCAGCCTGACGCTGGATGCTGAAGGGAGCCAGGCCCGTGTACGAGTCGCCGATACCGGCTGCGGCATGAGCGAGGATTTCATTCAGAATCGGCTCTTCAAGCCTTTCCAGACCACCAAGGCCGCCGGCATGGGCATCGGTGCTCACGAGAGCTATCAATACGTGCAGGAACTTGGAGGCAAGATCAGCGTGCAGAGTGAATTGAACCGTGGCACCACCGTGACGCTGCTGCTCCCCTTGTTCCACGCCCACACCGACGCGCCTCGGACTGCGCTCGAAGCGCGATGAACACGCCCCGTCACGCGCCGCTCTTGATCGTCGAGGACGATCTGGCCTTGCAGAAGCAGCTCAAGTGGTCCCTGGACCGCTTCGAGTCCGCCACCGCTGACGATGTCGCGAGCGCTGTGCTGCAGTTCCGCCGGCACAGCCCAGCGGTTGTCACCATGGATCTTGGCCTGCCGCCAGACCGCGACTCCGTCTCAGAGGGCTTCAAATGCCTTGAGAAGCTGCTGGAGCTCGACCCCGGCGTCAAGGTCATCGTGCTGACCGGCCAGAACGACCAGGGCAATGCACTGCGCGCCATCCGCATGGGTGCCTACGACTTTCTCGCCAAGCCGGTCGATCCCGACGTGCTGAGCCTCACCGTCGAGCGTGCCTACCGGCTCTATGAGTTGCAGCAGGAGAACCGCCGCCTGCAGATGCAGCAGAACAGCGACGTCTTCTCTGGCCTCATCACGCGCGACCCCGGCATGCAGCGCGTCTGCCGCATGATCGAGAAGGTCGCACCCAGCGACGCAACCGTGCTGCTGCTGGGTGAAAGCGGCACCGGCAAGGAGGTGCTGGCCCAGGGCCTGCACGACGCTTCCAAACGCAAGGGCCGCTTCGTCGCGATCAATTGCGCGGCCATCCCAGAGACGCTGCTGGAGAGCGAGCTTTTCGGCTACGAGAAGGGCGCCTTCACCGGCGCCAACAAGGCGACGCTGGGCAAGATCGAAACGGCCAATGGTGGCACGCTGATGCTCGACGAGATCGGTGACCTGCCCATGCCGCTGCAGGCCAAGCTGCTGCGCTTCCTGCAGGAGCGTGTCATCGAGCGCGTTGGCGGTCGACAGGAGATCCCGATCGACGTGCGCGTAGTCGGCGCCACTCACCAGGACCTGACGGCGCGCATCGCCGACGGCCGTTTCCGCGAGGACCTCTACTACCGTCTCGCCGAGATCGTTGTGGAGATCCCGCCGCTGCGCGACCGCGTCGGTGACCCGGTGCTGCTGTCGCATGCCTTCGCGCGGCGCTTCGCCACCGAGATGCGGCGCCCTGTGCCTACGTTGACCGACGACGCCGTCAGGGCGCTGGAGTCCCATCGTTGGCCTGGCAATGTGCGTGAGCTTCAGAACATGCTCAAACGCGCAGTCATCATGGCCGATGAGGATCGCATTGCGGCCGCCGACTTGGGCCTGCGCGCTGTGGCCGCGACCAGCAGCGATGACAGCGAGCTGGACCTGCGCGCCGTGCGGGAGATCGCCGAGCGCCAGGCCGTCATCACCGCGCTCGCCCGAACCGATGGCAACATCGTCAAGGCAGCCGAGGTGCTGGGCGTCAGCCGCCCGACGCTCTACGACCTGATGAACCGGTTGCAGATCAGGTGACGATGGTCATTGAGGCGGTTGGCACCTGCGGCAAGATGCGACGTTGGACTGGCGCCCGACCAGCCGATCTCTTCAAAGTACCGACAGGGAGCCCGCCATGAGTGCCACTCGACGTTCTCCTGCCAAGCGATGGTTTGACCAAGCGACGCAGTTGGTGTTGGGCCGACTGCCGGCGCGGGCCCGCTTCGCGATGCAGCGGGCAGCGTTGGATTGCGACCCCGACCCTCATCTGCGGATCGAGCTCAAAGTGGCCGAAACCCGGCAGGAGCTGGAGGATTGCTTCAAAATCCTGCACGACGCCTACGTGGAGCGCGGCTTCATGAAGCCCGATCCGTCAGGCATGCGGGTCACCGTCTATCACGCGCTGCCGACGACGACGACGCTCTGCGCGAAGTGCGATGGGCGCGTCGTTGGCACGATCTCCATGATCCGCGAGGGCGTCTTTGGCCTCCCGCTGCAAAGCAGCTTCGACCTCGAACAGGTGCGCAAGAAGCCCGGCCAGATCGCTGAAATCTCCGGGCTGGCCGTGCATGCCGACTTCCGCAAGGCCCCGGGCGCGGTCTTGTTCCCGCTGATGAAGTTCATGCGGGAGTATTGCGTCGAGGTGTTCGATACCCGCCACTTGGTCATCGCAGTCCACCCCGATCAGATCGATTTCTACGAATCATTGCTCTTCTTTGACCGCCTGCGCGACACGCCCGTCCCCAGCTATGACTTCGCGAACGGCGCGCCCGCTGTCGGTGCGACGCTGGACCTGCAGGCCGCCCCCGCCGTCTTCAAGCGGGGCTATCGCGGCAGGCCGCCGCGCAAGAATCTGCATCACTTCTTCTTCGAGTTGAAGCTGCCGCATATCAAACTGCCCCAGCGCCGGTATTTCACGACCAACGCCCCGGTCATGACCCCGGAAATGCTCGACTATTTCTTCAACCAGCGCACGCAAGTGTTCGAGAACCTCGACAGCCGTCGCAAGGCGTTGCTCTGCTCCATCTACGACGTCCCCGAATACCGGCGTGTGCTGCCATTCGCAAGTGACGCACCGTTTGCCGCACATCCCTTGCGCCACCACCAGCGCTATTCACTGCGAGCGCCGGCCGAACTCAAGCTCGAGATCGACGGTGTCGAGAGGCTGTTCGTGTTCAATGTCGTCGAGGTTTCGCTGGCAGGGTTCCTGGCCGAGTCACGGCTGGAACTGCCGCTCAACATACAAGGCGAGGCACGCGTCCAGCTCGGCGTGCAGGACTGGTCGTACAGCCATGTGCGCGCGGTGAGATGCAAGCAGGTTGATGGGTCGAGCTTCTATGGCTTTCATGTGAACGATCCAGACGACACCTGGCGCCGTTGCGTCGCCGCGCTCGAAGTCAGCTTTACGTCGCGTGACCTCGTGCAATGAGGCGCCGCAGCCTGTTCTGGGGCCTGGCCCTCGCGCCCCTTTGGGCGTCCGCCGGTGATTTGCCGGCCCTGATCGAGCGCAGCAAGCCTTCCGTCGTGCTCGTCGGCACCTATGCGCCGACCGACAGTCCGCGCTTCGGTTTTCGTGGCACAGGCTTCGCCGTGGCCGACGGTGGCTGGGTGGTCACCAACGCCCATGTGCTGCCGTCCCCGGAGGTGACCGAGGCCGAGCGCCGTGTCGCTATCCAGGTGCGCGCTCCCAATGGCGATTGGGAGCTGCGGCTGGCCCGCATTGCAGCGCTTGATCGTGCTCGTGACCTCGTCGTGCTTGGCTTTGAGGGCGCGCCGATCCGGCCGCTGCGCATCGCCGATCCATCCTTGGTCCGCGAAGGGCGCGCCGTCCTGTTGATGGGTTTTCCAATCGGTGGCGCCCTTGGCTTCTCCACGGTCAGCCACCGAGGCATCATTTCTGCTATCACGCCGATCTCGTTGCCGGCAGCCAACGCCCGAAGCCTTGACCCACGGGCGCTGCGCCAGTTGCGCGCCGGTAGCTTCGACATCCTGCAACTCGACGCGACGGCATACCCAGGCAACAGCGGCGGCCCTGTGCTGGACCAGGAATCAGGCGATGTTGTTGGCATCGTCAACATGGTGCTGACCAAGGCCGGCAAGGAGTCTGCGCTGAGCCAGCCGTCCGGAATAAGCTACGCCATCCCGGCTTCGCTGCTCAGACCGTTGATCGAATCTGCCAAGACGGAAAGCCCGAGTGTTGGCCCGGCCGTACAGAAGTGAAGTCAGGGCTGCTGAGCCTGCTGGCAGCACAAACGTCACGCGTCCGCAGCCTACGAGATGTCCGTGCCGTCGCTCCCTGGCCAGCGGTGTTTTAGTTGATACGATCAAAGCACTTTGAGGTAACTCGTGGATCCATCGACTTCAAGCGGCGGCGGCAATCTTGGCAATAGGTTCGAGGACCTGTTCGATTTCTCGGTTGCCCTCGATGCGCAGAGCATCGAGATGGTGTACCGGATTCGGCACGATGTTTATTGCCGGGAGCTTGGCTGGGAGGCGGTTCGCCCGGATGGCCTTGAAACGGACGACTACGACCGGCACTCGGTCCATTGCCTTCTGCGCAGGCGGGGTACCGGTGAGCCGGTGGGGTGTTCCCGCCTAGTGCTGGCCCGGCCGGATGATCCCTCGTTCCCCTTGCCGTTCGAAGTCAGTTGTCGTGAAGCGATTTATCGTGACCAGGTTGACCCTGCTGGACTGCCGCGACACGACGTGGGCGAGGTCTCCAGGCTTGCGGTGATGGGAGGCTTTCGCCAGCGCCAGGGCGAAAGTTACGAGCCCGTCACGGTCGACAATCGGGACTTTGAATCCAAGGGCGGCCAGCCCCGTTTTCCGTTCATTCCGATGAGCCTGTATCTTGGCGCGGCGGCTATTGCGCGGCGGCTCAATGTCGAGAATGTGTTCGTGCTGACCGAGCCGCGCTTGGCGAGCCACTTTGTGCGCCTTGGATTTGACATTCATCCGATCGGTGACGCGATAGAGCATCGTGGCGCTCGCGTGCCTTCGTTGCTCAGCTCCAGCAAGGTGGTAGGCAACTTGCGGCCCCTGATCAAGCCGCTGTATGCGGTGATTGACCGCTTGGTGACCCGCTCGTTTGAGGCTCACCCGGACGCGCTGGAAAGGTTTCGGCCGACCCCGTACTGACCGCCTGTGTGCGGCGCCATCCGCAGCATCGATTCGTGCTGCAAATTCTTCAGAATGATTTCATGAACATTGCTTTGTCATCTGGCTTTGGCAAGAAGCGTACGTGTGCAGCCGGATTGGCGCTCTCGGGTGCGCTTCTGGTGGGATGCTTCGAGAAGTCTGCCGATCAATACCTTGCAGCTGCCAAGGCAGATCTGGCCAAGAAGAACGACGCTGCGGCGGTAATCCAGCTGAAGAATGCCCTCCAGGGCAATCCGTCGCTGGCCGAGGCTCGCGTCCTTCTCGGTGACGCGCTGCTGCAAGGCGGTGATGCGCGCGGCGCGCTGACCGAACTCAACAAGGCCAAGGAACTGGGCTCCAAGGACGACAGGCTCGAACCTTTGATTGCCCAGGCCATGCTGGGTCTGAACCAGTTCGCCAAGGTGATCTCCGATTTTGCGGAAGTTACGCTGGCCTCGAAGCCCGCGCACGCAGACTTGCAGGCTTCGCTGGCCGTTGCCTATAGCGCCACCGGCAATGCCGCGAAGGCGTTGCAACGCGCAAACGCCGCAGTGGAGGCTGATGCGGACAACCTTCGCGCGCAGTTGGTCCGAGTGCGGCTGGTTGCTACGGCCTCCGGGCCGGCCGAGGGTGTCGCTGCCGTCGATGCCGTGCTCGCAAAGTCAGCCCAGAGCGCCGACGGCTGGCAGGTCAAGGGCGATCTGTTGAGCCTGCAGGGCAAGCCAGACGAGGCCATGTCGGCCTACCGCAAAGCGATCGAGTTGAACAAGGCGCATGCGCTGGCTCATGTGGGCGTTTTCCACTTGTTGCTGGCCAAGAAGGATCTCGATGGCGCCAAGGCCGAACTCGATGCGCTGCGCGGAATTCGCGGCGCAGTCGGTCAGGTGAAGCTGCTGACAGTGCTGTTGGCCTTGGAGCGCAACGATCTGAACGCCGCGCGCGACGGCATGCTGGCCTTGCTGAAGATGGCGCCAGATGACGTCAGAGTGATGCATCTGGCCGGCGTCGTCGCATACAGACGAGGGGCGCTGTTGGAGGCCGAGGACTATCTCGGTAAGACGCTTCACGCCGCGCCTGACTTTGAGAAGGCTCGCGTGCTGCTGGCACAGACCCAGTTGCGCGCCGGCGACCCGGGCAAAGCGTTGACTTCGCTTCAGCCTTTGCTGGGTGAGGGAGCCAGCAATACGGCGGCCTTGAATGTCGCTGCCGAGTCCTACCTGCAGGCGGGTGATACGCAGCGCGCCGAGGCCGCGTTCGCCAAGCTTTCCAAGCTCAATCCTAACGACGTACCGACCCGCACTGCGCTGGCGCTGGTGGAAATCAGCAAGGGCCGTGTCGAGCAGGGAATCTCGGTCTTGAAGACCTTGTCGGCCTCCAGCCCCACTCCGGTGGCCGACCTGGCCCTGGTGACGACCTTCATGCAGCGCAAGGAGTGGGACCAGGCGTTGAAGGCCATCGATACCCTTGAGCGCAAGACGCCAGACAGTGCAGGGCCGAGCAATCTGCGCGGCCGCATTGAACTCGGGCGAGGCAATCAGGACAAGGCGATCCAGGCTTTTGAAGCGGCGCTGAAGATCGATCCCGCCTATTACCCGGCAGCGGACGTTCTGGCGGCAATGGACATGGAAGCCAAGAAGCCCGATGCGGCCAAGGCTCGCTTCGAGAAGGTCCTGGCCGTCAATCCAAGGAGCCTCCCGGCCAACATGGCACTGATCGCGTTGCGCGAACAAGCCGGCGCCAACAAGGACGAACTGGTGGCTGCGCTGGAGGCCCTGATAAAGCAAATGCCCTCAGAGGTGCAGCCGCGTCTGGCATTGATAGAACTGCAACTGCGCCGTCAGCAGATCAAGGCTGCACTGTCCATTGCGACCGAAGCCGTCGCCGCGCTGCCGAACCATCCAGGTGTGCTGAGGCAGCTCGCCACCGCCCAGGCGATGTCCGGCGACTACAACCAGGCCATCAGCACCTACAACAAGCTGGTTGCGCTGCAACCCAACGCGCCCGAGCCGCAGATGTTGCTCGCCCAGGTCTATGCCGCGCGCGGGGACAAGGCAGCGTCGCGCCAGGCGATGGAACGTGCACTGAAGCTGAAGCCCGGTTACCAACCAGCCCTGCGGGCGATGGTCACCAACGAACTCTCGGCCGGCAACCTCACCGAAGCGCGTCGGCTTGCCGACTCCATGAAGAACCTGTATCCCAGCGATCCGCTGGCGCACTCGATCGTTGGCGATGTGGCTGCGGTGCGCAAGGACTTGGCCGGCGCGGTGCTGAACTACCGGGCCGCATTGAAGCTGCTGCCCCAGGTGGATGTGGCGATCAAGCTGCACCGAGTGCTGAATGGTGCTGGCAAGCACCCTGAGGCGAAGCAGTTCGAGGCTGAGTGGATGGCCGCGCATCCCAAGGACCTGAAGTTCCTCGTCTACACCGCCGATGCCATGCTTCTGCTGAAGGACTACGACTTGGCCCGCGACCGCTACCTGTCGGTGCTGAAGTTGCAGCCAGACAATCCCAATGCCCTGAACAACGTTGCCTGGCTTCTGAACCGCAGCAAGGACCCGAAGGCGCTGGAGTACGCCGAGAAGGCGGCCAAGCTGGCGCCAAACAATCCGGACTACATGGACACGCAGGCGCAGGCCCTGGCAAACGCGAACCGCTTGGACAAGGCCATCGAGATTCAGAAGAGGGCGGTCGCCCTGTCGCCCGAACATGCCATGTACCGCTTCAACCTTGCGCAGTACTACGTCAGCTCCGGTCAAAAATCGCAAGCCCGCGAGCAACTGCAGCATTTGGCCGAACTCGGTGATGGGTTCCGTCAGCAAGCCGAGGTGAAGAAGTTGATGGAGGCGCTCTGAGCGCTTGTCGGGAAACTTGACACTTTGGGGCGAGTAGCTTGTCTTCAGGTGACGAAAACAAGAAAATCTCTTTTGCGACAGTCACTTGCTGTTGCTGGCACGAAGGCTGCTTATTGAATTGCAAGATCGTGCGGAAGTCGCATGTTCGTAACGTCAGGAGAGTTGTAATGAACTTCAAGAAAATTGCCGCCGTGCTCTCGATGGCTACTGCGACCGCAGCATTCGCCGCCCCGAGCATCTCCAACCTCGACGGCACGAAGACGCCGTTCGGTGGTTTTGACTGGGACAGCTCGTCGGCTGCCTGGACTTCGGGCTTTGATCCGCTGAACAGCCCCACGTTCACGCTGAACTACGTTGGCTGGGCTTCGAACGTGAAGACCACGAGCGGTGGCAACATGGCCCTGGGTCAGTTGGACGACTCAGCCGATGGCGTTGCCAATTCGCTTTTCCAGACTTTGGGTATCCCGGGTGCAGGCTCTTACGAGTACACCGTCGTTGCCACGCTGCAAGAGAAGATCATCAGCTGCAACGTCACCTTCACTGCTTGCCAGTTCCAAGTGGTCAGCGGCTCGTTTGACATCTACTACGATGTCACAGCCAATGCCAAGGCCGACGGCGCAGTCTGGAGCGGTTTCTCCAACGGCACGAAGATCGTTTCGGGCAACTTCTATGGTGGCGCTACGACTGACTTCCAGAATCCTGTTGGCGGCCAAGCCAACCTGACTGGTTTTGTGACCTACACGAACGCGACTTTCATCAACCCGGCGCTGGTTGGCACGAACGTCACGTCGACGCTGCAACTCGGCTCTGCTGTGACGAACTTCGCCGCCCCGACTTCGGTCGACGGCAATGCTGTCGGTGTTGGTCAAGTGGTGTTCCAGGCTGATGCGAACCAGACGTTCACGACGATTCCTGAGCCTGCCTCGCTGGCTCTGGTTGGTCTGGCTCTGGGTGGCCTCGGCTTCGTCGCTCGCCGCCGCAAGTAAGCTGATCCGGCGCAAGCCGGTCACAACAAAGCGCCCCGAATTTCGGGGCGTTTTTTTTGGCGCTTTGCGCGTCCCTTCGTGATGTACCGAAGCGCGGACGGCCATCGCCAGAAATGGGTAAGCGCCCGGCCATGCCATCTTGACGGCGTCCGGTTCAGTCGCTGGGCGGGTTGATCTCGCCTGTCGGCGCACCGGTGTCGAAGTGCCTGGCGATGGCACGGTCGAGCCTTTGAGGAGTGCTTGTAGGACCTCGCTGCCGTGTCGCACGAGCATGGCCTGCGAGTTGGGGCCATTGGCAGCGGCGGCCGTCCATTCGACGGGGCCGAAGGCGCCCAGCATGATGTCGCCGCCGTCCTCCATGAGACCCTCGATGTTCTTCATGCGGTTCTGGCCTCACTGCCGGCGTGACCCTGCGCCAGGCCCGTCACCACGGCCGCGCGTTGCTCAGCCAGCTCGAGGCCCACGAACATCCGGGCCTTGTGCCCCATCGCCGAAGGCTTGATCTGCCGCTCCAGTTGGTTGTTGTCGATGAGCGCCGGCCCGCCGTCCAGGGGCTCCGTCAGCGCCACCCCGTGATTGGTCGTGTCGTCGATTGCAGCACCATCAAGCGCGTTTCTTCACCCTCTGGATGGAAATGCGCGGGTGAATCATGTTGGCGTGAGCTACTCCCTGCAGGAGCTGGAAGGCCGTGGCGACGGTCTTGCCGTCTTGGGCATCGTTGCCGCTGGTGGCCGAGACCTGCCACTCAGTGCCACCGGCGCGCGGGCACGACTCGGTGGACCGATGACATCGGCAGTGTGCGGCGCCTCGGTGTCCATGCCGGCATGGAGGTCGGCCTTGGCCGGAGTGCGCTGATTCTCATGGCGAGGCGAGGCCGGCAGCAATTGCGATAGCTGCCAAACCTGCTTATCAAAATTGGGTTCGGGCGCCCGGTCGCGTCAACACAAACTGACCAGCTTGAGGTCGCACGCATCGCGCAGCCCACGGCCCAGCAGGTTGAAGGCCAGCACCGCCAGGCAGGTGGCGGTGCCGGGCATCAGCGCGATGTGCGGCGCGTCGGTCATGGGTCGCGCCGTAAGCCAGGCTGAGCAACTGCGGTACGCCGGCGCGGCTGACGCTGGAGGTCAGCCTGGGCTGGGGCGTTTCCTTCTACCGCCGCAAACTCAGTTGCTGCGCGAGAAGCGCGGCGCCTTGGCCGGTTGCCAGTGGCCCCCCTCGGTCTGCACAAAGCTGCCGCGCGCCAGCGCATGCCGATGCAGCGGTGCCTCTGCCAGCGTCAGCACCGGCGCGAGGCAGACGTCGCTGCCCTCCAGCAGCGCAGCCCACTCATCCCGCGTCTTCTCGCGAATGCGCGCTGCGACACGCTCGCGCAACGCAGGCCATTGCCGCCAGTCTTGCTGTGCGGATGGATCGACGTCGCCCAGCCCCAGGCGATGCAGCAACTCGGCGTAGAACTGCGGCTCCAGCGCACCCAGCGACACGAAGCGGCCGTCGGCGCATTCGAAGCAGTCATAGAACGGCGAGCTGTGAAGGAAGAAGTTCTGCGCCGGTTCGTCGCTCCAGCGGCCGGCCGCGCGCAGCGAATGCAGCAGGCTGGACAGCAGACCGACGCCGTCGACCATGGCCGCGTCCACGACCTGGCCGCGGCCGCTGCGCTGGGCTTCCCATAGCGCAGCCATCAGGCCGAAGGCCAGCAGCATCGCGCCGCCGCCCATGTCGCCCACCAGCGTGGCCGGCAGGCTTGGCGCCACGCCAGAGTGGCTGGCGATGGACAGCACACCGGTCAGCGCGACGTAGTTGATGTCGTGTCCTGCTGCCTGGGCCAGCGGGCCGGTCTGGCCCCAGCCGGTCAGGCGGCCGTAGACGAGGCGGGGGTGGCTGGCCGAGAAGGTTTCAGGGCCGAGCCCGAGCCTTTCCATGACACCGGGGCGAAAGCCTTCGATGAGCGCATCGGCGCCTTCGATCAACCGACGCGCTTCGGCCAGGCCTTCGTGCGTCTTCAGGTCCAGGCAGACGCGCCGCTTGCCGCGGTCCAGCGCCGTGCCGGTGTCTATCACCTGGCCGCCGGGGCGGTCGATGACGAGCACGTCGGCACCGTGGTCGGCCAGCAGCATGCCGGTCAACGGGCAGGGCCCGAGGCCGGCCATCTCGATGATGTGCAGGCCGGCCAGCGGGCCTCGTTGGGGTGAGGAGTCCATGGCGACAATGCTCGCATGAGCAAGGCATTCACCAAGGAAAGCGATTCCGTCGACGATGACGACGGCGACGGCCCGTCGCTGCTTGCGCTTCCCGCCGGCGCGCGCAACTACCTGACGCCGGCCGGCTATGCCCGGCTGCGCGCGGAGTTCATGGAGCTGCTGGACGGCGAGCGGCCGAAGATCGTCGAGATCGTTTCCTGGGCCGCCAAGAACGGCGATCGCTCGGAGAACGGCGACTACCTGTACGGCAAGAAGCGCTTGCGCGAGATCGATCGCCGGCTGCGCTTTCTGACCAAGCGGCTGGACATTGCCGAGGTGGTGGACCCCAGCGCGCATCACGGCACCGAGCAGGTGTTCTTCGGCGCGACGGTGACCTACGCCAACGCGCGCGGCGAAGAGAAGACCATCCGCATCATCGGCATCGACGAGGCGGACAGCCTGGCGGGCGAGGTGAGCTGGGTCTCGCCCATCGCGCGCACGCTGCTGAAGGCGCGTGTGGGCGATGAGCTCAATCTCGTGACGCCGGTGGGCGTGGAGAAGATAGAGGTCGTCGAGGTGGAGTACCCGGCCCCGGGCGCCGGGGTGTGATCAGGACTTCTTCGGTGCGGGCTTGAGCATCGCGTCGGCGCGGGCCTTCTCGTCTGGGCTGAGCTTGGCGGCGATGGCGGGCAGCGCGGTGGCCGCCTGCTCGTGCCCCTGGCTCTTGGCCAGCGCGCACCAGGCGTAGGCGGTGGCCAGGTCCTTGTCGCCGCTCTGGCCCTGGGCCAGCATCACGGCGAGGTTGAACATCGCATCCGGCTGACGGCCTTTGGCGGCGGCCTGGAAGAGCTCGCGTGCGGTGGCATGGTTCTGCGGCACCAGCTCGCCCTGGTAGAAGAAGGTGGCCAGCGCGTTCTGCGCTTCGGCATGGCCCTTCACGGCAGCTTCCTTGTAGAGCACCAAGGCCTTCTCGGGCGCCTTTGGTGTGCCTTCGCCCAGGTCCAGCATGCGGGCGGCGGCGTAGGTGGCCTCGATGCTGCCCGCGCGCGCGGCGGCGCCGTAGTAGGCGCCGGCCTTCTCCAGGTCCAACGGAATGCCGGCCGGCTGCTTGGGGAGCCGGTGGTGATAGAGCTGACCCAGTAGCAACATGGCCGGTGCGTGCCCTGCAGCTGCGGCCGCCGTGAGTGCCTCGATCGCTTTCGGTCCATCCGCAGCCGTGCCCACGCCGCTGGCGTAGGCTTGGCCGATGAAGGTGCCGGCGGGCTCGAAGCCGAAGTCCAGCGCCTTGCGCCACAGGGCCAGTGCCTTGGCCGGTTCACGCGGCGTCCCGACGCCCATGAGGTGGATGCGTGCCAGAAGCAGCGCTGCGTCGATGCGGGCGTTGGTCTCGTTGGGCTTGCTGGGGTCGTAGTGCAGCCGGTCCTCGACAGGATGGAAGCGCGCATCGACGACTTCACGCAGCCACTTGATGGCCTGCGCCGTATCGGCCGGTGCGCCCTGGCCGAGCAGGTGCATGCGGCCGAGCATCAAGGCGGACTCTTCGTAGCCCAGCTTCTGCCAGTTCTCTTCGAAGCGGGCGAGGGCCTCGGCGTAGTTGCCGGTTTCGTAGGCGTCCAGGCCCTGGATCAGGGACTTGTCCTTGCGGGCGATCCAGTTGCGACCTGCAGCAGTCCGCTGATCCTTGATGCCGCACACGATGCGCGGAAAGATACCCATCTCGGTGCCTGGGATGAAACCCGTCAGCCCTTGGGTGAGCGAAGCATGCAACGCCTCGGTGACCGAAGGAATTTCCTGCGGCTGGCTCCTGCTGGCGCTGCGGTCCGGGGCGAGGTCATTGATGCTGGTGAAGCGGGTCGAGTCGTCATCATCCAGCATGCCGAAATGACTGAGGTACTCCAGCGTCACTGAGCCGTCAGGGGCGAGGGGATCGTCGTCGAGCATGTAGTTGCACGACGAGGCGAGCTTGCGCGACAGCACCTTGCTCTTGGCCGGGACGACCGTGCCGGACATGACGTCGCGCTGCCGCTCGCCCGTCACCTTGACGGCGTCCAGCGTGTTCTGCGTCGCCGAAGTGCCGCTCGCCTCCGGCAAGGCCTGCAGGGCAGGCGCCGCCATCAGCAGTGCAATGGTCAGCCCGGCCTGCGCCGCCCGGCCCCGTGTCAATGAAGCCATCTTCTTGTCTCCCTGCGGTCGCTGTTGTGGATCAGGACTTCTTGGGCGCGGGCTTGAGCATTGCGTCGGCGCGGGCCTTGTCATCGGGGCTGAGCTTGGCGGCGATGGCGGGCAGGGCGGTGGCCGCCTGCTCGTGCCCCTGGCTCTTGGCCAGCGTGCACCAGGCGTAGGCGGCGGCCAGGTCCTTGTCGCCCCCCTGGCCCTGAGACAGCATGACCGCGAGGTTGAACATCGCGTCCGGCTGGCGGCCGCGGGCAGCAGCCTGGAAGAGTTGGCGCGCAGTGGCGTGGTTCTGCGGCACGACCTCGCCCTGGTAGAAGAAGGTGGCCAGCGCGTTCTGCGCCTCGGCATGGCCCTTCACGGCGGCTTCCTTGTAGAACACCAACGCCTTCTCGGGCGCACGCGGCGTGCCTTCACCGAGGTCCAGCATGCGGCCATAGGCGTAGGTCGCGTCGAGGTTGCCGGCTCGGGAGGCGGCGCCGTAGTAGGCGCCGGCCTTCTCCAGGTCCAAAGGAATGCCGGGTGGCTGCTTGGGGACTTGGTGGTGATAGAGCTGGCCCAGCAGCAGCATGGCCGGCGTGTGGCCGGCGGCGGCGGCGGCCGTGAGCGCCTCGACGGCTTTGGGCCCGTCTGCGGCCGTGCCCACGCCGCTCACATAGGCCTGGCCGATCAGCGTGTTGGCGGGTTCGAATCCGAAGTCCAGGGCCTTGCGCCACAGGCGCAGCGCCTCCTGCGGGTTGCGCTTGGTGCCCTGACCGCTCAGGTAGGTGCGCGCCAGCAGCAGCGTTGCCTCGATGCGGGTGTTGATCTGGTCGGGCTTCTTGGGGTCGTAGCGCAGCCGGTCGTTCACCGGGTGGTAGCGGGCGCCGATGACTTCGTTCAGCCACTCGACGGCCTTGGGTGTGCTGGCCGGCGTGCCCAGGCCCAGCAGATGCAGGCGCCCCAGCATCATGGCGGCCTCTTCGTAGCCGAGCTTCTTCCAGCCCTCTTCGAAGCGCGCGCGGGCCTCGACGTAGTTGCCGGCCTCGTAGGCCTCGAAGGCCTGGGTCAGTGACTTGTCCTTGCGGGCAATCCAGTTGCGGCCGCGAGCAAAGTTGCTGTCCGTCCCGGAGCAGGACGCCGAAGGCGTCGAGGGCATCTCGGGGGCGATCGCGGCGCCCGCCGGGGTCGGTGCGGTGCCCTCGCTTGCGCCGGGTCCCAGGTCGCTGAGGTCGGCGTCCAGAGAGCCGAACGAGCTCAGATAGGCCAGCGTCGCGTCGTCGTCGGCCGCGCTGTAGCCGCCCATGAAGCCGCACGAGGAGGCGAACTGGCTGGACAGCACCTTGTTCTTGGCCGCGATGATTGCGCTGGGGTCGATGCTGCGGGCCCTTTGGCCCGAGACCTTGACCGCGCCCAGCGACTGCACATCGGCGCGAGCCGGCGTTTCCTGTGCCTGCAATGGCGCAGCAGCGAGTGTTGATGACAGTGCCAGGACGGCAAAAGCCGTCCGGCCCAAAACTGAGTTGCGCCGGACGGCTTGGGTCATGGTGTCTCCCTGGTTAGCGCGGGCTGCGGTAGGTCATGCTCACGAAGTAGGTACGGCCGTAGTACGCGTCGCTGTAGATGCTCGGGATGCCACCTGCATAGTCCTGGTAGCCGCCGGTACTGGACTGGTTGCGCTCGCCGGTCAGGTTGCGCACATCGGCGGACAGTTCGATGCCGCTCTTGAAGCGGTAGGACACCTTGGCATCCACGAACGCCGTGCGCTTGCTGAACATGGGTGCGCCGGGGTTGTAGGGCAAGCGAACGGCGGACATCGTCTCGCCCGGGAAATTGTTGACGGCCAGGCCGCTGGTGTTCGAGTTCGGCGAGAAGCCCGTGTAGCGCGCGGCCACCACCTGCTGGGCAACGCGGAACTGCAGCGCGCCATCGTCGTACCAGAGCGCGGCGTTGTACGAGTACTTGGGCTGGCCGACCAAGGGCAGCGCTTCACCGCTGATCTGGTCGATCATCGGCGAGCCAGCCGAGTTGCGCAGGCGACTGTAGTTGGCGTCAAAGCCGGTGTGGCGCAGCACGGACGGCAGGAAGGTGAAGGCCGTCTTGGAGCCGAACTCGAGGCCGCGCCGCTTGGAGGGCGCCATGTTGTCCCATTGCGTGAACGTGAACTCCAGGTCGCTCAACGGCGTGCCGCTCAGCGGGTCCAGCAGCTTGCTGCCCGCAAACAGGCGGGCGTCCGAGTAACCGACGCGCAGGTTGGGTGCCCCCACCAGATCGCGCTGCTCGAAGGCCGAGACCGACAGCGAGGTGTCGCGGTTGACATACCACTCCAGCGACAGGTTCTTGCTGATGGTGGTCTGCGGCTTCATGGCGGGGTTGCCGAAGACTCGGTTGCAGCCCTGGTCGGCCATCGTGCCGTCGTCCTCGAGCGGGCGGTCCTCGACGATCTCGCTCACCGTGCAGGTCACGGCGCCATCGGCAATCGGGGAGACCCGGCTCATCGGCAGGCGGGCAATCTGCTTGGACCAGGAGTAGCGCGTCACCAGCTTGTCCGGCACCGGCCACAGCGCCAGGTTCAGCGAGGGGCTCACATCGGTACGGCTGCCCTTGAAGTCGACGTTCTGGCTGACCTGGGCGGTCGTCACATTGGTCGTGTCGCCGTTGGCGTCCACCCAGTTGGGATTCTTGCGGATGGAGCGGAAGATCATGAAGCCGGTGCTCTCCATGTCGGTGCGCACGACGCGCACGCCGACGTTGCCGGCCAGCTCCAGGCCGAAAGGCAGGGGGCGATCCGTGAACGGCAGGCGGTCGATCTCGAAGTCGGTCTGCACGTAGCCAGCGGTCTGCTTGTCCTTCAGCCCGCTCTTGGGCATGTCATAGACCTTGCCATCGCTGGCGGTGCAGGTGCGGAAGCAGTTCAACGGCACGTTGAAGCCAGCCAGCTGGAACAGCTTGTCGATGTCGAGCTGGTTCCAGCCATTCAGCAAGGTGGCCGGGCGGTCCTTGGAGCCGCCGTAGAACTGGCTGGCCGGTGCCACCGTCATGGTCTGGCGCACGAGTTCCTGGAACTGCGCCGAGCTCAGTGTGGTGGTGCCGCCCACATTGGCGCCCACGCCAGCGTCGTAGCGCGGGCTCTTGATAGTGCCGTACGCGCAGGGCTGGCCGCCTATGGCCAGCGAGCCAGCGGTGTTCTCGCAACCGATCACGTTCCAGCGGCCGGTCACCGAGGGTGCGTACACGCCCGGCTTGTAGCCTGCCTGGCCCGCCGTGCCCACCGGCGCCACGAGCTCGCCACCGCCGCCGCTCCAGCTGGTGGAGCTGTAGTCAATCAGCTGCACGCCGGTCTTCAGTGCGGTCAGGAACGGCAGCTTGTCGACCGTGTTGTAGGTCACGTCGAGCTTGAGCTGCTTCTCGCTGTTCTCGTTGTCAAACGCGCGGATGACGTTGAGCTGGGTGTTGCCGGTGTACTGGGCGCGCTGCGCGGCCGTGTAGGCCGGCGTGAACACCGGGTTGAAGTTGTCGATGTTGATGGCCGCGCTGGCCACGGCGGGGTTCAGCGTCGCGTAGCCGGCCAGATTGCCCATCTGGTCAATCGCCGCGCCGCCCGGCCGCGTGAAGTTCCACAGGCCGTTGGGTTCCAGGTTGAAGTTGCCCACGCCGTACAGCGAGCTGAACGATGCGCGGCGGTCATAGCGCAGGCCGGTGCCCTTGTTGTAGCTGCCCATGAACTTGGCGCGCAGGCGGTCGTTGCGGTACTCACCGCCGCCCTGCAGGGTCTTGTTCGTGGTGTCGATGCTGCTGAGGATGGTGTCGGTGCCGAGGAAGTTGCCATCCGTCGAGTAGCTCGTCACGTGGTGGCTGCTGTCCACTGTGTAGCCGGGCAGGATGTTGGTGGTGGCGCCGACGATCAGCGGCGCGTTGTTGGCGCGGAAGCTGTAGGTGCCAGGCAGCGTGGAGCCCGAGACGCCCGTTGTCAGCGTGCGGGTGTTGGTGGTCACGTTGTCGGTGATGGTCCCGGCACCGTTGACCACAGGGGCGCCGCCCATGCTCAGGAAGCCGACGATGTCATCCACATGGCGGCGGCTGCTGATGAACTTGCCGTAGACGGAGAGCTGGTTGTTGACCTTGTAGTCCAGCCGGATGTCCCCGCCGGTGCGGGTGTCATCGTTGGAGCGGAAGTTGTAGCGCGGCCCGACCGAGTGCGCCAGCGTGTAGTCGCTCCATTGGTTCAGGCAGGTCAGTTGCTCGTTGACGCGGGATTGGTAGGCGAGCGTGCGGTTGCCGGACGTCGTGATGGGGGCCAGTTGGGCGGTCGTGTACAGCGGGAACTTGGTCAGGCAATCTGCTTTGGTCGCCGCCGCAGCCGACCCCTCCAGGATCTGCTTGGGTGTCAGCGATGTGAACACGCCGGCAGTGGCGACGCCATTGACGAGTGTGGAGGTGGCCCACTGGGAGAGAGGCACATCCGCTGCGCTGGGCAGCAGCGCGGGCAGGCTGTTGGCGAAGGAGAAGGTCTTCTCGGGCGAGTTGTCGAAGTCGGCCAGGCGCACCAGGCCTTGCTGGCTGTTGGTGCCACCCTGGCTGATCTGGTGGTTCTCGCGGACCGTGCGTGCACGGTTCAGGTTGACCATGACGCCCAACTTCTTGTCGAAGAACTTGTCCGTCCAGATCAGGTTGACATCCGGCGTTGTCTTCTTGGCCAGGTCGCTCTTGCTGGCGGCCAACCTGACCGAGTAGTAGGGCTTGTCGAAGTCCAGGCCGTTGCGCGTCTCGATGATGATGCTGGCGCCCAGGGAGCCCTGGGTCATCGAGGCGGTGGAGCCCTTGACGATGTCCACGCTCTTGATGAGGTCGGACGGCAGTTCACGGAATTCCGTGCCCCGGCCATCGCCGCCGCCCAGCAGGTTGGTGCCGGCGCCTGAGCTCACGCCCACGCCGTCCATTTCCACGCGGGTCGATTCCGGGCCGTTACCGCGGATGTTGACGCTCACGCCTTCGCCGTAGTCGCCACGGTCCAGCGCCACGCCGGCGATGCGCGAGATGGCTTCGCCGATGTTGCGGTCCGGGAAGGCGCCCACGTCTTCGGCCACGATGGAGTCCTGGACGGTCGCGGCGCTCTTCTTGCGGTTGATGGCCGACTGCTGCGACTGGCGGGTGCCGATGACCATCACGGTTTCCAGCTCGTTGATCGGTGCCTTGGGCTTGGCTTCAGGCGCCTTCGCCGCAGGCGCCGACGCGGCGGCCGCAGGGGCTGCTGGCGTCTGGGCCATGGCCGCTTCGTGCGCCATCAGGGCGAGGGCGAGAGAAACAGCAGCGCCGATACGGTCGCGGCGCAGGGCTGGGGTGCTGGTCGTGTTCACGAGAGGTCTCCGTCAGGGGTCGTTCCGAATCCGGCCCGCTGTTGTTGTGAAAGGGCGCTGCCCTAGGCGGGAGAACGGGTCAGGTTCATCCCATTGAGGCGTCGGGGTGGACCTTAAACATGGGGTTACAGACCGAGAAATACGATTTCTCGGTTTATCTATATCGCCAAGGAATACCGGGACCAGAAACAGTGGTTAACCCGGGGACGTAAACAGAAACACTCAAGGCCGTGAGCGGCGCCCGCTCACGCGGGCCGCGACGACAACGGTGTCAGGGTTTGACGCGCGATACGCGTTGGACGGCGGGTGTGCGACGCAGCACGCGCAGCACGTCGGCCAGGTGCAGGCGGTCCCGCACGGCCAGAAGCAGGTTCATTTCGACCTCCTCCAGCGCCGGCGCTTCTTCGCCCATGGCGATGTGGGTGATGTCGGCCTCCGCCTGGGCCACGGACTGGGCCACCTGGGCCAGCACGCCCTTGCCGTTGCTCAGCAGCAGCGTGACACCGACCTCGAAGCTGCGTGTGAGCTCCTCGGCCCACTCGACGCGGATCCAGTGTTCGCTGTCGCGCTGGAACAGGCGCTTGCCGACGGCGCACTCGCAGGTATGCACGACCAGGCCTTCGCCGCGGCCCAGGTAGCCGCGCACCTCGTCACCGGGGATGGGCCGGCAACAGGTGGCAAGCTGCACGGAGGCACCCTCGCCGCCGTCAATGGTGACGCTGCCGCGGTCCACCGGGGTCTCGGTGAAGCGGCCCAGCGTCAGCGCCAGCGCATCGGGCCGCTGACCTTGCTCGGCCATCAGGCGGGCCATCTTCTTGGCGATGATGGCGGCGATCTTGCGGCCGGCGCCGACGTCGACGAGGAGCTGTTCCGTGCCGGAACTGCCGGCCCACGCGGCCAGTTCATGCCAGATCTTGGCGGCGGGGTCGTCCGCCTCCAGGCTGGGCAGGCCCAGGCCCTCGACCCGCATGGCCTGCGACAGCATCTTCTCGCCCAGCTCGCGCGACTCCTCCTGCTCCAGGTCCTTCAGGTAGTGGCGGATCTTGGAGCGCGCGCGGCCGGTGCGCACGAAGCTCAGCCAGGCCGGGTTGGGGCTGGCGCCGGGGGCGGTGATGACCTCGACGATGTCGCCGCTCTTCAGCTCGGCCCGCAGCGGCACGGCCTCGCCGTTGACCTGGGCGGCCACACAGTGGTCACCGACGTCGGAGTGGATGGCGTAGGCAAAGTCCACCGGCGTCGCGCCCTTGGGCAGGGCCATGATCTTGGACTTGGGCGTGAAGACGTAGATCGCGTCGGGGAAGAGGTCGATCTTGACGTGCTCCAGGAACTCGTTGGCGTCGCGCGTCTCGTCCTGGATGTCGATCAGGCTCTGCAGCCAGCGCGCATTGGCCTGCTGGGCCGCCAGCGCCGAGCCCTGCTTGCCGCGGCTCTTGTAGATCCAGTGCGCCGCCACGCCTTGCTCGGCAATCTGGTGCATGCCCTCGGTGCGCACCTGGAACTCCAGCGGCGTGGACAGCGGCCCCATCAGCGTCGTGTGCAGCGACTGGTAGCCGTTGTCCTTGGGGTTGGCGATGTAGTCCTTGAAGCGCCCGGCCTGCGGCTTGTAGAGGGCATGCAGCACGCCTAACGCCGTGTAGCACTGCAGCGGCTCCTCCGTGAGGACGCGAAACCCGAAGATGTCGCTGACCTGGGCGAAGCTCATCAGCCCCTTCTCGCGCATCTTCTTGTAGATGGAATAGACGGTCTTCTCGCGCCCTTGCACCTCCACGCGCAGGCTGGCCTTGGCAAACGCCGCACGGATGTCGCCCTCGATGCGCGACACCAGGTCGCGCCGGTTGCCGCGTGCCTTGGCGACGGCCTTGCTCAGCGCCGAGTAGCGCCAGGGGTGGAAGTACTGGAAGGACAGGTCCTGCAGCTCGCGGAAGGTCTGGTTCAGGCCCAGGCGGTGGGCGATGGGCGCGTAGATGTCGAAGGTCTCACGCGCGATACGGCGGGCCTTGTGGGGCGCCATCGCGCCCATGGTGCGCATGTTGTGCAGGCGGTCGGCCAGCTTGATGAGGATGACGCGCAGGTCCCGCGCCATCGCCAGCAGCATCTTGCGGAAGGACTCGGCCTGCGACTCCTCCTTGGTGGAGAACTGCAGCTTGTCCAGCTTGGTCAGGCCGTCGACCAGATCGGCCGTGGTCGCGTCGAACTTCTCGATCAACTCGGCCTTGGAGACGCCGCAGTCCTCGACGACGTCGTGCATCAGCGCCGCCATCAGCGCCTGGGCGTCCAGCCGCCATTCGGCGCAGATGCCGGCCACGGCGATGGGGTGGGTGATGTAGGGCTCGCCCGTGGCGCGCTTCTGGCCCAGGTGGGCCTCGTCGGCGAAGCGGTAGGCCTCGCGCACGCGCTTCACCTCGGCCTTGCTGAGGTAGCCGAGCTTGGGGAGGAGGGCGTCGAAGGAGGCAGCCTCGGCCGCAGTCGGCGGCGCCGGCTGGCGAAGGCCAGGCAGCGTGAACCAGGCAGTCAGGGAGCGTTGGGCCATATGCCGAATTTATCCGATGGCCCAAAAGCAACGGGCGTCCAAGGACGCCCGTTTCATGTTCAGCGGAGGCTGAATTAGACCGGCACCTTGCGCAGCATCTCAATGCCGACTTCGCCAGCGGCGATTTCGCGCAGCGCCGTCACGCCGGGCTTGTTCTTGCTCTCGATGCGGGGGCTGTGGCCCTGGCTCAGCATGCGGGCGCGGTAGGTGGCGGCCAGCACCAGCTGGAAGCGGTTCGGGATCTTGGTCAGGCAGTCTTCGACGGTGATGCGGGCCATGGTGTTCCTTGGAGAAAAGCGGATCAGGGCAGATCGAGCGCCTGAAAGACGGCCGAGCGGTTGCGCCGCTGAGCCGCGTATTTTAACCGCTGCGCGTGGACGATGGCCTTGAGGTCGAAAACGGCCGTGTCGAACACCGCATTGACGACGACGAAATCGAAGTTCTGGGCCTGGGCCACCTCGATGCGCGCGGTGTTCATGCGCTTGGCAATCACCTCGGGCTCGGTGTCACCGCGGCGGTTCAGCCGCAGGCGCAGTTCGTCCCAGCTGGGCGGCAGGATGAAGATCAGCACGGCATAGGGGAAGAGCTGCTTGATCTGCAGCGCGCCCTGGAAGTCGATCTCCAGCACCACGTCCTCGCCATGCTGCAGCCGCGCCTCGATGCCGGCGCGCGAGGTGCCGTAGAGGTTGCCGTGCACCTCGGCCCATTCGAAGAAATCGCCGCGCGCTGCCATGGCGCGGAACTCGTCCGGCGTGATGAACCAGTATTCGCGCCCGTGCTGTTCCTGGCCACGCGGGGCGCGGGAGGTGTGGGAGATGGAGACGGCCAGGCGTGCATCCAGCTCCAGCAGCGCCTTCACGAGGCTGGAC
>Ga0187842_1000369_pt1 | contig 22750 bp, 22 predicted proteins | sample SpaLakP09_SKY_41_FD_134514 | JGI IMG/M metagenome (GOLD analysis project Ga0187842, IMG submission 134514) | Oligotrophic lake water microbial communities from Sparkling Lake, Wisconsin, USA - SP09_SKY_41 | ecosystem: Environmental > Aquatic > Freshwater > Lake | place: USA: Sparkling Lake... | reverse complement strand
GCCCAGTTCCTCGGCGATGCGCGGGCTGACCGGCTTGCGGTTGTGATAGTGCACCTGCATGCCGAAGGCCTTGGCGCGGCGGGCCACGGCCTGGCCGATGCGGCCCATGCCGATGATGCCCAGCCGCTTGCCCCACAGACGGCGACCCAGCATACAGGTCGGCGACCAGCCGTGGAAGCCGCCGGACTTGACCACTTCTGCGCCTTCGACCACGCGGCGCGAGGTGGCCATGATCAGGGTCATGGTCAGGTCGGCGGTGTCCTCGGTGAGCACGCCCGGCGTATTGGTGACGATAATGCCCCGGGCATTGGCCGTCGCCACGTCGATATTGTCGACGCCGGCCCCGAAATTGGCGATGAGCTTGAGCCGGTCGCCGGATCGCGACAGAAGACGCGAGTCGATCCGGTCGGTGATCGTCGGCACGAGCACATCGGCCCGGCTCATGGCGTCCACCAGTTCATCCGCCGTCAACGGTTTGTCGGTGAGGTTGAGTTCGGTATCGAACAGTTCGCACATTCGCGTCTCCACCGGATCGGGGAGTTTGCGGGTGACGACGACTTTGAGCTTGCGGGCTGCCATGGGCGGTTTGAAAAGCTCTCTCTGACGGGCGTTTGAAAAGCTGTAGCAAAGGGGCCCGTTGGGGCCAAGCAAGATGCCGTCGAATTGCAAACATCGTTCGCTTGAACTCGTGATCGCGCTGACGGTCGGCACTCTTGCCACAGTGGCCCTGCCGACGACGGCCCGGGCGGCGGATGCGCCGCGTGTCACGCCGTCGGGCCTCGAGGTGCCGCGCTATGTCTCGCTGAAGTACGACAGGATCAACGCCCGCAACGGTCCGGACGAGGCCCACCGCCTGCTCTGGGTGTATCGCGCCAAGGGCCTGCCCGTGCAGGTCGTCGCCGAAACCCGCGAATGGCGGCGGAGCTGTGATCCGGAGGGCGGTCTGTCCTGGGTGCACAAGCGCGTCACCGACGGGCGGCGCACCGTCATGCGCATACAGCCCGCCCCGCTCGCCCTGCTGGCCAGCCCGCGCGACGGAGCCCGGATCAGCGCCTGGCTGCGGGGCCGCTCGACGGCCAATCTCGACAAGTGTGAAAAGGGCTGGTGCCGCCTGAAGGCCGAAGGATCCCGGGGCTGGGCCCGGGAAAGCGAGATCTGGGGGGCCGCACCGGCCCTGCAATGCAAGTCGTGAGACGGCGGACGACCGCGACGGAACGGGTCGCCGGTCACAACTGTTACCGAAAGTAACATTGAGGCCCGCCCCTCCGTCGTGCTAGGGCGTGCGCATGCAACAAAGCTCCTACACCTTCGATGAGCTCCTGGCCTGCGGGCGGGGCGAGATGTTCGGTCCCGGCAACGCCCAGCTGCCCGTTCCGCCGATGCTGATGTTTGATCGCATCGTCCGGATCGAGGCCGAAGGCGGCAAGTACGGCAAAGGCTATGTCGAGGCCGAATTCGACATCAATCCCGACCTCTGGTTCTTCGCCTGCCACTTCATCGGCGACCCGGTCATGCCCGGCTGCCTGGGCCTCGACGCCATGTGGCAGCTGGTCGGCTTCTTCCTCGGCTGGTCGGGGGCCCCCGGTCGCGGCCGCGCCCTGGGCGTCGGCGAGGTCAAGTTCACCGGCCAGGTCACCCAGGACGTCAAGAAGGTCGTTTACAAGATCGACCTGAAGCGCGTGATCATGCGCAAGCTGGTCATGGGCATCGCCGACGGCGTGCTGGAGGCCGACGGCAAGGTCATCTACGAGACCAAGGATCTCAAGGTCGGCCTGTTTACCGCCGAGCAGATGGCGTCGTGATCCGGCTGTAGGATCGACCGGTCAGAGTCGATCCCGCCGGATCCGGGGGAGAGAAGAGGAAGTTTCATGCGTCGCGTCGTCGTAACCGGACTGGGCATTGTCTCGTCCATCGGCAACACCGCCAGCGAAGTGCTGGATTCGCTGCAGAACGCCCGGTCGGGCGTGGTGGCCGCGCCGGACTATGCCGAGCTCGGTTTCCGGTGCCAGGTCCATGCCACGGTCAAGCTTGACTCCTGGGAGGCCCTGGTCGACCGCCGCGCGGCCCGCTTCCTCGCCCCCGGCACGGCCTATGCCCACATCGCCATGGAACAGGCGATCGCCGACTCCGGTCTGGCCGAGGCTGAGATTTCCAACGAACGCACCGGCCTGATCGTCGGGTCGGGTGGCCCCTCAACCCGGGTGATCGTCGAAGCCGCCGCCACGACCCGCGAGAAGGGCCCCAAGCGTATCGGTCCGTTCGCGGTGCCCAAGGCGATGAGCTCGGGCCCCTCGGCGGTGCTGTCGACCTGGTTCAAGATCCGCGGCGTCAACTATTCGATCAGCTCGGCCTGCGCGACCAGCGCCCACTGCATCGGCGCGGGCGCCGAACAGATCCAGATGGGCAAGCAGGACATCGTCTTCGCCGGCGGCTGCGAGGAACTGGACTGGACCCTGTCGAACCTGTTCGACGCCATGGGGGCCATGAGCAGCAACTTCAACGACCGCCCCACCGTGGCCAGCCGCGCCTATGACAAGGATCGCGACGGCTTCGTGATCGCCGGCGGGGCCGGCATCGTGGTGCTGGAAGAATACGAACACGCCAAGGCCCGCGGCGCGAAGATCTACGGCGAGCTGGTCGGCTACGCCGCCAATTCCGACGGCTTCGACATGGTGGCCCCGTCAGGCGAGGGCGCGGTCCGCTGCATGCGCCTCGCCATGGCCCAGGCCGGCGACCGCACCATCGACTATCTGAACCCGCACGGCACCTCGACGCCGGTCGGCGACAGCAAGGAAATGGGCGCGGTGCGCGAGGTGTTCGGCGACAAGGCTCCGCTGATCTCGTCGACCAAGTCGCTTACCGGTCACAGCCTGGGCGCGGCCGGTGCCCAGGAGGCCATCTATTCGATCCTGATGCTCGACAACGGCTTTGCCGCACAGAGCGCCAATATCGAAACCCTCGATCCGGAGTTCGCCGACCTGCCGATCCTGCTGCAGCGCTCGGACAAGCCCCTGACCACGGTGATGTCGAACAGCTTCGGCTTCGGCGGCACCAATGGCACACTGATCTTCAGCAAGGCGGACTAGGCTGCCCCGGCCTCCGTCGGCTCGAAGCCTCGCCCTGGCCGGGGCCTGCGCGCGCCTTCCGTGGGCGGAGCGAACCCCGAACGCAGCCGGACTGGCGATGCTGGCGGGACTCGGTGGCGCGCCCCTGTCGGCGGGCTACCGGCCCCTGGACGGCTTCTGGACCTTCGTCGCCCGTGCCGGGCTTGAGCCGGACTCGGCCCTCGAGCGGCGGCTGCCCGGGCTCCGCCGCCTCGGCGCGCGCCCCTACGGCATATTGGGCGACAGCCACGGCCGGCACCTGATTCGCCGTGGTCAGCGGCACGGAACCTGGCTGGCACCGCTCGCACACCTCGCCAGCAGCGCCTCGGCGCGGGGCCTGGGACGCGCTGACGGCCGATCCGGCACCGGACCGAAGGTCGCCGCCGCACTTGAGCGACTCCTCGCCATCGACGACCTGCCGATCCTGATGAAATTCGGCCAGGTCGACATCGAATTCGTTCAGGTTTTCAAACGATTGGCCGCCGGTGAGGACCGTTTCTCGCCGGAGGCTTTCGACGCCTTCGCCGACGAAACCATCGCGCTCTATGTCGCCTTCCTGGCCGGGGTCGTGCCGGCTGCGCAGCGGTCGCGGGTACGGGTGCTGTCGCTGTTCCCGCCGGCCCTGTCTGATGACTCGTGGCGCGAAGGCTATCTGAACGCCCACATGGTGGCCGTCCACGGACCGCCTGACACCGGCGACCTGACCGCGCGCCTTGGACGCCTCGACATTCCCAACCTGGCGCAGCGCACGGCGCTCCATGCCGCCTTCAATGAAAGACTGCAGGCCGCAGTCGAGGTGGAGGGCTTTCGCTGGGGCGACGACTTCAGCCCCTGGCTCGGCGGGGACGGCCTGCTGGATCCCGCCTGGTTGGGCCCGGCTGCCGGTCGCGACCACCACCTGGATTTGCCTGCGGCGCGGTGGCGCGCGCTTGACTGGCTTTGGCCGATCCTCGAATGATCCCGCCGTCGTCCAGACGGAATTCGAAAGATTCTATGCCCGTGAGCGTTTCGTCGGCCGACCCGGCCTTCTCCGCACAGCCGGACAGGCCGTGGATCGAGTCGGAAGCTCTCGAGGAACGCCTGGCCGCCAGTTCTGCGGACGAGGCCCACAAGACCTTTGCGCGCGATCTGGCCCGCGATGGCCTGGCCATCATGGATCTCGGCAGTACGCTGACAGAGCTGTGCGACGAAATCAGCCGGCAGACCGAGCACTATTTCCGCAACGGCGTGACCCGGGTGCACGATGCCTGGCGGCGATCCGATGCGATCCGCATGATCGCCACGCATCCGGAGATCCTGTCCCGCCTTGAGCTGGCCTATGGGCGCAAGCCGTTCCCCTTTCAGAGCCTGAACTTCCTGCGCGGCAGCCAGCAGGACATCCATTCCGACACCCTGCATTTTCACGCCGAGCCGGCGGGCTTCATGTGCGGCGTCTGGCTGGCCCTTGAAGACGTGACCCCCGGGTCCGGGCCCCTGGCCTACTATCCCGGCAGCCATCGTCTGCCCGAAATGACCATGGCGGCCGCTGGTGCGGCACCGGGAACCACGACCCCCGGCAACTACAACACCCTCTATGGCCCGGCGGTCCTGCGCCAGCTGGACGCAGCAGGCCTCACCCCGGTCCACGCCACGCTGCGCAAGGGCCAGGTGGCCGTCTGGGCCGCCAATCTGGCCCACGGCGGCTCGCCGATCCTGGATCCGGAGTCGACCCGGCGCTCGCTGGTGCTGCACTACTATTTCGACGACTGCGTCTATTTCACCCCGATGCTGTCGCGTCCGGACCGCCAGGCCCGACGCCTGCCGGCCAATATCGCCACCGGCGGCTGGACCTGGCCACGCCGGGCGGGGCGACGCGTGGCCGTGCCCCTCAAGCAGCTTGCGGCGGCCCTCTACTATCGCCTCAGCCGTCATACCCCGACCTTCTGAGCAGCACGGGCGTGGCCGGAGGGTTTCGCAAAAGCGCCTCGCCTGCTAACCAGCGCCGACAGATTCAGGAGCGCCGACCCATGGCTGACGATTACGCATTCCCCAAGGGCGAGCTGATGCGGGGCAAGAAGGGCCTCGTCATGGGCGTGGCCAATCACAACTCCATCGCCTGGGGCATCGCCAGCCAGCTGGCCGCCCAGGGCGCCGAGATGATCTTCACCTATCAGGGCGAGGCCCTTGAGCGCCGCGTGCGGCCGCTGGCCGAGAGCATCGGTGTCGACACCCTGATCCCCGCCGACGTCACCGACGACGCCTCGATGGACGCCGCCTTCGCCGCGATCGAGGCCAAGTTCGGCACCCTGGACTTCGTCATCCACTCGGTGGCCTTCGCCAACAAGGAAGAGCTGAAAGGCTCGTTTGTCGACAACACGACCCGCGAGGGCTTCCTGACGGCCATGAACATCTCGGCCTTCAGCTTCGTCGACGTCGCCAAGCGCGCCGCGAAAATCATGCCGAACGGCGGTTCGCTGGTCACCATGACCTATCTGGGCTCTGAGCGGACCATCCCGAACTACAACACCATGGGTGTGGCCAAGGCCGCCCTGGAAGCCTCGACCCGCTATATCGCCCGCGACCTGGGCCCCAAGGGCATCCGCTGCAACGCCATCTCGGCCGGAGCCATGCGCACCCTGGCCCTGGCCGGCATCGCCGGTGGCCGGGGCATGATCGCCCAGGGCCGCGCGTTCAGCGCCATGAAGGAAGACACCTCGATGGAAGGCGTGGCCGGCTGCGCCCTGTGGCTGGTCTCCGACCTCGGCCGCTCGACGACCGGCGAAGTCGTCCATGTCGACGCCGGCTTCCACATGATGGGCATGCCCGACGAGGCCGAGGCCTAGTTTGCGAAAACGACCCTGCGCGCCCTGGCTTCAGGGCGCGTAGGCGCGCAGGAAGCGGCAGGCGATCTCGCGAGCCATCGCGTCGAACTGGGCCTGGGTCTTGTCCGACGGCAGGCGCAGCAGGGCCCGCAGCTGGCTCTGGCCCATGACCATGCCGGAAAAGATCTCGGCCGCCTGGTCGAAGTCTTCGACCCTGACCCGCCCGAGCCGGGTTTCGGTCTGCAGGAAAGCCGCCAGCTGGGCACGGGTCTGGCGCGGGCCGGCCTCAAAGACCTCATGGGCGACGTCGGGCATCTCGCCGGCCCCCTGAATGATCACGCGCATGATCGAATAGCCGTTCGACGAGAGGACCGTCTCCAGCATCGAGCGGGCGAATGCCTCAAGGGTTTCCTGCGGATTGTCGGCGGCCCCGGGATCGCGCAGCGGCGCGGTGATGCGGTCGACCCGGCGCTCGATCAGGGCGCTGACCAGCTCGGCCTTCGAGCCATAGTGATTATAGACCGTCTGCTTGGAGACGCAGGCCCGGCGGGCGATGGCCTCCATCGGCGCGGCCAGGCCCCGCTCGCCGATCACCTCGATGGCGGCGTCGAGGATGGCCTCGGTCTTGGCGACGTCGATCTGTCCGGGGACCCTGGGCATCAGTGAGCGTCCGACGGGGGGGGCGGTGCGTTCTTCATGGGCTTGGCCAGCAGCGAGATGCCCGCCGCCGCGAAGCAGCCGAAAGCGAGGACGGTGAAGCTGTCGCCGAACGCCAGCACCGTCGCCTGCTGCTGAAGCATGCCGGAGAAGGCCTTGAGGCTCGCCCCTTCCGGATCGGACAGGCCCAGCATGGTCATGCGTTGGGACAGGCCGGCCATCATGCCCTGGGCCGCAACATCGCTGCTAGCGATGCGTGAGGACAGGTCGTTGTAGTAGAGCGCGGTCTGCTGGCTGATGCTGGTCGCCAGCAGGGCCAGGCCCATGGCACCGCCGGTATTGCGTGAAAGGTTCACCAGGCCGGAAGCGTTCTTGACCATGTGCGGAGGCAGGGTGCTCATCGTGATCTGCTGGGTGGCGATCATCGCGATCATGACCCCGACGCCGCGGCAAGCCTGGACGCCGGCAAATTCCCAGAAACCCCAGTCCTTGGTCACGCCGTGGGCCATGTACATGCCCCAGCCGGCCAGAAGGAAGCCGATGAACATCGGCAGGCGCGGATCGGTCTTGCGCACCAGGCGTCCGGCGATCGGGCCCGTGGCGAACATCGACAGGCCGGAAATGACCATGGTCGTCCCGACTTCCGAGGCCGAATAGTGGCGCACGCGACCCAGGAACTGGGGCAGCAGGAAGGTCCCGCCGAACAGGCTGGCCCCGGACACCGCCGTCATCAGCACCCCGATCGAGAAATTGCGGTTGGTGAAGGCCCGCAGCTCGACGATCGGATTGCTGTGGCTCAGGGACCGCCACACGAAGACGACGCCGGTGACCGCCGCCAGCACCGCCAGACCCAGGATGACGTCATCCTCGAACCAGCTGTTCTTGGCCCCCTCCTCCAGCACGAACTGCAGGCTCATCAGGAAGGTCGCCATGACGGCCAGGCCGAACCAGTCAAAGCCCTTGGCCAGGCTGGGGTCACCCTTGTCGAACTGGCCCCAGCGGGCCACGCCGAACAGGACGATCAGGCCGGTGGGCACATTGATAAAGAACAGCCAGCGCCAGGACAGCCACTCGGTCAGGTGCCCCCCGAGGGTCGGCCCGACGGTCGGAGCCAGGGTGACGATCAGGCCCATGATCACGCTGGCGGTCACGCGCCGCTCGGGTGGGAAGGCGGTGAAGGCCACCGCAAACACGGTCGGGATCACCGCCCCGCCGATAAAGCCCTGCAGGGCGCGGGTCAGGATCATCATGTCGATCGACGAGGACAGGCCTGTCAGCACGCTCATGACGATGAAGCCGGTACAGGAGGCGAGGTAGAGCCTCTGGGTGCCCCACAGGCGCGACAGATAGCCCGACAGCGGGATCATCACGACTTCAGGGATCAGATAGGCCGTCTGGATCCAGCTGACCTGGTCGGCGCTGGCCCCGACCCCGGCCTGGATCTGGGGCAGGGACGCCGCGACGATCTGGATGTCGAGAATGGCCATGAACTGGCCGATGACCATGGCCCCGAAGCCCAGGAAGAGCTTGGTCCAGTCAGATTGGGTCATCACCCTGGCCGGCGGAGGCGCGGCAGGCCCGGTGGCGGAAGCGGTGTCGGCGGCCATTGTCGGCGCGCCCCCTAGCGGGCCGCGCCCTGGCGGGCGACCTGCGGCTCGGCCTGGCCGGCCTCGGCAAATGAGGGGCCCGAGCGGTCGCGGACATCAACCTTGACCTCGACCGACAGGCCCGGCCGCAGGGCGGACCCGAGCGGAGAGCGTTCAACGGCGATCTTCACCGGGAGGCGCTGGGTGATCTTGGTGAAGTTGCCCACGGCGTTCTCGACCGGGATCAGGGCGAACTCTTGACCGGTGGCCGGCGCGAAGCTGTCGACCTTGCCGACAATGGCCTTCTTGCCGAAGGCATCGGCCTTGATCTCGGCCGGCTGGCCCACGCGCAGACGGGCCACCTGGGTTTCCTTGAAATTGGCGATCACATAGCTCTGGCCCAGCGGTACGACCGACATCAGGGAGACACCGGGCTGAACCAGCTGACCCGGCCGCACGGCGCGGGCCCCGACGACGCCGCCCACCGGAGCGCGGATGACGGTACGGTCGAGATCAAGCCGGGCCTGGGCGACCGCCGCGCGGGCGGCCGCGGCCTGGGCGATGGTCTGGGCCTTGGCAGAACCCAGGGACTGGGCGGCGCGGCGCTCGGCCTCGAGAGCGGCCTGGGCGCTCTCTACGGCAGCGGCCGACTGCGTCGCGCCGGCCCGGGTGGTCTGCACCTTCTGCTGCGAAACCCAGCCCTGATGGGCCAGACTATCATAGCGTTCGAGATCGGCCCGGGCCCGACCTGCATCCGCCTGGGCGCTGGATACGCCGGCCGCCTTCTGGGCGATCAGGGCCTCTTCCAGACTGACCTTGTCGTCCACTGCCCGGATGGCGGCATCCAGCCCCTGTGCATTGGCCACGGCCTGGTCCAGCCGCGCCTGAAAGGTGGCCGGATCGATACGGGCCAGCACCTGACCGGGCTCGACCCGCTGGTTGTCGGCGACCAGAACCTCGATGATGCTGCCCGATACCTGCGGGCTGATCTGCACCGTGTCGGCCTGGACGAAGGCGTTGTCGGTGCTCTCGTAGCGCTGCTTGTCGATGAGCCACAGGGTCCCGCCGACGAGGATGGCCACCGTGGCGACGCCGCCGACGATCATCGGAACAAGCTTCTTGTTTTCTGGCGCGGCCATGACCCAACCCTGACTGAACGAACGGTATCGACGCGCCCGATAGAAGGCTCCGGGCGACGCCGCAAGTGTTAAATGGACGCACTCGTCCAAAAATCAACGCCGTAAGGTAAACACGCAACGGGCCGCAACCAGGCCCTTCGGCCGGACGGTCACGCCTGAACCCGGGACTCAAAGCGATCCGGCGACCCGGATCGTTCCCGCGCGATCGAAAGAGCCCGTCGACTGAGGTACCGGAACCATGCCCGCCCGAGCGCCCCGAAACAGGGTTAACGAATTTTGTTTGTGTCGGGGGGGATTGCGACTAAAAGCCACCGCCCATCATCCGCCAAACTCTGGGATGGTGAATATCCCTGAACGCGAGCGTCCATCGCGCCTGTCACGCCGGCCTGGAGACCCTGCTCATGTCCCACCAGCACCCGCTCGGCCAGTCCCCGCTCGCCATGTTCCGGCCCGTCCTGTGGCTGGCTGCCGTGGCCTTCGCCCTGGGCTTCGGCGGCTACCTGCTGCTCGGCCTGCACGCGGCTCTGGACTAAACCCCGGTCGAGCCGAAGCCGCCCGCGCCCCGGGCCGTCGACGACAGGTCATCGGTCTCGACGAGGGTCCATTGCGGGGCAGCCGCGATGACGCCCTGGGCGATGCGGTCGCCCCGGCGGATCGTGAAGTCTTCCTCACCCAGATTGACCAGCAGCACGCAGACCTGGCCGCGATAATCGCTGTCTACGGTCCCGGGCGCATTGGTGACGGTGACCCCGTTCTTAGCCGCCAGACCCGAGCGCGGCCGGACCTGCATCTCGTAGCCGTCCGGAATGGCGACGGAAAAGCCGGTTGGAACCATGCCGCGCCCGCCCGGGGCCAGCACCATCGGCTGATCCTCCGGAACATGGGCCCGCAGGTCAAAGCCGGCCGCGCCGGCCGTGGCATAGCCGGGAACCGGCAGGTCGGCATTACCCTCCCAGCGCTTGAACAGGATCACGCGGGCTTCGGCGGCGGAGGTCATGGATCAGGGTCCTGGTCGAGCGACTGGCGGGCCGTTTAACCTGTTCGAAGGCTCGGCGGAAGCGGCAGCCAGACTCAGGCCAGGGCCTCGGCGATCCGGAGGGCGATGGCCCGGGCGACCTCGTCCTTGGGCGCGCGGTCCCAGCGCTCGGTGCCCTGGCGGGTCACCAGCAGGACCGCATTTTCGTCCCCGCCCATCACGCCGGGTTCGGTGACGTCATTGGCAATGATCCAGTCACAGCCCTTGCGGGACAGCTTGGCCCGGGCATGGGCCTCGACATCATTGGTTTCAGCCGCAAAGCCGACCACGAGCCGGGGCCGGGCCGGGCCGGTCGCCGAGACCGCCGCCAGGATGTCGGGGTTCTCGACGAAGGTCAGGGCCGGCGGGCCGCCCTTTTCCTTCTTCAGCTTGGTTCCGAAGGCTTCATCGCCGCGCCAGTCGGCGACGGCGGCGACAAACACGCCGACATCGGCCGGCAGGGCCGCTTGGCTGGCGGCCAGCATCTGGCGGGCCGTCTCGACGTCGATGCGGGTCACGCCCGGCGGCGTCGGCAGGAACACCGGCCCGGCCACCAGGGTAACCTCGGCCCCGAGCCCGGCCAGCGCCTCGGCGATGGCGAAGCCCTGGCGGCCGCTGGAGCGGTTGGTGATGCCCCGGACGGGATCGATGGGCTCAAAGGTCGGCCCGGCGGTGACCAGGGCCCGCTTGCCGGCCAGGGGGCGTGCGGCAGGGCCGGCCAGGGCGGTCATGATCGCGGCAAAGATGACCTCGGGCTCGGCCAGCCGGCCCGGCCCGAACTCGCCGCAGGCCATGGACCCCTCATCGGGACCGACCATCTGCAGACCGTCTGCCTTCAGCTGCGCGACATTGCGCTGCACGGCGGGGTGCTGCCACATCCGCACGTTCATGGCCGGGGCCATCAGCACGGGCTTGTCGGTGGCCAGCAGGATCGTCGAGGCGAGGTCGCCGGCCAGGCCGTTGGCCGCCTTGGCGATCAGGTCGGCGGTCGCCGGCACCACCGCCACGAGGTCGGCTGACCGTGACAGCTGGATGTGCCCCATCTCGGCCTCGTCGGTGAGGTCGAAAAGGGCCTGATAGACCTTGTCGCCGGCCAGGCCGCCCAGCGAGAGCGGGGTGACGAACTCGGCCCCGGCCCGGGTCAGGACCGGCCGGACGGCGACCCCGGCCTTGCGCAGCAGGCGCGTCAGTTCCAGCGCCTTGTAGGCCGCGATCCCGCCGCCGACGATCAGAAGAACCCGCTTGTCGCTCACCTGGGTGGCCTCCCCTTGCCTGACGCCCTTATGACCCATCCGCAGCGATCCGCCAAAGCGAACCTGCAGGCGGGGACTCGACTCATGTTCCGTTTTCGTTCATTAATCGCCAAGGTTGATTGATTGAGGCGAGATGATCATGGGGTTGAAAACGTTTCACGCCACGACGGCGTCATTTGTCCTTCTGACGGCGACCGCCCTGGCCGCCTGTGACGGGGGCGCTTCGGCGGTTCGCGCGCCGAAGGCCGACGGGCGGACTGCCACCGCTGAGGCCGCCTCACCGGCTCCTGTGTCGGAAAGCCGCCGCGACGACCCCCGCGAAGCCCCGGTACGGCTGGTGGCGGGCAAGCCCTTCTGGGCCGCCAACCGCACGCGCACGGCGGAGGAGAACGCCCAGCGGGCCTTCGAACGCAATGGCGAGGCCTTCGGGGCCGCCAGTCTCGACGCCTATGTCGCCACCGCCCATCGCTTCGTCAACAACCCGCCGAAGGGGGCCGAAACCCTGCAGCGCGCCAATGGCGACACCCTGATCTATGACCCGGCGGCCAATGTTTTTGCCGTGGTCTCGAAGGCCGGCGCGCCCCGGGCCCTGTTCAAGCCCGATGACGGCCTGGCCTATTGGGACGTGCAGAAGGCCCGCGAGGCGCGACGGACGACGGTCGCCCGCGAGCGTGAGGCGGCGACCAGCGGAGCCTGACTTCAGACACCTGAGGTGTGGAGAGCGTGGTCAGAGGCCGCCGCGGAACACCAGGGCTCCGGCGGTGAAGGTCAGGGCTGACAGCAGGGCCCCGGCCACGAACCACCATAGCGCCCGCGACGTCGGCACAGGCGGCGGGGCGGCCTCGGCCAGGGGCGCTTCGGCCAGACGGACCATGGCCCGCAGGGCTTTCAGGGCTTCGTCGGCGAAGTCGCGCACCTTGGCGGCGGGCGACAGTTCGCGGGTGATCCAGCGGCGCACCACCGGATCGGCGGCCGCCCAGATGTCGTGGGCGGGATCGATACGGCGGGCCACGCCCTCGACCGTGACCATGGTCTTCTGCAGCAGCACCAGTTCCGGCCGCAGGGCCATCTCGAACAGGGCGGTGATCTCGAACAGCTGGGCCAGCAGCCTGCCCATCGATATGTCGCGGGCGTCGCGGCCGAAGACCGGCTCGCCGACCGCGCGCAGGGCCTGGGCGAAGGCGTCGACATCCTGGTGGGCCGGCACATAGCCGGCATCGAAATGGATCCTGGCCACGCGCGGATAGTCACGATTGAGGAAGCCGTAGAGGATCTCGGCCAGGTACTTGCGCTCGCCCGGACCCAGACGACCGATGATGCCGTAGTCCACGGCAACCACCCGGGCCGGGGCGGCGACGAACAGGTTGCCCTCGTGCAGGTCGGCGTGGAACAGGCCGTAGTCGAGGGCCTGGGCCAGGAAGCCGCGGGTGATGTTCTCGGCCAGGGCCTTGCGGTCCAGGCCCGGCAGCTCCAGGGCGTCGGGATCGGAGAGCGGCTCGCCCTCGGCCCAGGCCAGGGTCAGAACCCGCTTGCCCACGCCGTCCCAGATCACCGCCGGGGCCGACATATAGGGGTCCAGCGCCATGGCCTCGCCCAGTTCGGCGCAGCCGGCCGCCTCGAAGCGCAGGTCCATTTCCAGATCGAGGGAGCGGATCACCACCTCGACGAGGTCGCGCGGCTTCAGCCGGCGGGCTTCGGGCACCAGCCGGTCGGCCAGGGCGGCGGCCAGGCGCAGGACGGCGCTGTCCTGGGCCACCTGCTGCTCGATCCCGGGGCGCAGCACCTTGACCGCGACGCGGGTGCCGTCCAGCAGCCGGGCCGGATGGGCCTGGGCCAGGGAGGCGGCGGCGACGGGCTCGCCCAGCTCGGAAAACAGGGTCTCGACCGGCCGGCCCAGATTGCGCTCGATCTCGGCACGGGCCTCTGCGAGCGGGAACGGCGGCAGCCGGTCCTTCAGGCGCGACAGATCCTCGGCGAACGGCGTGCCGAAGATGTCGGCCCGGGTCGACAGGAACTGGCCCATCTTGATCGCCGCAGGACCGAGACCCTCGAGAGCAGTCGCCAGACGCTGGCCCGGCCGGCCCAGCCGGGCGCGGGGTCCGGCCAGCAGGCGCAGGAGCCGCGCCACCAGCCGGATCGAAGCCGGCAGGACAGGGTCCAGCTCACGCGGGATCAGGGCATCGGCCCGGACCAGCACCCAGCCCGCGCCGATCAGGCGCCGGAACGCGGAGAGGCGGCTCATGGGCTAGATCGCCCAGCCCTGGTGCATGGCCGCCACGCCGCCGGTGAAGTTGGTGATGGTCACCCGGCTGAAGCCGGCCTTCTCCATCATCCCGGCAAAGGTCTTCTGGTCGGGGAAGCGGCGGATGCTCTCGACCAGGTACTGATAGGCCTCGCGGTCCTTGGCCACCCACGCGCCGACCTGCGGGATGACGCTGAAGCTGTAGGCGTCATAGGCTTTCGCCAGCGCCTCGGTCACCGGCCGCGAAAGCTCCAGGCAGATGAAGCGGCCACCGGGTTTCAGCACCCGGCGGGCCTCGCGCAGGGCGGCATCGATGTCGGTGACATTGCGGATGCCGAACGAGATCACATAGGCGTCGGCATAGGCGTCGGGCAGCGGCAGGCGCTGGGCGTCACCGACGGTCCAGGTGATCTCCGGCTCGCCGCCCTTCTCGATGCCGGCGGCGATCATCTCGGCATTGTAGTCGATGATATTGACCCGGGCGTCCGGACCGCCGCGACGCTCCTGGGCCTTGCGGGCCATTTTCGCAAACCGCCGGGCCATGTCGCCCGTGCCGCCGGCGCAGTCGATGATCACCTCGCCCGGCTGCGGGTTGAGGCGCGCGGCCACCGCGTCCTTCCACAGACGGTGGACGCCGCCGCTCATCAGGTCGTTCATCAGGTCGTAGTTCTTGGCCACGCGGTCGAACACGCCCCGCACCAGGCCGGCCTTCACCGACGGATCGACGTCCTTGAAACCGAATGTGGCTGCGGGCTTGCTCATGACGTCTTTCGGCGAGGCTCTATATAGGGTCGTCCGCTATTAGACCGCTGACTGCGTCGCGTCATCCTCTTGAGGTCGTCCGTTGCCCGAATTGCCCGAAGTCGAGACCGTCCGGCGCGGCCTGGAGCCCACCCTCAGCGGCGCGCGCCTCAGCCGCGTGCGCGCCAACCGGCCCGACCTGCGCTTTCCCCTGCCCGACGGCTTCGTCCAGCGCCTGACCGGCGCCACCATCCTGCGGCTGGAGCGCCGGGCCAAGTACCTGCTGGCCCCGCTGGATCGCGGCGACACCCTGGTGATGCATCTGGGCATGACCGGACGCTTTGAGATTGCGTCGCCGGTGGGTTCGATCAGGCCCGGCGACTTCGCCCGCGAGGTCAAGCCCGACGACAAGCACGCCCATGTCGTGTTCGAGACGGAAGGCGGGGCGGTGGTCACCTATCATGACCCCCGGCGCTTCGGCTTCATGAACCTGATCGCCACCGACCAGGTCGAACAGCACCCGTGGTTTGCCACCATGGGCCCCGAGCCCCTCGGCGAGGCCTTCACGCCCCAGACCCTGGTCAAGGCCTTCGCCGGCCGCAAGCAGGGCCCCAAAACCCTGCTGCTGGACCAGCGCACCGTGGCGGGCCTGGGCAATATCTATGTCTGCGAGGCCCTGCACCGGGCCGGCATCTCGCCGTTCAAGCCGTCCGGGATGATCGCCGGCAAGCGGCTGGGGCCCCTGACCACGATCATCAAGGACGTCCTGGCTGAGGCCGTCGAGGTCGGCGGTTCGACCCTGAAGGACTTCGCCGCCGCCGACGGGGCCCTGGGCTATTTCCAGCACCGCTTCAGGGTCTATGACCGCGAGGGCGAGGCCTGTCCGACCCAGGGCTGTAAGGGGGTTATCGCCCGCGAGGTCCAGGCGGGGCGGTCGACGTTCTTTTGTCCGGTGTGTCAGGTTTAGGGGGCTAGTCGATGTTGCGACGGAGCACAAACCCGGGAGCCTTGGCCTCCGTAGCCAGCCTTTGGCTATGAAGATGGCCCAAGAGGTCGCTCGTTGGTGGCACTCCAACCACCGTAATTGACGTCCAGTCAGGGTGATGCAGATCGACATTGCCCAACATCGCCAGCACATCGTCGGGTGTGACCGGAGCGCCTGTTGATCTGAAAATCGCACTGTTCGGGTCTGTACCGCGTTCGCGGCGTTGCACTTCAGCGGCAGCCCGATTGGCCGGTGAGTCGACGAGCCAGAAGGCATCGCCAAGTTCGAGGTCGTCAGTTGCCCCGTAGTCCGGCGTAAAGGCGATAACGACGTGCATCAGTCCTGATCCCATGGGTTCGGGAAGTCCGCAACGGCTTCAGAACCAGTTCGCCCAAGGCCCCACAAGCCGACGCCCCGCGTCGCGCTCGCCCTTAAATCTCTTAGAGGCTGAAGCGTGCCGGTCTGTCCAGGTCAGTCAAGGACTGGCCTTGCAGGCCAGCCGCGCGGCGGCGGCCCGGAGGGCCGTCCTTGAGTGACCTGGACAGACCGGCGATCGTCTCGCCGTGAGATTTAAGGAGGGCTCCCTTCGGCGCGAAGGCGGGGCTGCAACCAAACCGTCTGCCATCCCGGCCGGACGCCCGCGAGGGCGGGAGCGCCGGGACCCAGAGGCAAAGGCGCTGCGACGGCCCCTGGGTCCCGGACAGCCTCGACGAGGCTTCCGGGATGACAAAGGTGAGTGACCGCAATCCACCCAGCCCCCTCCCCTTCCCCGCGCGGGCCTCTATAAAAGCGCCACATCCTCAAGGAGCGCGCGCGTGGCCTACGAAACCCTGATCGTCGAAACCGCCCCGGAGGGCGCCGCCGGCGTCGTCCTGATCCGCCTGAACCGGCCCGAAGCCCTCAACGCCCTGAACGCGGCCCTGCTGGGCGAGCTGGCCCAGGCGCTGGAGGCCGCCCAGGCCGACGACAGCATCGGCTGCATCGTGCTGACCGGCTCGGCCAAGGCCTTTGCGGCCGGCGCCGACATCAAGGAGATGGCCGACAAGTCCTATGCCGAGATGTTCAAGGCCGACTTCTTCACGGCCGGGGCCCGCGCCATCGAGCAGTGCCGTAAGCCGATCATCGCGGCCGTCTCGGGCTATGCCCTCGGCGGCGGCTGCGAACTGGCCATGATGTGCGACTTCATCCTGGCCGCCGATACGGCCAAGTTCGGCCAGCCCGAGATCAATCTGGGCGTCGCGCCCGGCATCGGCGGCACCCAGCGCCTGACCCGCTTTGTCGGCAAGTCCAAGGCCATGGACATGATCCTGACCGGCCGGATGATGGGGGCCGAGGAGGCCGAACGCTCGGGCCTCGTCAGCCGCATCTTCCCGGCCGAGACCCTGTTGTCCGAAACCCTGGCCGTGGCCGGCAAGATCGCCGCCCAGTCACCCCTGGCCGTGGCGATGAACAAGGAGCTGGTCCAGGCCGCCTATGAGACCACCCTGACCACCGGCGTAGCCCTCGAGCGGCGCCTGTTCCATTCGCTGTTCGCCTTCGAAGACCAGAAGGAGGGCATGGCCGCCTTCGTCGGCAAGCGGAAGCCGCAATTCCAGGGCCGTTGACCCTGGGTCAGCCCGTTCGGCAGGCCGGTGGCGCCTTCAGCGCTCCGGTCTGAGCCACTTTCAGGGCCCGGGTGCGACCCCTCGCCGCAGGGTATTTCAAATGGGCGTAACAGCCCGTTGACCCCGGTCCACTGTTCCCGTATATCCGCGCGCTCAAGATTTTCCCTGCTTCGCGGCTGTTCCGCGCGGCTGTCCGTTTCGAGGTCCAACTCCATGGCCAACAATCCCGGCGCCAAGAAGGCGATCCGCAAGATCGCCCGTCGCACCGAGGTCAACACCGCGCGTCGTTCGCGTGTGCGCACCTTCCTCCGCAAGTTCGAAGACGCCCTGTCGGCCGGCGATGTCGCCGTTGCCAAGGCCGCCTTCATCGAGGCTCAATCGGAGCTGATGCGCGCGGTTTCCAAGGGCGTGGTTCACCCCAACACCGGCTCGCGCAAGGTCTCGCGCCTGGCCGCTCGCCTGAAGAAGCTGGACAAGGCCGCAGCCTAGTCAAAAGCTTCGAACGAACCCGGTTCGTTCAATAAAATCAAAGCATTACAGGAGCCGGTCGGAGCAATCCGACCGGCTTTTGCTTTGCGTCGAATTGCACGCATTTACCAAAAAACACCGTCCGAAATTTTGTCGACTTAACTATTCCCTTGCGGGGCGAGGAGCTCTCGCGAGTCAACAGAAATATCCGCGATCGGACGCAAGTTTTCCGTTTGACCGGCAGGGTCGGCTGGCTAGTTTAGGGACCTCAGCGCTCTTCCAGTTCATGGATGAAACGGTCGCGGCGGGGACCTGTTGGTCACCGCGTGAGGACCTGTGCGCGCTGAGAAAACCAACCGTTCGCCATGGGGGGCGGCGGCTGGGGAACGGTCGGATTGTTTTGCGCGAGGCGGTGGACTGATGACAATCAAGGGTGGGGTGGCGAGCCAGGATTTTTCGGCTGCGATTCCTGCGGTTGCCTGTGAGCCGGCCGGTGGCGTCTGGCACAAGGCGTGCGTGGCGCTGAAGCGCGAGCTGGGCGACGCCTCTTTCGGTTCGTGGATCGCCCCGGCCAGTCTGCGCGACGGCCCCTCGGGCGAGGTGGTTCTGGTCACCCCGACGGGCATTGCCCGCGACTGGATCCGTCGCAGCGCCTGGCGTCGCATCGGCGAGCTGTGGACCGCCCATGATCCCATGGCCCGCCGCATCGAGCTGATGTCGCGCCAGGAGTTTGAATCTGCGGTCGGCGCCTATGGCGACGTCGCCAAGGCCGAGCCCATCGAAATCGCCCTGCCGGTCTCGACCGACGCCCCGGCCCTGGCCCCCGTGCCGACCGGCAAGCCCTCGCGGACCCAGGGCCTGCAGGAACGCTTCACCTTCGAGACCTTCGTCCCGGGTCCGGCCAACGAGTTCGCCCATGCCGTGGCGCGCCGGATCGCCAACTGGGCCGACGGCCACTTCAACCCCGTCCTGTTCCACGGCCCCTACGGCTTCGGCAAAACCCACCTGCTCAACGCCCTGGCCTGGGAGGCCATGCGTCAGGCCCCGACCAAGCGCGTGGTCTATCTGACCGCCGAACGCTTCCTGTCGACCTTCGTGCGCGCCGTGATGGATCGCCAGACGGCCGCCTTCAAGGAAGAGCTGCGCGCCGCCGACCTGCTGATCATCGACGACGTGCACTTCATCGCCGGCAAGCAGTCGACCCAGGAAGAGCTGTTCCACACCCTGACAGCGCTGGTCGAGGAAGGCCGCCGCGTCGTGTTCTCGTCGGACCGTCCGCCCTCGGCCATGACCGAGATGGACGCCCACCTGCGCTCGCACCTGTCGGCGGGTCTGGTCTGCGGCCTGGAGCCGGCCGACCGTTCGCTGCGGATGGGCATTCTGGAGCGCAAGATCCAGACCCTGTCGGCCGCCCACGGCTCCGAGCCGACCATGCGCCCGGACGTCCTGCAGTTCCTGGCCGACCGCTTCACCGACAGCGTCCGCGAGCTGGAAGGCGCGCTCAACACCCTGTCGGCCCGCGCCGGCGAGGGCCTGTCGCGCCTGACCCTGGAAGAGGTCCAGGCCATCCTGCGGCCGCATCTGCGGGCGGGTGAGAAGCGCATCACCATCGACGACATCCAGAAGGCCACCGCCGAGCACTACGGCATGAAACAGGCCGACCTGCTCAGCGAGCGCCGCAACCGCGCCATCGCCCGTCCGCGTCAGGCGGCCATGTGGCTGGCCAAGCAGCTGACCACCCGCTCGCTGCCCGATATCGGCCGGCGCTTCGGCGGTCGCGACCACACCACCGTCCTGCACGCCGTGCGTCGCATCGAGGCCCTGCGCCTCGAGGACAACGCCCTGAACCAGGACCTGGAGGTCCTGACCCGCAAGCTGCGCGGCTAGATCGGCGCGGTTGAAGACACCGGTTTCCGTAGGGTCATTGAGAAAGGTCGCTCCCGCAGGGGGCGGCCTTTTTCGGTTGAACAGTGCCCTGACGGTCTAGGCTGTGCGTCTTGCGGCCAGGGCGGAGGCTGGCGGCGTCATGGCGCCGGCCAGTGTCCGGGCAAAACCGGCGTGCGAGCCGCCCCGACGCCAGGCGAGGCCGATCGTGCGGCCGACCGCAAACTCGGGGGCTAGCGGGCGCGTCACGACGCCCGCAACGCCGTCGGCATGACTGGCCGGGGCGATGGCGAGGCCGACCCCGAGCTCCACCAGGGTCACCACCGCGTCCTCGTCGGCCGTCGAGGCCCGGATGTCCGGCCTTATGCCCAGACTGGAGAGCTGAGACTCCAGCCGGGCCTGCAGCCGGCACTGGGTGCGCTCGATCATCGGCTGCCTCTCCAGGTCCGACGGGCGCACAACCGTCTTGAAGCGGATGGGGTGGCCGGCCGGGGCCAGGACGACATAGGGCTCGTGCCAGACCGGCAGAAACTCCAGTCCATCGCCGAGGCAGCCTTCGGCACCGATCACGAGATCGGCCTGGTTCGGATCCGCGACGATGCGGGTCACGATGTCCGGCGAGGCTTCGTAGGCCGCCCGAAGGATCGGCGCCGCGCGGCGGAGGCTGATGTCGGGCTGGATATGGATCGACAGGGTGCGCGGGGCCCTGGCTCGAAACTCCCGCTCGATGGCCGTCGCCTCCGCCAGCAGACCCAGGGCCCGTCCGTGGAGGATTTCGGCGTCGCGGGTGGGAGCCAGGCCCTGCCGGCTGCGCACGAACATCCGCACCCCCAGGCTCACCTCCAGCCCCTGCAGCGCCGCCGTGATCGAGGGTTGGGAAATCGCGCAGCGACGCGCCGCTGCCGTCACCGACCGCTCCTCGAACGCGGCAACGAAGTAGCGGAGGGCTCTCAGATCGACCATGCCGTTCCATAGCTGAAATATCTAAAAAGTCCCAAAAGAAGATATTATGCCGATGTCCGGTTCCGCCATAGGTTCAGGCATCACAAGGAACCGCCGGTCATGACTGTTCGCAAATCCATCGGACGCTTCTGGGTTGGAGTGGCTGCCGCCCTGGCCATGGCCTCCAGCGCCGCCGCCGCACCGAACAAGGGCGTGAGCTTCTCGATCATCAAGACAGGCAGCCGCCTGTCGCCCGAGTCGATGCTCTACCAGGGTGGGGGAAAGGCCAAGGTCGAGGTCGTCTACTCGGCCATCCTTGTTCGCCATGAAGGCCAGGACTTCCTGTTCGATACGGGTCTAGGGGCACGGATCGACGACCAGTACGCCCGCGACATGCCGCGCTGGAAGCGGCCGTTCTTCTACTACGGAAAGCCCATTGTCCCGGCCCATGCCCAGCTGGCCAGGGCCGGTTTTCCGGCCGTGCGGCGTATCGTGCTGAGCCACAGCCACTGGGACCACGCCAGTGGCCTCGTGGATTTCCCGGGTGCGGAAATCTGGGTGACGAAACCCGAGCGAACCCTGATCGACAGGGCGGGTCACGGAGCGGACAGCATCTGGCCAAGCCAGGTCGGCGGCTCCGGCCTCGCCTGGACGTCGATCGACTTCAGATCAGGGCCGTATCGGGGGTTCGAGCGCAGTCTCGACGTCTATGGCGACGGCACGGTGGTTCTCGTCCCGCAGTTTGGCCACACCGAGGGGTCGGTCGGCATGTTCGTGACGACGTCCTCAGGTCGACGCTTCTTCTTCTGCGGCGATACGGTCTGGTCCGCGGCGGCCATCGACGCCGCTCGACCAAAGTTCTGGCTGGCCCGGGCCCTGGTGGATGCAGACGCCGGAAGGACGCTGTCCCAGGTCGAGAAAATGTCGGCCTTGCGCAAGCGTGACCCGGGCCTGACCATTGTTCCCGCCCACGACGGCAGGGTGCAGGCGCGTCTCGGCTATTTCCCCGGCTGGGTCGACTAGGCCGGCGAGACCACCCCCGCCCTCACCCCGGCCGCGCCCGCCGCAGGGTCAGGTTGAACCGGCCGCCGCCGGGCACCAGGCTGGAGGAGCCGGCGATCACCCGGTCGACGCCGTGAAAGGCCAGCCGGGCGGGGCCGGACAGGCGGCAGACATCGCCGGACGCCAGTTTCAGGCTGCGGGTCGGGTCCTTGCGCGAGGTCCCGCCGATCCGGAACACGGCCGTGTCGCCCAGCGAGACCGACAGCACCGGAAACCGCAGATCGGCCTCGTCACGGTCCTGGTGCAGGCCCATGCGGGCGTCGCCGCGATAGAGATTGACCAGGCAGGCGTCCGCCGGAACCTCGGGATCGCCCAGCTCGGCCCACAGGTCGGCCAGAACCGGCGGCAGGGCCGGCCACGGAGCCCCCGTGCCCGGATGGCGGTCGGCATAGCGGTAGCCCGTCCGGTCGCTGACCCAGCCCAGCCCGCCCAGACTGCTCATGGCCACGCTCATCGCCTTGCCGGAGGCCGTCTCATAGTGGCTGAAGGGCGCGGCCGAGGTGGCGGCGAGCACGGTCTCGACCAGCCCGGCCCGGGCCTCGGGGGTCAGCAGACCCGGCCAGAGATCGAAACCCGGAACGATGCAAAGCGGCCTGATCATTACGGATATTTAACACGCCGGATCGCGTCGAAGGGTGTTGTTTCGCGCACCGGCCAGTGGGGTCGGGTCGAAAGTTCCAGTCCAGGTCCGTGCATGCGTCGTCTTTTGTCCACTGCGGCCGTCGCCGCGCTTGTTTTCGCCGCTGGAAGCGCCCTCGCCGCCCCGGTGGCCAAGCCGGCCCCCGCCCTGACCGCCGCCACGGTCACGACCCAGCTGCCGCGTTCGGTCCGCCCCATCCACTATGATCTGGCCTTTACGCCCGACGCCGGCAAGCTGACCTTCACGGCCAGCGTCAAGATCACCATCGAGGTGGTCGAGCCCACCGCCACCGTCACCCTGCAGGCCGCTGACCTGACCTTTGCCAAAGCGCAGATCGCCGGCATCGGGTCCGCCACCATCAAGACCGATGACGAGGCCCAGACCGCCAGCTTCACCTTCGACCGGCCGCTGGCCAGGGGCCGGTACGTGCTGGCCATCGACTATGCCGGCAAGATCTACACCCAGGCCGCCGGCCTGTTCGCCCTCGACTACGAGACCGAAGCTGGCAAGAAGCGCGCCCTCTACACCCAGTTCGAAAACTCCGACGCCCGCCGGTTCATTCCGTCGTGGGACGAGCCGTTCTTCAAGGCCACCTATGACGTCGAGGCCACCATCCCCACCGGCCAG
>Ga0187842_1000365_pt1 | contig 22921 bp, 13 predicted proteins | sample SpaLakP09_SKY_41_FD_134514 | JGI IMG/M metagenome (GOLD analysis project Ga0187842, IMG submission 134514) | Oligotrophic lake water microbial communities from Sparkling Lake, Wisconsin, USA - SP09_SKY_41 | ecosystem: Environmental > Aquatic > Freshwater > Lake | place: USA: Sparkling Lake... | reverse complement strand
GGCGTGCTGACCACCAACGACATCGCGGCCATGAGCACTGCCCAGGTTTCTGCCCTGAGCACCAACCAGGTCAAGGTGCTGACCACCGATCATGTGGTAGCCATGAACTCGGCCCAGCTGGGCGCGTTCAGCACCACCCAGTTCAATGCTCTGTCGACCAATGACATTGCTGCAATTGAAACGGCGGACCTGGCTTCCCTGCGTACCGCCCTGATCGCCACCCTGACCAGCAACCAGCTGGCAGCCCTCACCACGGATCAGATTGTCAGCCTCACGACGGCCCAGGTTGCCGCGCTTTCGACCAACAGCATCGCCGCGCTGGGCACGGACCAGGTCGTGGCGCTGGGTACCAATCAGGCGGCATCGCTGAGCTCGATGCAGGTGCAGGCCCTGTCGACCAATAATATTGCGGCAATGGAAACGGCTGACTTCGCTGCCCTCAAAACGGCAGTGGTGGCCGCCCTGTCGACCAACCAGATCAAGGCCCTGACCACCGACCAGGTGGTGGCGCTGACGACGGCCCAAGCTGCTGTACTGAGCAGCAACCAGATCGCGGTGCTGGGCACCGATGCCATCGGTGCGATGGAATCGCAGGACTTCGCCGCGCTCAAAACGGCCGTGGTCGCTGGCCTGACCACCAATCAGATCGGTGTGCTGACCACCAACGATATCAGCGCCATGACGACGGCGCAGGCAAGCGCACTGACCACCAACCAGATCAAGGTGTTGACCACGGATCAGGTGGTGGCCATGACGTCGGCGCAACTGGGCGCGTTCAGCACCACCCAGTTCAATGCCCTGTCGACCAATGATATTGCCGCCATCGAGACGGGCGATCTGGTGGGCCTGCGTACCGCCATCATCTCGACGCTGACTACCAACCAGCTGGCCGCCCTGACCACCGACCAGGTTAGCCACATGACGACCGCGCAGGTAGCGGCGCTGTCGACCAACAGCGTGGCTGCGCTGACAACCGACCAGGTGGTGGCACTGACGACGGTCCAGGCTGCTGCACTGGGTTCGGCCCAGGTCGCTGCCCTGTCCACCAATGACGTCGCCGCGCTGGAAACGGCCGACCTTGCCGCCCTGCGTACCGCTGTGGTGGCCGCCATGTCGACCGACCAAATGAAAGCGTTGACCACGGATCAGGTGGTGGCGCTGACCACGGCCCAGGCCGCTGTGTTGAGCAGCAACCAGATTTCCGTGCTGGGCACGGATGCCATCGGTGCGATGGAATCGCAGGACTTCGGCGCACTGAAGACGGCGGTGATCGCCGGGCTGACCACCAACCAGATTGGTGTGCTGACCACCAACGACATCAGCGCCATGACCACGGCGCAGACGGCCGCGTTGACCACCAATCAGATCAAGGTATTGACTACCGATCAGATCGTGGCGATGAACTCGGCCCAGTTCGGCGCCTTCAGCACGACCCAGTTCAATGCCCTGTCGACCAACGATATCGCGGCCATCGAAACGGGCGACCTGGTAGGCCTGCGCACGGCCCTGATCGCGACCCTGACCAGCAACCAGCTGGGAGCCCTGACGACCGACCAGGTTTCCAATCTGACCTCGGCCCAGGTGGCGGCGCTGTCGACCAACAGCGTGGCCGCTCTGACCACGGATCAGGTGGTAGCGCTGAAATCGAACCAGGTGGCAGTATTGAGCAGCGTCCAGGTGCAGGCGCTGTCGACCAACGACATCGCCGCGCTGGAAACGGCTGATTTCGCCGCCCTGCGTACCGCTGCTGTGGCCGCCCTGTCGACCAACCAGATGAAAGCCCTGACCACCGACCAGGTAGTGGCGCTGACCACGGCCCAGGCCGCTTCGCTCAGCAGCAACCAGATCGCCGTGCTGAGCACCGATTCCATCGGTGCGATGGAATCGCAGGACTTCGCTGCGCTGAAAACGGCCGTGATTGCCGGTCTGACCACCAACCAGATCGGTGTGCTGACCACCAATGACATCACGGCCATGACCACGGCCCAGGCTGGCGCACTCAGCACCAACCAGATCAAGGTGCTGACCACCGACCAGATCGTGGCCATGAACTCGGCCCAGTTCGGTGCCTTCAGCACGACCCAGTTCAATGCCCTGTCGACCAACGATATCGCGGCCATTGAAACGGCCGACCTGATCGGTTTGCGCACTGCCATCATCTCCACCCTGACCAGCAACCAGCTGGCGGCGCTGACCACCGATCAGGTGTCCAGCCTGACCACGGCGCAAGTGAGCTCGCTGTCGACCAACAGCATTGCGGCGCTGACCACCGACCAGGTGGTGGCACTGACGACGGTCCAGGCCGCTGCACTGGGTTCGGCCCAGGTTGCCGCCCTGTCCACCAATGACGTGGCTGCGCTGGAAACGGCCGACTTTGCCGCCCTGCGCACTGCTGTGGTGGCCAATCTGTCGACCAACCAGATCAAGGCCCTGACCACCGACCAGGTGGTGGCGCTGACCACGGCCCAGGCTGCCGTACTGACCAGCAACCAGGTCAGTGTCCTGAGCACGGATGCCATCGGCGCGATGGAGTCGCAGGACTTCGGCGCGCTGAAAACGGCCGTGATCGCCGGCCTGACCACCAACCAGATCGGTGTGCTGACCACCAACGACATCGTCGCCATGACGACGGCGCAGGCGGCCGCACTGAGCACCAACCAGGTCAAGGTGCTGACCACCGACCAGATCGTGGCCATGAACTCGGCCCAGCTGGGTGCCTTCAGCACCACCCAGTTCAACGCCCTGTCGACCAACGACATCGCGGCCATCGAAACGGCCGACTTGGTGGGCCTGCGTACGGCAGTGATTTCCACGCTGACCACCAATCAGCTGGCGGCGCTGACCACGGGCCAGGTGTCCAGCCTGACGACGGCCCAGGTCGTGTCCCTGTCGACCAATAGCATTGCGGCGCTGACCACTGACCAGGTGGTGGCATTGACGACGGCCCAGGCTGCGGCACTGGGTACCGCCCAGGTCGCTGCCCTCTCCACCAATGACGTGGCCGCGCTGGAAACGGCCGACTTTGCCGCCCTGCGCACTGCCGTCGTGGCCAATCTGTCGACCAACCAGATCAAGGCCCTGACCACCGACCAGGTGGTGGCGCTGACCACGGCGCAGGCTGCCGTGCTGACCAGTAACCAGATCAGCGTGATGAGCACGGACGCGATCGGCGCGATGGAGTCGCAAGACTTCGGCGCGTTGAAAACAGCCGTGATTACTGGCCTGACCACCAACCAGATCGGTGTGCTGACCACCAATGACATCACGGCCATGACCACGGCCCAGGCTGGTGCACTCAGCACCAACCAGATCAAGGTGCTGACCACCGACCAGATCGTGGCCATGAACTCGGCCCAGTTCGGTGCTTTCACCACGACCCAGTTCAATGCCCTGTCGACCAACGACATCGCGGCCATCGAAACGGGCGACCTGATCGGCTTGCGCACTGCCATCATCTCCACCCTGACCACCAACCAGCTGGCAGCCCTGACCACGGATCAGCTGTCCAATCTGACCACGGCCCAGGTGTCGTCGCTGTCGACCAATAGCATTGCGGCATTGACCACCGACCAGGTGGTGGCGCTGACCACGGTCCAGTCTGCTGCACTGGGTACGGCCCAGGTCGCTGCTCTGTCCACCAATGACGTGGCTGCGCTGGAAACGGCGGACTTTGCGGCCCTGCGTACCGCTGCTGTGGCCGCTCTGTCGACTAACCAGATGAAGGCGCTGACCACCGACCAGGTGGTGGCGCTGACCACGGCCCAGGCGGCTGCGCTCAGCAGCAACCAGATTTCGGTGCTGGGCACGGATGCCATCGGTGCGATGGAATCGCAGGACTTCGCTGCGCTGAAAACGGCCGTGATTGCCGGCCTGACCACCAACCAGATCGGTGTGCTGACCACCAGTGACATCACGGCCATGACCACGGCCCAGGCTGGCGCACTCAGCACCAACCAGATCAAGGTGCTGACCACCGACCAGATCGTGGCCATGAACTCGGCCCAGCTGGGTGCCTTCACCACGACCCAGTTCAACGCCCTGTCGACCAACGACATCGCAGCCATCGAAACGGCCGACCTGGTGGGCTTGCGTACGGCGGTGATTGCCACGCTGACCACCAACCAGCTGGCAGCACTGACCACCGATCAGCTGTCCAACCTGACCACGGCCCAAGTGTCGTCGCTGTCGACCAACAACATTGCGGCCCTGACCACCGACCAGGTGGTGGCGCTGAAAGTCAGCCAGGCGGCCGTGTTGAGCAGCGCCCAGGTACAAGCCTTGTCGACGAATGACGTGGCGGCCCTGGAAACGGCCGACTTTGCGGCCCTGCGTACCGCTGCCGTGGCTGCCCTGAGCACCAACCAGATGAAAGCCCTGACCACCGACCAGGTAGTGGCGCTGACCACGGCCCAGGCCGCTTCGCTCACTAGCAACCAGATTTCGGTGCTGGGTACGGATGCCATCGGCGCACTGGAGTCGCAAGACTTCGCTGCACTGAAAACGGCGGTGATTGCCGGCCTGACCACCAACCAGATTGGCGTGCTGACCACCAACGATATTGTGGCCATGAGCACGGCCCAGGCTGCGTCGCTCAGCACCAACCAGATCAAGGTGCTGACCACCGACCAGATCGTGGCCATGAACTCGGCTCAGCTGGGTGCCTTCAGCACGACGCAGTTCAATGCCTTGTCGACCAACGACATCGCGGCCATTGAAACGGCGGACCTGGTAGGCCTGCGTACGGCCCTGATCGCCACCCTGACCACCAACCAGCTGGTGGCACTGACGACCGATCAGGTGGCCGGCCTGACCACGGCCCAGGTGTCCTCGCTGTCGACCGGCAGCATCGCCGCCCTGGGCACGGATCAAGTGGTCGCACTGACCACCAGCCAGGCTGGCGTACTGGGTACGGCCCAGGTGGCAGCGCTGTCGACCAATAACATCGCGGCGCTGGAAACGGCGGACTTTGCAGCACTGCGTACGGCGGTGATGGCGAATCTGTCGACCAACCAGATGAAAGCCCTGACCACCGACCAGGTGGTGGCGCTGACCACGGCCCAGGCCGCTTCGCTCACCAGCAACCAGATCGCGGTGCTGAGTACGGACGCCATCGGTGCGCTGGAGTCGCAAGACTTCGCTGCGCTGAAAACGGCAGTGATCGCCGGTCTGACCACCAACCAGATTGGCGTGCTGACCACCAACGATATCGTGGCCATGACGACGGCCCAGGCGGCAGCTTTGAGCACCAACCAGATCAAGGTGCTGACCACCGACCAGGTTGTGGCGCTGAGCTCGGCTCAGCTGGGTGCCCTGAGCACCACCCAGTTCTCCGCCATCTCGACCAACGATATCGCGGCGCTGGAAACGGCGGATCTGGCTTCCCTGCGCACTGCCACCATCAACAGCCTGAGCACCAACCAGGTGGTGGCGCTGACCACCGACCAGGTCGTAGCCCTGACCACGGCCCAGGCGGTATCGCTCAGCACCAATGCGATTGCCGCGCTGACCACCGACCAGGTGGCCGCGATGAGCACCAACCAGGCTGCGGTACTGACCTCGGCCCAGGTGGGCGCGCTGAGCACCAATGCGCTGGTGGCACTGAGCACCAACGATGTGGCTGCCCTGCGCACGGTGACCATGACTGCCCTGTCGACCAACCAGATGCGGGCCCTGACCACGGACCAGATCGTGTCCATGACGACGGCGCAGTTCAACACGCTGACCAGTACCCAGGTGGCGGCGTTGAGCACCAACCAGCTGGCGGCGATTGAAACGGCGGACCTGCGTGCGCTGAAGACTTCGGCCATCCGGGCGCTGTCGACCAACCAGATCGCGGCCCTGACGACCGACCAGATCCATGCGCTGACCACCACCCAGGTCTGCTCGATCAGCAGCAGCCAGGTGCCGGGCCTGACCACGGACCAGATCGGCGCACTGGCCTCGCCGCTGGGTACGCCTATCGTGCTGGACCTGAACGGCAACGGCATCCAGACCCTGGCGCTGAGTGCAGGCGTCAAGTTCGACCTGCTGGCCACCGGCAATACGGTGAACACGGGCTGGGTGGGCGGCGGCGATGGCTTGCTGGCACTGGACCGCAACCACGATGGCGTGATCAACGATGGTAGCGAACTGTTCGGTTCTGGCACCACGCTGGCCAATGGTCAGAAAGCGACCAACGGCTACCAGGCCCTGGCCGAGCTCGATACCAACGGCGATGGCGTGATCGACAGCAAGGACAGCCTGTACGGTGATCTGCGTGTCTGGGTCGATGCCAACGGCGACGGTGTCAGCCAGTCTGGCGAGCTGAAAACGCTGCAGCAACTGGGCATCACCCAGCTGAACCTGGATGCCAAGCAGGATGCGTCTCTGAACAATGGCAACATTGTCGGCGCCACCTCGACCTTCCAGACGGCGGATGGCCAGACCCACGCGGCAGCGGACGTCTGGTTCCAGATGCAGGCCCCGGCCATCAGCAGCGCGGTGAGCGGACTGGCCCAGGCCATCGGCAGCTACAGCAGCACGGCAGCCACGCCGGCTACCAGCGCCACGCCGAAGCTCGACGTGACGGGCAGCGGCAGCGGCAACCAGGTGGCGGCAGCGATGGCCGATGCGCTCAAGCAGTACGATGCCAACGGCAAGCCGCTGGGCGCCATCGCCGATCAGAGCAGCGATGCGGAAACGCTGCGCCTGAAAGCGCTGCAGTCCACCCACGCGGCAGGCTTCCTGGCGGTACCGAAGTAAGGCTGTCGCTTGAAACCCACGCCCGGCCGCCCAGTGCGGCGGGTGTCAAAACGGCAAGATCGCTCCGATCTTGCCGTTTTTTTTCGTGCCTGCGGCGCCGTATCAGGGGAATAGCGCGGCAAAGGGCCAGCTGTTCGGGGCCTAGACAGGGCCAGAAAAACTGCCGTGCCCTAGCCTGCTAGGTTAGAATCCTAGAGCAGGAGTAACAGTGCTTGGCGGCAAGCGTGCTCCGTTAAAAGTGCCAGTCCGGCCAACCCGAAGCTCGTCCACGCTATGTTTCGAAACGATGCAAGATAAATTTCCCCACACCGCCATCCAGTGCCTGACTGCCATTGCGCAGCATCACGGCCTGCAGATCAATCCGGAACGGCTCATCGACGAGTACGCGTTGCGCGCGGAAGAGCCGGGCAACAGCCTGTTGCTGCGCATCGCTGCCGAGATCGGCCTGAAAGCCAAGATCGACCAGCTGGACTGGGAGCGCCTGCAAGCCCAGGAAGGGGTGTTCCCCCTGATGGCGCGCCTGAACAACGGCAACATGGTCATCATCGTCGGCGTGCGCGGCGAACAGCAGGAAGTGGCGCTGCTCAATCCCACCGATGCCCAGGCTGCCGTGGCCTACCAGTCGCGCGCCGACTTCGAGCGGCGCTGGGATGGCGAAGTGGTATTCCTGAAACGCCAGCACAAGCTCAGCGATCCGAACCAGCCGTTCAGCCTGCTCTGGTTCATCCCCGAAATTCTCAAGCAGAAGGCCGCTTTCCGCGACATTTTCATTGCTGCCATCGCCATGCAGCTGCTGTCGCTGGCCTCGCCCATCTTCTTCCAGCTGGTGATCGACAAGGTGCTGACGCACCAGAGCCAGACCACGCTGTGGGTGCTGGCGGCCGGCATCGTGCTGGCGCTGCTGTTCGACACGGCTTTCGGCTTCCTGCGCCAGACGCTGACGCTGGCAGCGTCCAACAAGATCGACATGCGTCTGACCCGGCGCACTTTCAGCCACCTGGTGTCGCTGCCGATCGATTTCTTCGAGACCACCAGTGCCGGGGTGGTCACGCGCCACATGCAGCAGCTGGAAAAGATCCGCAGCTTCCTGACGGGGCGGATGTTCTTCACTGCGCTGGACATGATCACCCTGCTGGTCTTCATCCCCATCCTGTTCAGCTATTCGTTCAAGCTGGTCATGATCGTGCTGGTGTTCACGCTGCTGATTGCCGCCATCGTGATGGCCATGGTGCCGACCTTCCAGCGCCGCCTGAACGCCCTGTACGCGGCCGAGGGCCAGCGTCAGGCCATGCTGGTGGAAACCATACACGGCATGCGCACCGTCAAGGCGCTGGCCATCGAGCCGTCCCAGCGCCGCATCTGGGACCAGCGTTCGGCCGAAGCCATCACCATGCATTTCCGCGTGGGCCAGATTTCCATCGCCGGTAATTCCGTCACGGATTTCCTCGGCAAGCTGCTGCCCGTGACCATCATCGTGATCGGCGCCCAGGAAGTGTTCGACGGCGCGCTGTCGGTCGGTGCGCTGATCGCCTTCCAGATGCTGGCGGGGCGCGTCACGGGACCGCTGATTTCCATCGTGGGCCTGGTCAATGAATACCAGGAAACGGCGCTGTCCGTACGCATGCTGGGCGAAGTGATGAACCGCGCACCGGAAGGCCGGGCCGGCGCCAACGGCCTGCGCCCCGTGCTGCGCGGCGGCATCAGTTTCGACGACGTGACCTTCCGCTATCCGGGCGCCCAGGCGCTGGCGCTGGACAAGGCCAGCTTCCGCATCGAGCCGGGCACGGTGGTGGGCATCGTCGGCCGCAGCGGTTCGGGCAAGACCACCCTGACCAAGCTGATCCAGGGGCTGTACAACGTGCAGGAAGGCATCGTCCGCTTCGACGGCATCGATGCCCGTGAAATCGAGCTGCCCCATCTGCGCCGCCAGATCGGCGTGGTGCTGCAGGAGAACTTCCTGTTCCGCGGCACGGTGCGCGAGAACCTGTCTGCCACCAAGCCCGATGCCACCTTCGAGGAACTGGTGGAGGCGGCCGTGGCGGCCGGCGCCGATGAATTCATCGAACGCCTGCCCATGGGTTACGACACCGTGCTGGAAGAGAATGCGGCCAACCTGTCGGGCGGGCAGAAGCAGCGCCTGTCCATCGCCCGCACGCTGGTGGCCAAGCCGCGCCTGCTGATCCTCGACGAGGCGGCCAGCGCGCTGGACCCGGAGAGTGAAGCCATCTTTATCCGCAACCTGGGCAAGATTGCCGTCGGCCGTACCGTGGTGATGATTTCGCACCGCCTGTCGACGCTGGTCAATGCCGACAAGATCATGGTGATGCAACAGGGCCGTCTGATGGACAGCGGCCGCCATGCCGAACTGCTTACCCGTAGCGAAACTTATCAGCATTTATGGAACCAGCAAACCAGCCACCTGTGAAGCGGCGCGCCGCGCACGCCACCGAGATCGAGTTCCTGCCCGATGCCGACGCCATCGAGCGGGGCCCGCTGCCCCGTTATGTACGCCTGACGCTGCATTTGCTGCTGGCAGCTTTCGTCACGTTCATCGTCTGGGCCAGCGTGTCGCCGCTGGAGAAAATCGTCGTGGCCAAGGGCCGGCTGGTCAATCCGCTGCCGAATATCGTGGTGCAGCCGCTCGATACCTCTATCATCCAGAGCATCGCCGTGCGGCCCGGCCAGGTGGTGCGCAAGGGCCAGGTGCTGGCCACGCTGGATCCCACCTTTACGGGGGCCGACGAGGCCCAGTTGCGCAACCGCCTGCAAAGCCTGGATACCCAGACGGCCGGCCTGCGTTCCGAACTGGCCGGCCAGCGCGCGGCCGCAGCAGCACGCAATGCCGATGCGGACGGCCAGCTGCAGGCCCAGCTGTCGGGCGAGCGCCAGGCCAATTACGAGGCGCAGAAAACCCAGATGGACCAGAACATCGCGCGCCTGGTGGCCAGCCTGGAAACCAACCAGCACGACCAGCTCATCGTGGCCCAGCGCGTCAAGGCCCTGCGCGAAGTGGAAGCCATGCAGGAACAGCTGATGGCCGAACAGTTCGGCGCCAAGATGCACTTGCTGGAAGCGCGCGACCGCCGTCTTGAAGTCGAGCGCGACATGACCCTGCAGCGCAACCGCGCCATCGAAATGACCAGCGAGCTGGCTGCCGCCCGCGCCGAACGGGCAGCCTTCGAGCGCAGCTGGCGCCAGAAGGCGATGGAAGACCTGCTGGCCGCCAGCCGCGACCGCGATGGCGTGAAAGAACAGCTGGCCAAGGCCGACAAGCGCCACCAGATGGTGCAGGTGGTGGCGCCGGCGGACGGGGTGGTGCTGGAGATTGCCAAGCTGTCGGTCGGCTCCATCGTGCGCGAAGCGGAAACCCTGTTCACGCTGGTGCCGCTGGGCGCCCAGCTGGAGGCGGAAGTGCAGATCGATTCGCTCGACATAGGCTACATCAAGACCGGGGCCGATGTGCACCTGAAGGTCGATGCTTTCAACTTCCAGCAGCACGGCATGCTCGAAGGCAAAGTACGCACCATCAGCCAGGATGCCTTCAAGCGCGAAACCCCCAACCAGCCGCAGGGACAGGATGCCTATTACCTGGCCCGTATCCCGTACACGGGCAAGCTGCGCAAGCTGACGCCGGGCACGGCGCTGTTGCCGGGCATGACGCTGTCGGCGGAAATCGTGGTGGGGCACCGTACGGTGATGTCCTACCTGATCTACCCGCTGACCCGGGCGCTGGACGAATCGATACGCGAACCCTGATCTGGCCCCGCTGCGCCAGCCCTAAGGAAATCCCATGTTCTTTTCTATCATCATCCCCACCCACGACCGGCCGCTGCTGATCAAGCGCACGCTGGAATCGCTGATCGCCCAGACCTGCCAGGACTTCAAGGTGGTGATCGTGTCCGATTCGGCCAACTATCTGCCGCCCTACCAGGAGCTGGCCCAGCTCGACCACCGCTTCGATTACGTGATCCGCCGCAGCGGCACGCCGGGGCCGGCGGCCAGCCGCGACATGGGCCTGGCGCTGGCCGACGGCGAGTACATCATGTATCTCGACGATGACGATACCTTCCTGCCCGGCCACCTGGCAGCCCTGAAGGCCAGGCTGGAACTGGACCGGCCGGAAATCTTGTTTACGGATTTCCAGATCCAGAACGAGGACCGTACCGACAATCCGCCCAAGGTACTGTCGATGATGAATTTCTCCACGGCGGCGGCAAGCTACGACAGCATCTTCGTGCGCAACACCATCCCCAACAACTGCCTGGCCTACCGCCGCGATGTGCTGGCCGGCATACGCAATGAGCCGGGACTGGTGATCTACGAAGACTGGGATTTCCTGCTGGCCGCGATGCGGGGCCGGCAGATCACCCACCTGCCCGTGAACAGCGTAATCATCCACAAATGCCAGGCCACGGCGCCGGAAAACCTGCGTCGCGGAAATACCCGTGAAGATGCCGTGGTGGCCGTGATGCTGCAGCTCTACCAGCGCCATCCCGCGCCCAATATGGAAACCCGGCTGGCGCGCCAGGCCCTGCTGGCCAATGCCGGCTTGCAGCTGGACCTCAGCCATTTCTGAGCGCCACGGAGAAGAGGACAGCGTATGACACCGAAAAATATCCTGATCGTGTGCAGCCATTTCTGGCCCTCGATCGGCGGCCTGGAAACCAGCATGGCACAGCTGGGCGCAGAGCTGCTCGGTGCCGGCCATCGGGTCAAGGTACTGACCATCGCGCTCGAGCAGCGCAAGGCCGAGCACTACCAGGGTATCGGTATCGCCAGTGTGGAGATGGACCAGTTCGCCGGGGTGATACGCGCCACTGTGGCGTCGGGCAATTTCGATGTCTGCATCCTGGTGCAGGATCCGCTGGGGCAGATCATCTGGAGCATAGAGGGGGTGGACGTGCCGGCCAGCACCCGGCTCCTGATCCAGCCCATCATCAATGAAGATGGCTATAGCAAATGGCAGGATAATGCCGATTTCCGGCAGCGGCTGACAGCGATCCTGCAGGGCGCCGACGCGGTGGTGACGATGACTCGAAGCGGCCCCGACCATCGCTTTTTGCGCGCGGCCGGCCTGGCCCCCGTGTATCTGCCGAATGCGGCGGCGGTGCTGCCGCCGGCCGGCGACTTCCGCCAGCAATTCGGCATCGACCCGGACAGCTTCCTGATCCTCCACGTTGCCAACCTGTACGCGGTGAAGAACCACGTCGGCCTGATCGACACGCTCGATGCAATGCCGGCCTCATGGAAGCTGGTGATGATAGGCACCCAGACCCATGACCATCCCTGCGTGGAGGCGGTCAATGCACGCCTCGCGGCCCGCCCCGAGATCTGCTACATTCCCGGCTTGCCGCCGGAGTGGATAGCGGCGGCCATGCAGGCGGCCGATGTGGTGGTGCTAGCCTCGCATGGCGAAGGCTCGCCCATCACCCTGCTGGAAGCGATGGCACATGGCAAACCCTGGCTGGCCACGCCCCATTGCGGCGCCGCCAACGACCACCTGGGCGGCTTTATTTGCGAGCTCGATGGCTTCATGCCGCGCCTGCAGCAGCTGGCGGCGCACCCGGACTGGCGCCAGGCGCTGGGGGCGATCAGCCACGCCCATTGGCAGCAATGCTATGCCTGGCCCATGGTGCGGCAGGGCTGGCTGGACCTGATCGAAGCGGGACGCCTGCAGCGCAGCTTCCAGCCTTCGCCGCAGCTGGCGGCCCGCATGGGCGTCCAGATCGCAGCCATGCAGGTGGCCTTGCGCCAGATGCCTGCCGTCACCGTATGGCCGGGCCGTGGCGGTGTGGCACAGGCCGCCAGGCTGGTGGCAGGGCTGGGGCCGGATTTTGCCGTGCAGGTGGGCGTGCCGGGCCAGCCCGATCCTGCTACCCAGTTCAGTATCGACCTGGGCGCGGACATCCGCGGCCTCGATCCGCGCCGGGTCATGCGCCTTGCCGAGCGCACCCCTGCACAGCAGTGGGACGCTGCGGCCAGCTACGTCACGGCCTGGCCGGAGGTGCTGGCGGCGGGCCAGGCTGCCGGGGCCGACATTGCCCTGGCCTCCTGCGGCGCCGATTTCGCGCACTATCATGTGCGCGCCTACCGCAGCGGCCCGATCCGCTTTGGCTGGATAGGCAATGTCTCCAGCCGCCAGCTGGAGGCGATGGAACTGCTGGTGCCGGCAATGCGCGACCGCCATAGCCTGGTGATCTTCGAACCGGGGCAAACGCCTGCGGCCACGGCGGATTTCCTGCAAAGCATAGATGTGCTGCTGCTGACGTCCAACGAGTCCGCCACGCTGGAGCAGGCCATGGCCGCCATGGCGAGCGGGGTGTACCTGCTCGGGGTGCGGGGCGGCCTGCTGGCGGAGTTGCTGACGGAAACGGCAGCCGGCATACTGGCCGATGCCACCGGCGCGGCACTGCACGAAGCCATGAACTGGTGCGTGGAGCACGCCGACCAGGTGCGGCGCGACGGCTATCGCCAGGCCCAGCTGCTGGCGCTGCGGCCAGAGATTCCGCTGTGGTCGGTATGGCGCCAGCGCCTGCAGCATGGCCTGGCGCTGGCCGGGCTGGCGCCCGGCCGTGCCCGGCCGCGCATACTCATCATTGCCGACGTGCGGGGCTGGATCTTCGAGCGCCATGCGCGCTTCCTGCAGGCCCAGCTAAAAGATGCCTACGACATCGAAGTCGATTATCTGGGCTGCGCGGTGGATGACGATGCCTGGGACTTGCTGTATCCGCTGGAGTGGAATTTGGCGGCACCGGCGCAGATACGCAATCCGGCCAAATGGATCACGGGCATACGCTCGCACCTATCGTGGGAAGGCCATGGCTGGGCCGTGATGCAGGAAAAACTGCGCGCGTTTTCCATGGTGCACGTGGTGTCGGAACGCCTCTACGGCTTGCTGGCCGGTGTGCATCCCCAACTGCGCGTGCTGTCGCACGGGATCATCCTCGAGCACTTCAGTACCGCTGCCAAGCTGGGCGAGCAGGCCGGCAGCGTGCGCGTGGGCTGGGCCGGCAATAGCAACGTGGTCGCCAAAGGCTTCCAGCAATTCATTGCCCCGCTGGGCCAGTTGCCGGGCGTGGAGCTGAAATTCAATGGCTATGCGAACACCCTGCTGGACATCAACGCGATGCGGCCGTTTTACGAGAGCATCGATGTGTACGTGTGCTGCTCGATCACGGAAGGGAACAACAATTCGCTGATGGAGGCGGCCTCCATGGGCCGTGCCATCGTCACCACCGATGTCGGCACCGTGCCCGAATACCTGGTGGACGGAGTCTCGGCCCTGATCGTGCCGCGCGAGGAGGGCGCGATCCTGGCAGCCGTCGAGCGCCTGCGCGATGATCCGGCCCTGCGCCTGCGCCTGGGTGCGGCAGCACGCGAGGCCGTGCAGGGCTTTTCCTGGCATTTGAAATTACTTGAACACCGGCGCTTTTTCGATCAGGCGCTGCACCGGGCTGGCCACGCGCTGGATTGCATATAAATAACATGGTAAGCTGGGCACGCGCTCAGTCTGCCGAAATTGGAAAGGATGGTCCATGGAGAAGAGAAACATCGCATTATTTACTCCGGCATTTGACGTGGAGGCTTGTCTGGACGAGATCCGCGTTTGCCTGGAAAAAGGCTGGACCGGCATCGGCTTCAAGACACTCGACATCGAGCGCGAGTTTGGCGCATACATTGATCAGCCTTACTGCCACTTCGTCAATTCCAACACCAGCGGCATACACCTGATCTTCACGCTGCTGAAGATGACGCGCAACTGGGCCGATGGCGACGAAGTGATCTCGTCGGCGACTACCTTTGTGTCGGCCAACCATTCCATCCTGCATGCCGGCCTGACGCCCGTGTTTGCCGATATCGACCAGACCCTGTGCACCCCGGTGGCGCAGATCGAACGCCAGATCACGCCGCGTACGCGCGCCGTGCTGTTCGTGCCGATAGGCGGCAATGCCGCCGAGCTGGAGCAGATACAGGCGCTGTGCAAGGCACGTGGCCTGGTGCTGGTGCTGGATGCCGCGCACGCGGCGGGTTCGCGCCTGCACGGGGTTTCCCTGTCCAGCTATGCGGACTACAGCATCTACTCGTTCCAGGCAGTGAAGAATCTGCCGACCGGCGATTCGGGCCTGATCACGCTGGCCACTGCGGAAGAAAATGAACTGGTGCGCCATCTCAGCTGGTGCGGTATCAACAAGGATACCTATGCCCGTTCCCAGGATGGCTACAAGTGGCTGTATTCGGTCGACGAGGTAGGCTACAAGTACAACGGCAATTCCATCATGGCCTCGATCGCGCTGGTGCAGCTGAAGCTGCTCGATGCCGGCAATGCCCGCCGCCGCGCACTGGCCGCGCTGTACCAGTCCCAGTTGGCGGGCCTGGCACAGGTGCAGTACATCGCCCATGCCAATGAAGCCGAAAGCAGCCGCCACCTGATCCAGCTGATCGTCCAGGACCGCAACGGCTTGATCGAGTACCTGGAACAGCAGGGCATAGGCTCGGGCGTGCATTACCGTTCCAACAGCAAGTATCCGATGTATGCACACAACCGTACGCCCGTATCGGACACGCTCGACGAGCAGATCATTTCGCTGCCTTGCCACCTGAAGCTGAGCGACGATGATGTCGCCTATGTCTGCAGCCACATCCGCCAGTTCTACCAGCGTTAACCTGTCGCGGCCGGGCTTGCCCCGGCCCATAGCCGCCGCCCCATGAAAATCAGCTTCCTGCCTGCCGGCGATGCCAGCACCGCCAGTTCCCGTATCCGTGTCTATGCGATGGTCGAGGCGCTGCGCGCCGCCGGTGTGGACGCCAGTGCGCAGTATCAACCCGATGCCGACTATTTTGTGTTCCAGAAAAAAGTCGACCCGGCCTTGCTGGCGCTGGCGCGCAGCCTGGTGGCGGTGGGCAAGATCGTAATCTACGATATCGACGACTTGCCGCCGGCCCAGGATTACTGGGCTGCGCCGCCGCTGCTGGCGCAGATGCTGGCGCTGGCCACGCTGGTGACCACGGATACCCAGGGCCATGTGGACTTGCTGCGGCGTGATTTCGTGGTGCCGGCGCCGATCGTGCTGATACCCGACTGTATCGATTATTTCCCCACCGGTCCGCAGGCGCCAGCCGCACCGGCCGGCAGCGCGCTGCGCGTGCTGTGGTTCGGCAGCCTGGGCAATATCGCCATGTTTGAACGCTATGCCGATGCCTTGCGCACATTGCCGCAAGTACAGCTGGTGGTGGCCACGGGCGCACCCGGCATACCGGCCCTGATGGAACGTTATCCCCATATCGAATTCCTGCCCTGGTCGCTGGAGGGCTTCCCGGCCATCCTGCGCAGTTGCCAGCTGACCCTGCTGATGCATGACGGCAGCGAGGTGGACCGGACCAAGAGCAATAACAAAATGATTTGCAGCATCAACATGGGCGTGCCGGCCATCGTTTCGGACACGCCCGAATATGCGGCGACGGCCCAGTTGTGCGGCGTGCCGGAGGCCGTGTTCGGCAGCGTCGGCCAGGTGGCCGAGTGCGTCGCCCGGCTGGCCAGTGCAGCACAGCGCGAGCAATACCTGCTGCGGGCCCAGCCCGTGGTGTGGCAGCACTATTCGGCCGCGGCGCTGGCCCAGCGCCTGCTGGCGGAACTGCAGAGCCAGTTCCCCGACGGCCGGGGCGTTTGCCAGCCATCGATTTTTCCCGCTTCCACGTCGAGCGCTATCGCAGCGGTGCGCTGAGCTTTGGCTGGGTCGGTGACGTGGCAGGACGTCAGGATGAAGTCCAGCAACTGCTGATTCCTGCCATGGGCAGCGACCATCCCATGACGCTGCTACACGAGGGCGCCACTGCGGCCGAGCAGGCGGCGTTTTTTCACAGCATCGATGTGCTGCTGCTGACAGGGGAACGCCAGGCTGAGCTGGTGCGGCCGGCGATGGCATGCGGGGTGTTCCCGGTGGCGCCGGGGGGCGGGGCGCTGGCCACGCTGATCACCAGTGGCCAGAATGGCCTGGTGGCCGAGCCCGAGGGCGCGGCGCTGCACGCGGCGCTGGCCTGGTGCAGCGCGCACAGCGATGAGGTCAGGGCCATGGGCTATCGCCAGGCCCAGGCGCTGGCGTTGCAGGCGGGAGCGGCCTGATGCCGGCCAGTGCCCGCGTATGGCGGCGCGCCGAGCTCAGCGTCGGGCAGCGCGCCGAAGTGGAATTTGCCATCGATGCGGAACAGATGGCCGCGTTCGCAGCCCTGTCGGGCGACTACAATCCCCTGCACACGGATGGCGCGTTTGCCCAGGCCCAGGGCTTTGCCGGCCCGGTGGTGTATGGTGCCCTGCTGGTGGCCAAGGTATCCCGCCTGATCGGCATGGAGTTGCCGGGGCGCGACAGTGTCTGGAGCTCGGTGGCGCTGCGCTTCCATGCGCCTCTGCTGGTCGGCGAAACGGCCCGGGTCAGCGGCGAAATCGTCGCACTGTCGGCCGCCACCGGCCTGCTGGAGCTGAAGCTGGCGCTGCATGCGGGCGCGCGCCTGCTGGCCAAGGGCAAGGCGGAGGTGCTGCTTGTCGAACGCTGACTACATCCTGGTGACCGGCGGCGCCGGCGGCATAGGCGCAGCAGTGTGTACCTTGCTGGCCGAGGCGGGCCTGCGGCCGCTGGTGGGCTATCACCGCCAGCAGCAAGCTGCCGAGGCGCTGGCGGCGCGCCTGGGCGGCCGGGCCATGACACTCGACCTGGCCAGCGCCGAATCCGTGGCGGCTGCCGGCGCGGCCATCGTGGCCGAGGCTCTGCCGCTGGCCGGCGTGGTGCTGGCCGCTTCGCCGCCGCCCAGCCTGGAACCGTTCGGCAAGATCAGTGCCGCCGACATGCAGTACCAGTGGCAGGTCAATGTACTGGGACCGCAGCAACTGCTGGCCACGCTGGTGCGGCACTGTTTCCGCGCGCGCAAGCGCGGCAGCGTGGTGGGGGTGCTGACGGCAGCCATGGGCCAGGGCATCGGCACGGCGGCGCCGAATATGGGGGCATATCTGATCGCCAAACATGGCTTGCAGGGCGTGCTGGCCAGCGCTGCAGCCGATTATCCCTGGCTGCACGTGGGCAGCGTCAGTCCCGGCTTTACCGACACGCCCATGCTGTCCGCGTTCGACAGCCGCTACCTGGCGTTGCAGCGCGAGCACGCACCCTTCCTCAGCGCGCAGCAGGTGGCGCGGCAGATCATGGCGCAGCTGCTGCCCTAGGGCAGCTGCCATTGCCGCGCGCCATGGGCTGCGCTATCATCGTGAGCAGCGCCGGCGCGCCGGCTCCATTCAATGCAGCATCTTCGGTATGAAAGGCCAGCACGGCATGCGGTATATCGCCTTACTTGAATTCCAGCCGGGGCTGGTGGCACAGATCATGCCGCCGTCCAGCTACCTGGAACGGACCAATGGCACGCTGGCCCAGGAAAATACCCTGCTGCGCATCGATGCGCAGGGCTTCATGGTGTCGGAGCAGCCGCAGCTGCCGGGCGATCACAGCATCCTGCTGCTGGGTGGCAGTTCGCTGGAAAACCTGTATGTGCACCACGACCAGCGTGTGCTGGCCGTGATGGAGCAGCAGCTGGCCAATGCCGGCCAGCGCAGCAAGGTGTACAACGCAGGCATTTCGAATGCCCACCTGCTGCACCTGGTGAACCTGATGACCAACAAGGGGCTGGCATTGCGGCCCGGCTATGTGGTGTATTTCCCTGCTGCCGGCGCCGATGCCGATGCCAATGAACTCGAGCATACCTTCTGGAATGCCGACGGCAACATGAGCCCCGTGCGCGAGCTCAAGGTGACGCGGCCGCCGGTACCGGTACCGGCCTTCCATGATCGCAATCACTATGACGACCAGCGCCGCCTGCTGCGCGTGCTGTATGCGATCTGCCGCAATTTCGACATCGAATTGCTGGTCGGTACCTGGCCCGTGTACGGTCCGCTCGATGCGTTCATGGCCAGCCAGGAGCCGGACCCGGCGTATTTCGCCGCCAACGATGTGCAGATGCAGGCGCTGAACCAGGTGATCCGCGAAGTTTGCGCCGAGCAGGGCGGCAGCCTGATCGATTTTGAGCAGGCCATGGCCCCGCTGCACCGCCCCGATTATTTTTATGACCGTAACCACCCCAATGCGCGCGGCTGTGCACTGATTGCCAGCCTCAGTGTTCAAGCCCTGCTGCCTCACCTGGAACGCCTACCCCATGCCCACTCCTGACGCCATCCTCGCCCGCCTGCAACCGCTGTTCCAGGACATCCTGGACATTCCCGACCTGAACCTGACGGCCGCCATGACGGCGGCCGATGTGGACGAATGGGACAGCCTGAACCATATACGGCTGATCTCGGCCATTGAGCAGCAGTTCAAAGTCCAGTTGAGCAGCGCCGAGGTCGAGGCGCTGGCCTGCGTGGGCGACATGGCTGCACTGGTGTCTGCCAAGCTGGGCTGAGCGAGCGCCGATGACGCCTGACTACTACGCCCAGCTGCAGTGGCTGCTGCCGGCGCCGCCCGATTTCCGTGAGCAGGTGCAGGCGGCGCTGGCCGCCAGCGATGATGGCGCGGCGTTGCGCAGCCTGGCCCAGCATGGCATGAATGAAGCCCAGTTGTATCAGCTGGGCCGGGCGTTCTGCCGTGCCCGCGACGGCGGCCGCAGCTGGTCCGGCTTGCGGCCGCTGCGCCTGGCCGTGCTATCGAATGGCACGGTCGAGCATCTGTCGGCGGCGCTGGTCGCCACCGCACTGCGCTACGGCCTGGATGTGCGGCTGCACGCGGTCAGCTACGAGCAGGCTTACCGGGCGGCGCTGGGCGATGACGAAGGCTTGCGCGCGTTTGCGCCCGAGCTGGTACTGCTGGCGTTTGACTACCGCGCGCTGGAACTGGGACCGGGCCTGGGCAGTGCTGCCGACGAGGCGCGCACGGTGGCAGGCTGCTGTGCCTACCTGCAAGCGATGTGTGATGGCGTGCGCCGGCATTATGGCGCCCTGTGCCTGGTGCAAACCGTGGCGCTGCCGCCCGGCGCGGGCTTCGGCAGTGCCGACCGGCGCATCGCCGGCACGCCGCTGCGCGTGCTGGAGGCGGTCAATGCCCAGATTGCGGCGGCCGCCGATGCCGTGCTCGATGTGGCCGCGCTGGTGGCCTGCGTGGGCAGCGGCTGGTGGTTCGATGCGGCGCAATACCAGCGCAGCAAGGTGCCGTTTGCGTTGCCGCTGGTGCCGCTGTATGCCGACCATGCCGGGCGCGTGCTCGGTGCGCTGCAAGGCAAGAGCCGGCGGGTGCTGGTGCTGGACCTCGACAACACGCTGTGGGGCGGCGTGGTCGGCGACGACGGCGTGCATGGCATCGTGATCGGCAATGGCAGCGCGGTGGGCGAAGCCCATCTGGCGCTGCAGCGCAAGGCACTGGCGTTGCGCCAGCGCGGCGTGCTGCTGGCAGTCTCTTCGAAGAACGATGATGCGCAGGCGCGCCGGCCATTCCGCGAACTGGCTGCGATGCTGCTCAAGGAAGACGCGTTTGTCGCCTTCCGCGCCAACTGGAGCGACAAGGCGGCCAACCTGGTGGCCATGGCACAGGAACTGTCGCTCGGACTGGACAGTTTCGTATTCTTCGACGACAACCCTGCCGAGCGGGCGCTGGTGCGCCGCTTCCTGCCCGAGGTGGCGGTGCCGGAACTGCCGTCCGACGTGTCCGGCTATGCCCTGGTGCTGGACGCCGCCGGGTATTTTGAAAGTACCGCGCTGTCCGAGGAGGATTTGCGGCGCGCCGATCTGTACCGCAACCGCGCCGCCATCGCCGAGCTGGCGCCGCATGATCTGGACGGTTATCTGCGGGGGCTGGCGATGCGGCTGGAGGTCGCCCCGGTGCAGGACAGCAACCGCAGCCGCGTGGTGCAGCTTATCAACAAATCCAATCAGTTCAACCTGACCACGCGGCGCTACAGCACGGCCGAAGTGGAGGCGGCGGAACAGGATGCCGATCAGCTATGTCTGGCACTGCGCCTGACGGACCGGCTCGACGACCACGGGATCATTTCCGTGCTGATGTGCCAGCGCAGCGGGACGGCGCTGGCCGTGACGCTCTGGGTGATGAGCTGCCGGGTGATCGGGCGCGGTGTCGAGCGGGCCGCGCTGCAGGTGCTGGTGGACCAGGCGCGCGCGCTGGGCTGCAGCGAGCTGCGCGGCCAGTTCCTGCCCAGCCCGCGCAACCAGATGGTGGCCCAGCATTATGCCAAGCTGGGCTTCACGCTGGCGCTGCAGGCGGATGACGGTGCCAGTGACTGGGTCTTGCCGCTAGCCGGCTGGCAGCCTGACGCCCAGCCGGCGATAGTGCTGGAGGGCGGCAGCCCGGCCAAACTGTACAGCGGAGCCGACGCACCGTAGAATGGGGTCTCCGGGCGCAGGCCAGCGCCAGGCGGCCCAAGCGAGGAATGATATGCATGACAGTGCAAAACGAGCGATAGCGAAGTTCTATTTTGATTACCGCACGGTGCTTGACGCTACCCGGGTGGCCGACCTGGGGGCGCTCAATATCAACGGGGCGACCAAGGATGTGATTGCCCACGCAGTGGGCTTCGACATCGTCGCCGGCAAGGGGGTGGATGTGGTCATCGTGCCGGGCACGGTGCCGCCGGAACACCGCCACCAGTATGGCGCCGTGGTGACTTCCTCGTCGTTCAGCTTTTGCCCCGATCCGCTCGCCTACAAGAAGCAGATCATCGACCTGCTGCAACCGGGCGGCCTGCTGTTTCTGACCATGTGCTCGGATAAATGCCAGGTGCGCCATTCAACGTCCGATAACAGCTATGGCTTCCAGGACGAGTTCCGGCTCGAGCTACGCGAGCTCGAGCGGTTTTTCAGCACGGAATTCGAGATACTGGAGCTGACGGAAACCCATTACACCCATCCGGATTTCATTTTGCTGGGCAAATTGCGCGCCTGAACCGTCCCGGCCGCAGGGCCGGCCACGACGCATACTCTGCCGCGATCCGCTGAAACCAGCCTCAGCTGATATTGTCCATGTGCGCCATGTGGCGCTTGATGGCTTCGGCGACCAGTTCGCTGTAGCGCTTGGGGTCGGCGATTTTCGGTGCCAGTTTCAGCAGCAGCGGGAAGGATTCTTCGAATACCCGGGTGGTGACGGCGCGGGTGGTGAAATTGGTCCGTCCGCAGAAAAATTCCGCCAGATTGCCCGCTGAGCCGCCGTCCAGCAGGGCGCTGATGTATTTGCGCTTGACGGCCAGGTCGCGCCCGTACTGCGCCTGGGCCTGTACCCGGCCGACCTGGGTGGCATGCTGGCGATACAGCGTCAGCGCGTCGGGCAGGTTGGCATAGCGCTTGCCCAGCAGGGTGCCGCGTACCCACAGGTCATAGTCCTCGGCGTAATCGAGGCGGACATCGAACAGGCCCACATCGTCGAAGAACGATTTGCGGAACAGCGAGGCGCCATGGGACATCGACGGCCACTTCAGCAGTTCGGTCTTGATGGTGGCGTCATCGCGCGGCTTGCTGACGATGATGCCGTCATTGACCTTGTGCTGGTCAAACAGTTCCAGCGCGGAACTGCAGACATCGATGTCGGGATGCTCGGCCAGGAAGCCATGCTGCACCGCCAGCCGGTCCGGCCGCGCCAGATCGTCGGCATCGATGCGGGCGATGAGCGGCGCCGTGATCTGGGCCAGGCCCTGGTTGAGCGCGCCGGCCACGCCGCTGTTGCGCGCCAGGTCGAGCACCGTCAGCGCCATTTTTGTGCGATAGCTATTGGCGACCTCGAGGGTGTTGTCGGACGAGGCATCGTTGACCACCATCACGTCAAAATCCTGGAAGGTCTGGGCGCGCAGGCTGTCGAGGGTCTGCGCCAGGGTGGTGGCGGCATTGTAGGCGGGAATCAGGACTGTAATTTTAGGCATGGTGGGTGTTTGCTTGCGTTAGTGTTCCAAGGGTGTTCCGGCATGGTGAAAGCGCGCCAGCCCGTCGGCCAGCGCGACCCGCGGCTGCCAGCCGGGCAGGCGCGGATAATCGCTCCACGGTTGCATCACTTCGCGTGGACGGTAGGGTCTGCCGCCCCACTCGATGGCCAGCGGCCGGCCGCTCACAGCGCTGTACAGGGCCGCCAGCTGGCGCAGCGACAGGGGCTGGCCGCTGGCGATGCCGTAGTCGGCCATGGGCGCCTGCTGGGCGCCGGATGCCAGGTGCTGCCAG
>Ga0187842_1000364_pt1 | contig 22962 bp, 27 predicted proteins | sample SpaLakP09_SKY_41_FD_134514 | JGI IMG/M metagenome (GOLD analysis project Ga0187842, IMG submission 134514) | Oligotrophic lake water microbial communities from Sparkling Lake, Wisconsin, USA - SP09_SKY_41 | ecosystem: Environmental > Aquatic > Freshwater > Lake | place: USA: Sparkling Lake... | reverse complement strand
GCTCAGGCTGGTGAATACCCCGGCGGTCGGGGCACGCTGTCGCGTCAACTCGGTAGGACACGCGCTGATGGTACTGGGGCGGCGCCAGTTCAAGCGCTGGCTGCAGATCCTGCTATACGTGAAGAACGGGGCGATTCAGGAATTTACTTCCCCCTTGTTGCAACTGGCCACCACGCGCGGTAAAACGTTGGAATTGATGGTCGAACACCTGCGCCCGGGGCAGCGGGTCAATGCCGACATCGGTTTTACGGTGGGGGTGATGTCGCTGATGGACACGCTGTTCTCGATGCACATGAGTGATGTGCTCGATAGCGTGCACGTGCTGGAAGAGGTGCGCACGGCATTGCTGTACCGGGCAGGCGATTATGGCGGCATGCTGAGCCTGATCGAGCAGATCGAACAGGGGCGCGATGGCCGGCATCTGGCGCAGCGTCTGCATGAGCTCAGCCTGACGCCGGCGGCGCTGTACGCGATCCAGCTGGCCGCCATCGAATGGGTGAGTGACTACACGCGCGGCATCTGAGTGGCGCCAGCCCGCATGCCGGGGCGATCGGGCTGGCGCAATTCCACGATTACTGTCCCAGCAGCAGGAACACGGTGGGTTTTTTGTGGAAGTCGGGCGCCGCTGCGCTTTTCCACTTGGCGGCCGTCATCGTGCGGATGGTTTCGCTAGGCAGGCTCAGATCGGTTGCGACACAGATCAGCGTAGCCGGTGCACAGGCTGCACTCAGTGCTTCCAGCATGGCGCCATTACGGTAGGGTGTTTCGATAAACAGCTGAGTCTGCTTTTCCTTGCGTGAACGCAGTTCCAGTTCCTTGATGCGGCTGCTACGCTGCGCCGCGTCGGTGGGCAAATAGCCGTTGAAGGCGAAACTTTGGCCGTTCAGGCCGCTAGCCATCACGGCCAGCAACAGCGACGACGGGCCCACTAGTGGACGCACGGGGATGCCGTGCTGGTGTGCCAGACGCACCAAATCGGCGCCTGGATCGGCCACGGCCGGCACGCCGGCCTCCGACACCAGTCCACCATCCTGACCGGCCAGCAGTGGCGCCAGCAGGCCAGCCAGTGCGCTGGCGGGGGTGTTGACGTTGAGTTCGGAAATCTGGATTTCCTGCAGCGGCTTGGCGAGCGGATGGCGCGCATGTACCAGTTTCAGGAAGGCGCGTGCCGTTTTGGCATTTTCAGCGACGAAATAATCGAGGCGGGAGGTTAGCTCCTGCACCTGTTCAGGGAGTACCGAGCTGAGGGTTTCGGTGTCGCCCAGGGTGTTCGGGATGAGAAAGAGGGTACCGGTCATAGCGTTCATTCAAGATTAAAAAAGGGCATGCCGACCTTGCGCAGCATGCCGGTCAGGGCGATTAAGGGCAGGCCGGTGAGGGCGGTCGGATCATCACTATCGATGCGTTCGAGGATGGCAATGCCCAGACCTTCGTTCTTGGCGCTGCCGGCGCAGTCATACGGCTGTTCGATGCGCAGATAGGCGTCCAGTTCGGCGTCCGGCAGGTCGCGGAAGCGCACGTGGGCGCGGATTTCATCGAGTTGGTGGCTGCCGTCGCGGCCATCCCACAGGCATAGCGCGGTATGGAACACCACGGTGCGGCCACGCATTTGTTGCAATTGTGCTAAAGCGCGGGAGTGGTCGCCCGGCTTGCCGATCTGGGCGCCGTCCAGCGTGGCCACCTGATCCGAGCCGATCACCAGACAGCCGGGCAGGCGCGCCGCCACCGCGGCCGCTTTCTCGCGTGCCAGTCGTAGTGCGGTAGCGTCCGGGCTTTCACCAGCTAGCGGCGTTTCATCGATGTCCGGCAGCGCCACTTCGAAGGGGAGGCGCAGGCGGCTCAGCAATTCTTTGCGGTAGCTGGAACTGGAGGCGAGGATTAAACGGGGTAAGGGTAAACTTGTGGTCATGAGGGGAATGTTATATGCTCTGTCGCCGGCCGCGTAATGGGCCCAGAATGGTCCCGGAATCGAGAAATTACGCTTAGGCTTTGACGAACGACTGAAAACCCTGCTATTATCGCAGGTTTTCCGGGGAAAATTTCTGTAATGAATGCTATTGTGATCGACGCTTTTGAATTTTGTCGGAGCAACGGCAGCCAGCAAGGCGTGACGCCTGTTGCCGAAATGACCCGTTTAGCCAAGGAATGTGCGGATCAGTCCGGCACGATTACCTGGCGTGCCGTAGGTGCCACGAGCAAGATGGGCTTCCCACAGATAACGCTGTCCGTTGCCGGTTCCGTGCAACTGGTTTGCCAGCGCTGCCTGACGCCTTATGCGCACACCATTGATTCGGCGACGCTGCTGATGCTCGGTAAAGATGACGAGCAAGCAGATGAAATCGAAGCAATGCTAGATGATGAGACGATCGATGTGATCGTCGGTAGCCGCAGCATGGAGCTGATGGATATGGTGGAAGACGAAGCGTTGCTGGCCTTGCCGCATACGCCGAAGCATGCAGTCTGCCCCGATGCCGCTCTGCTGGACAAGGCAAAAAGCGCGAAATTGTCGCCTTTCGAAGCCCTCAAGGGCCTGACCCCGAATAAGTAGTGTTGTAAAGAACGTGTCAAACGCGTGTAGTAATCGAGTATGGCAAGTTAGCAGTGAACCGTAGTAAAGCAATACACTAATGCCTACAAGAAATTTTGCTGGTAGGATACTCGATTCGCATGTATTTGCTGGTCGAATGTGTTAAAATTTTAGAACTTAGTATTAGGAGTCATTAACATGGCAGTTCAACAGAACAAGAAGTCCCCATCGAAGCGCGGTATGCACCGTTCGCACGATTTCCTGGTTGCTCCACAACTGGGTATCGAGCCTACCACCGGTGAAACCCACCTGCGTCACCACATCAGCCCTAACGGCTTCTACCGTGGTCGTAAAGTCCTGAAAACCAAAAACGACGAGTAATCGACGCTTTTGCTGGACTCTGAAATAGGCGGTGCTACGTGTATAAGGCGCGCAGCATCGCTTTTTCTTTATCATCGGCTGCAATCCTCTTTGCACACCGTCATTTTGAATCGCGTAGACCGACCGCTGTATGGTCCGCCGCCGGCCGCCGCTGGCCCTGTTCGGGCTGGAGCGTGGTACTGAATCAACCCAAATGACCATCAAAATCTCTATCGACTGCATGGGCGGAGACCATGGTCCATCGGTCACCATTCCCGCAGTAATTTCCTTCCTCAAGCAATATGCTGACGCCGAACTGGTACTGGTCGGTCTGGAAGATGTATTACGCGCAGAACTCAAAAAACATCATGCAGAAGCCCATCCGCGTCTGAGCATCGTGCACGCCTCCGAGCAGGTGACCATGGATGATCCGCTGGAAGTGGCGCTGCGCCGTAAAAAAGACTCCTCGATGCGTGTGGCGATCGAGCAGGTCAAGGACGGCAAGACCCAGGCTTGCGTTTCGGCCGGCAACACCGGCGCACTGATGGCCGTAGCCCGCTATGTGCTCAAAACCATGACGGGCGTGGACCGTCCGGCCATCTGCAGCATCATGCCCAATTCCAAGGGCGGCCCGACCTATATGCTGGATCTGGGCGCCAACGTGGATTGCGAACCGCACCATCTGCACCAATTCGCCATCATGGGCTCGGTCATGGTGTCGGCCATGGAAAACATTCCCCGTCCTACCCTGGGCCTGCTCAACGTGGGCACGGAAGACATCAAGGGCAATGACGTGGTGAAGGCCACCAGCAAGCTGCTGCAGGCCGACCACGAGCGCGGCGCGCTCAACTTCTACGGCAATGTGGAAGGCAATGACATCTTCAAGGGCACCACCGATATCGTCGTGTGTGACGGTTTTGTGGGGAACGTCACACTGAAAGCAGTGGAAGGTGTGGCACGCTTCTTTGCTGATACGGTCAGATCGGAATTCACCCGCAATCCGCTGACCATGCTGGGTGCCCTGATCGGCCGTGGCGCGCTCAACAATGTCAAGAAACGCCTGTCGCCATCGCGCTATAACGGCGCCAGTCTGCTCGGTCTGCGCGGTCTGGTGTTCAAGAGCCATGGCGGCGCCGATGCATATTCGTTTGAATGGGCGATCAAGCGGGCGTATGATGCTGCAAAAAATGATGTATTGCCGCATATCTCGACCCTGATTTCCGAGCTCATGCCGCGCAATACCGAAGTGCCGGAAGTCCCGGCCGCAAAATAATCTGTAGTGGACGACGAGAGGGCATGACTTTGTATAGCAAAATTATCGGCACTGGCAGTTATCTGCCAGCAAAGCGCGTGACCAACCAGGAACTGGCGGATCAGCTCGCAGCCCAAGGCATAGAAACTTCGGACGAGTGGATCGTCACCCGTAGCGGCATTTCGGCGCGTCACTTCGCCGAAGCCGATCAGAAATCTTCCGATCTCGGCGTGATCGCCGCGCAGCGTGCGCTGGAGATGGCCAAGCTGCAACCCAACGATATCGATCTCATCATTCTGGCCAGCTCGACGCCGGATTTCTTCGGCAGTTTCCCCAGCACGGCCTGCATCGTGCAGCAGAAACTCGGCATTACCAATAACGGTGCTGCGGTGGACGTGCAAGCCGTGTGCTCGGGCTTCGTGTATGCCGTGTCGACGGCGGACGCCTTCATCCGTGCCGGCGTGCACAAGAATGTGCTGGTGATCGGTGCCGAAGTGTTTTCGCGCATCCTGAATTTTGAAGACCGCACCACCTGCGTGCTGTTCGGCGACGGCGCCGGCGCCATCGTCATGACGGCATCGGAAGAGCCGGGCGTGCTGGCCACCAAGCTGCACGCCGATGGGCGTCATTCGCATGTGCTGAGCGTGCCGGGCAGTGTGAATGCGGGCGACGTGGATGGCAGTGCTTCCTGTACATGGATGGTCCGGCCGTGTTCAAACTGGCTGTGTCGGTGCTGGAAAAGGTTGCGCACGAAACGCTGGAAAAGGCAGGCATGACGCAGGATCAGATCGACTGGCTGGTGCCACATCAAGCCAACATCCGCATCATGAGCAGCACGGGCAAGAAACTGGGCCTGCCGGCGGAAAAAATGGTGGTCACGGTAGACCAGCATGGCAACACCTCGGCCGCCTCGATTCCACTGGCGCTGGACGTGGCAGTGCGCGATGGCCGCATCAAAAATGGCCACAATGTGATGATGGAAGGCGTGGGCGGTGGTTTCACTTGGGGCGCGGTCCTTGTTAAGATGAATGGTTTGCCGGAGCTGGACGATAAAAAGGCTGCTCTTTAGGCCCTGATTTAGAATTAGAGTTCTAACGAACTCGCCAGTAGTGCAGATGTCACGATGACATGCTAGCGTAGCGATCTACATAATCTGATGGATGAAGTAATGACTAAATTTGCTTTTGTTTTCCCCGGTCAGGGTTCGCAGGCGATTGCCATGATGGAAGGCTTTGCCGGTAATCCGGTGGTCGCGCAAACCATTGCAGAAGCGTCCGACGCACTGCAGTTCGATCTGGGCAAACTGATGGCCGAAGGCCCGAAAGAAGAGCTCGATCTGACTACCAATACCCAGCCGGTCATGCTGACCGCTGCCGTGGCCGTGTACCGCGCCTGGCTGGCGGCTGGCGGCCCGCTGCCGTCGCTGGTGGCTGGCCACAGCCTGGGCGAATACTCGGCGCTGGTGGCTGCCGGTGTGATCCAGTTCAAGGATGCCGTGCCGCTGGTGCGCTTCCGTGCACAAGCCATGCAGGAAGCCGTGCCGGTCGGGCAGGGCACCATGGCCGTGGTACTGGGCCTGAGCGACGACGATGTGCGCGCTAGCTGCAGCGAAGCGGCGGCAGAAGGCGGCGTGGTCGAAGCCGTCAACTTCAATGCGCCGGCACAGGTGGTGATTGCCGGTGAAACGGCGGCGGTGGAGCGCGCCTGCGTGATCGCCAAGGCCAAGGGCGCCAAACGTGCCATGAGGCTGCCGGTTTCGGCACCATTCCACTCGTCGCTGCTCAAGCCTGCCTCGGACCGTCTGCGCGACTACATGGCAGACCTGAGCTTTGCCGCGCCGCAGATCGCGCTGATTAACAACGTCGACGTGGCCGTGCTGAACGACCCTGCCGCCATCAAGGATGCACTGGTACGCCAGGCGGCTGCGCCCGTGCGCTGGGTGGAAACCATGCAGAAAGTGGCGGCCGAAGGCATTAGCAACGTGATCGAATGCGGTCCCGGTAAAGTGCTGATGGGCCTGACCAAGCGTATCGATGACAGTCTGGTGGGCGACGCCATCACCGATCAAGCATCGCTGGAACGCGTGTTGACCCTGCTCAAGTAAGCAGGCGGGTCTTCAGGCACACTCCCTACACCTCAAAGGAAATACATGAATTTAGCAAATCAAGTCGCTCTGGTTACGGGCGCATCGCGCGGCATCGGCAAGGCGATCGCCATCGAACTGGCCCGCCAGGGTGTCCGCGTTATTGGAACTGCCACCAGTGAAGCCGGTGCTGAAGCCATTTCCGCCTATCTGGCTGAAATCGGCGCGGAAGCCGGCAAAGGCGTGGTACTGAATGTGACCGATGCCGAGCGTTGCACCGGCCTGATCGACGAGATCAGCAAAACCTATGGCGCCGTCGGCATTCTGGTCAATAACGCCGGCATCACCATGGACCAGCTGGCCATGCGCATGAAGGATGAAGAGTGGGATCAGGTGATCGCCACCAATCTGAGCGCCGTAGGCCGCATGTCGCGCGGCGTGCTGCGCGGCATGATGAAAGCCCGGACCGGCCGTATCATTAACATCACATCGGTGGTGGCCTCCTCGGGCAACCCGGGCCAGATGAACTACGCCGCTGCCAAAGCTGGCGTGGAAGGCATGACGCGCGCACTGGCACGCGAAATCGGCAGCCGCAACATCACGGTCAACAGCGTTGCACCGGGCTTTATCGATACCGATATGACCAAATCGCTGGGCGAAGATCAGCACGCCGCCCTGCTGACCCAGATTCCGCTGGCCCGTCTGGGCAAGCCGGAAGACATCGCTGCAGCGGTGGCTTTCCTGGCCTCGCCACAGGCAGCCTATATTACCGGTACTACCCTGCACGTGAACGGCGGGATGTATATGAATTGATGTGTTCCGGTGAGGAAATCCTCACTGGTTCTCGTCTTTTAGCAGTGTTTTCGGCTGATTTAGCAGCAGACGCCGAAAATCGTTTTTAGGCGCGCAAACCTGATAAAATGCGCGCTTTCCGTAACAAACATAATGGAGCCATAACATGTCGGATATCGAACAACGCGTTAAGAAAATCGTCGCTGAACAACTGGGCGTCGCTGAAGCAGACATCAAGACCGAGTCCTCGTTCGTTGACGATCTCGGCGCTGACTCGCTGGACACCGTAGAGCTGGTAATGGCTCTGGAAGACGAATTCGAAATGGAAATCCCTGACGAACAAGCAGAAAAGATCACGACCGTGCAGCAAGCGATTGACTACGCTACTGCCCACGTCAAGGCCTAATTCTGCCCGATCGACTCTAGGAGAATCGCTTGAGAGGTTCTAAAAACCGTCGTGTTGTCGTCACCGGCCTCGGCTGCGTGACCCCGGTGGGCAATACCGTTGCCGACTCGTGGGCCGCAATCACCGAGGGTAAATCGGGGATCGCCAGCATCACCAAGTTTGATGCGCAAGCTTTCACTACCCAGTTCGCCGGTGAAGTCAAAGGCTTCAATATCGAGGAATACATCCCCGCTAAGGAAGCGCGCCACATGGATACCTTTATCCATTACGGCATGGCAGCTGGCATACAGTCGGTGCAGGACGCCGGCCTGGTCGTAACCGAAGAGAACGCCGATCGCGTCGGCGTGATGATCGGTTCCGGTATCGGCGGCCTGCCGCTGATCGAAGAAACCAAGGAAGACTACGACAAGCGCGGTCCGCGCCGTATCTCGCCATTCTTCGTGCCTGCTTCGATCATCAATATGATCTCGGGCAATCTGTCGATCAAGTACGGCATGCGCGGTCCTAACCTGTCGATCGTGACGGCTTGCACCACCGGCCTGCACTGCATCGGCATGGCGGCCCGCCTGATCGAATACGGCGATGCCGACGTGATGATCGCTGGCGGTGCGGAATCGACCGTATCGCCACTGGGTCTGGGCGGCTTCGCTTCGGCCCGTGCTCTGTCCACCCGCAACGATGATCCAGCGACTGCGTCCCGTCCGTGGGACCAGGACCGTGACGGTTTCGTGCTGGGTGAAGGCGCCGGTGTCATGGTGCTGGAAGAGTACGAGCACGCCAAGGCGCGCGGCGCCAAAATCTACGCGGAGCTGCTGGGCTTCGGCATGAGTGCCGATGCTTATCACATGACTTCGCCTCTGGAAGATGGCAGCGGCGGCAGCAAGTCCGTGATTGCTGCGCTGGCTCACGCCGGTGTCAATCCGGATCAGGTGCAGTACCTGAATGCCCACGGTACCTCGACTCCGCTGGGCGATCTGGCCGAGGTGCAAGGCATCAAGCGTACCTTCGGTGCGCACGCCAAAAATATGGTGATCAACTCGACCAAGTCGATGACGGGTCACCTGCTGGGCGGTGCCGGCGGTCTGGAAGCAGTGTTTACGGTACTGGCAGTACACCATCAGGTGTCGCCACCTACCATCAACATCTTCAACCAGGACCCGGCTTGCGATCTGGACTTCTGTGCCAATGTGGCGCGCGATATGAAGAACGAGTATGCAGTCAAAAACTCGTTCGGCTTCGGCGGCACCAACGGCAGTCTGGTATTCGGCAAACTGTAATACCCGGTTCGGCTCCGGCCTGAACTAAATAGCGCTCACCCTGTCTAAACAGGGTGAGCGTAAATTCGGCAGCGGCATCCGTTGTTGCCAGAATTGCCCGGCCATGCTGCCGGCGCTCCTGACTGTTTCCCTTTGTTTGTATGAATTCCAGTTCCATCGCTGTGCGCTGGTGTGCACTGGCCTATGGTTCTGCCGCGCGCGGATATCTGCCATGTCGATTGCTGCGTATATCGTGCTGCATCCCTCGCCGCGCTTGCGCTGGCTGTGCAGCGGCATGCGCTGTGCGGTCTGCCTGTCAGCGCTATTCTGCCCGGATCAGTGCTGGAGTCTGCTGTGTCTGATATTTGCAGCAACTGCGCGTACGTGCGCACCTGCCGCGGCGTGGCAGCTTGATATTTCGGCTGGCGGCGAGTGGCGCTTGTCGGTATATCAGTACTCGGCGCCAGCAGGCAGTGCCGCTGCTGGAAACGGGTCGGTGCATGGCGCGCTGCAGCATGCGATGCCAGCGTGCGTTGCGGTACGGACGGCGGATGCACAGCACGCGCACTATCTTCTGGGCGGGACATTGATCTGGCCCGGTCTGCTGGTGCTGCATCTGGGTGCGGCCGGGCAGGCGGAGCGATATCTGGCGGTGCTGCCCGACAGCGTGACGGCGGCGGAATGGCGCGCCCTGATGCTGGCGTGCCGGGCACTGGGCGCCAGCAAATAAATCTGGAACTTCTTGCAGCGGGCAAACTCTATAGCTTAGGAAGCGGGGTTGCCGGTGCTGCAGACCATCGAGGAATGCAGGCGTGACAACTGAACGCGAGTGTGACGAGCAACTGGTAGAGCGGGTGCGGGATGGTGACAAGCAAGCCTTCGATATGCTGGTGGCAAAATACCAGCGCAGGCTGATGCGCTTGCTATCGCGTATTGTGCACGACCAGGCAGAAGCCGAGGATGTAGTGCAGGAGACCTTTATCAAAGCCTACCGCGCCTTGCGGCATTTTCGCGGCGAGTCGGCTTTTTATACCTGGTTGTACCGCATAGGCATTAATACGGCGAAGAATTTTCTGGCGACCCAGGGCCGGCGCACCCCCACGTCTACCGAGATTGATGCCGAACAGGCAGAAACCTTTGCTGATAGCGAACACTTACGCGATATAAATACGCCGGAATCTATGTTGGCCAGCAAGCAGATTGCCCAGACGGTGAATGCCGCCATGGATGCGTTGCCGCTGGATTTGCGCACCGCCATTGCCCTGCGCGAAATCGAAGGCCTGAGCTATGAAGAGATTTCCGCCATCATGGCTTGCCCCATCGGGACTGTACGCAGCCGCATCTTCCGCGCGCGTGAAGTGATCGCCAATAGACTGCGCCCCATGCTGGATATGCCGGTTGACAAGCGCTGGTAGGGCAGCAATGATGATGCTGCAATTTGGTGTCTGGAAATTCTTTGGGCAGGGGCTCAGACGGGGCAGATGGCACGATGGATATGCAAACACGGACGCACGAACAACTTTCTGCGCTGGCGGACGGCGAGCTTGACGAGAGCGAGCGCGAGCTGGCGCTGGCCGCGCTGGCCACGCCGGACGGGCAGCAATACTGGCGCGCTTGCCACCTTGTACGGGTTGTCCTGCAAGCCGATGGCGAGGTGGCGGCCGCCGATAGTAGTGCGTTTCAGGCCCGGCTGGCCCAGCGCCTGGCCGCCGAACCAGCCTATAGCCGCAATCATGGTAGCGCCCATGCCGACCAAGCTGGCGCTGCCGGTGGCACGGAAACGCCAAGCAGCGCCACCTTGTCCTAGCGGCGGCGAGTCAACCGGCGCAGCGGGGCGCCCAGTCTGGTCTGGTACGCCAGCGGTGGACTAGTCGCTGGCAGAACTGTGCTTGAGCACGGTTTTTCGCTTACCATACGTGATCTGGTACGCAGGCTCAGCCTGCATCCGTATGCTGCGTTGCGCAACCTGTTATAGACCGATATCTTCCATGAAAAAACATCTTGCTGTCGATCGTAAAACGCTGGGCGCGCTGGCCATCAGCGCCAGTGTCTGGTTTTCTCCCGTTGTGTTTGGTATGGCGCCTGCGCAGGCGGCCGCCGCTACCGGGGCCGTCGTTGGGCTGCCGAATTTTGCCGACCTGGTCGATCAGGTTGGCCCGGCAGTGGTGAATATCCGCACGCTGGAACGTCCGAAAAGCGGACGTGTGGGTGCGCAAGGCCAGATAGGCGACGAAGAGATGCAGGACTTCCTGCGCCGCTTCTTCGGCGGCAGCCTGCCACAGCCGGGGGGCAAAGCCGTGCCGCGCGGGCGCCGCCAGGCCCCGTCCGAAGAGCCGGTGCCGCGTGGCGTGGGCTCCGGCTTCATCCTGTCCGCCGACGGCTATGTGATGACCAATGCCCACGTGATTGACGGCGCCGATGAAGTGCTGGTCACGCTGACGGATAAACGCGAATTCAAAGCCAAGGTGCTGGGCGCAGATGCCAGTACTGACGTGGCCGTGCTGAAAATCGACGGCACGGACCTGCCGTTTCTGACGCTGGGCAGTTCGGACAAGATTCGGGTAGGGGAATGGGTGATTGCCATCGGTTCTCCCTTCAATCTGGAAAATACGGTCACGGCGGGCATTATTTCGGCCAAACAGCGCGACACGGGCGAATATCTGGCCCTGATCCAGAGCGATGTGGCCGTCAATCCCGGCAATTCGGGCGGCCCGCTGATCAATATGCGCGGCGAGGTCATCGGCATCAATTCGCAGATCGCCACGCTTTCGGGCGGCTACAACGGTATTTCGTTCGCCATTCCTATCGATGAAGCGGTGCGCGTGTCGGAGCAGATCAAGAGCAGCGGCAAGGTGACTCGTGGCCGCATGGGCGTCAAGATTGCCGAAGTGAACAAGGAAGTGGCCGAGTCGCTGGGGCTGAAGTCGGCGCAAGGCGCGCTGGTGTCGCAGGTGGAAAGCGCCAGTCCTGCGGATAAGGCTGGCGTCAAGCCGGGCGATATCATTCTCAAGTTCAATGGCACCACCATCAACCGTTCGTCCGACCTGCCGCGGCTGGTGGGCAGTACTCCGCTGGATGCCAAGCTGACGATTACCCTGTGGCGTCAGGGCAAGCAGATCGAATTGCCGATCAGCGTGGCGGACCTCGACGGCGAAAAGCAGGCCAGGGCGGTGGGCAAGGCCAAAGGCCAGGATGAGGCGCAGGCAGACAAGGCTGCGGCTCATCTGCTGGGCCTGCGTGTAAGCGACCTGGACGCAGGGCAGAAGAAGGAGCTGGGGCTGGCAGCCGGTGTGCTGGTGGAGGCCGTGGATGGCGCGGCTGCCGATGCCGGGCTGGAAGAGGGCGATGTGTTGCTGCAGGTGAATAACACGGAAATCCGCGACAGCCGCCAGTTCAATGCCGTGCTGGCCAAGCTCGATAGCAAGAAGCCGGTGCTGCTGCTGGTACGCCGGGGCGAGCAGTCGCAATTCATACCGGTCCGTCCGGCTGTCAAATAAGGAGTCCGCAGCGCCCGCCGCCGCTGGTTGGGCTGGCGCTGCCCTAGCTATGCATTTCACCCTGTATTCCCGCAGTTATTGCCATTTATGTCAGGACATGCTCGATGCCCTGATGCGCCTGCAGACCCCGCAGCAGCCGATTACGGTGGACGTGATCGATGTCGATGATGATCCGGCACTGGTGGCCCGTTTCGATGAGCTGGTGCCTGTGCTGTTCGCCGATCTGGGCCAGCCCGAGCTGTGCCACTATTTCCTCGATGAATCTAAAGTCCGCGAATTGCTGGCGTCCTGCTGAAAATTTGGGCAAATGCGGTTTTTTTGTGCGCAGCAGAGCGCGCAGTGCCGCATTTAGCCGCGCAAAGTAGGGCTTTCCACTCTGAAATCCGGTAAAATGCGGGGGATATGGCGTCCCGCAGGGACGTCCGGAGTTGAGTCTCGCTGTAATCAAGGCGCTCGCCAGGGCAGACAGCCCCGCTCGGAGCGCTTTTTTTGTATTGCGCGCCGGATTGATGCCGGCGCTTGCCGTTCCCGTTTAGTACCCGTTTTTGACTGTTTTTTGGCTCTGTTAATGAATAACATACGCAATTTCTCCATCATCGCCCACATCGACCACGGTAAATCGACCCTGGCCGACCGTATCATTCAGCTGTGTGGCGGTCTGTCCGAGCGCGAGATGGAGGCGCAGGTGCTCGATTCTATGGATCTGGAGCGCGAGCGCGGCATTACCATTAAGGCGCAGACGGCTGCCCTGCAGTACAAGGCGCGCGATGGCAAGGTGTACAACCTGAACCTGATCGATACCCCCGGCCACGTCGACTTTTCCTACGAAGTATCGCGTTCGCTGTCGGCCTGCGAAGGCGCGCTGCTGGTGGTCGACGCCTCGCAGGGCGTGGAAGCGCAGACCGTGGCCAACTGCTATACTGCGCTCGATCTGGGCGTGGAAGTGGTGCCGGTGCTGAACAAGATCGACTTGCCGAATGCCGATCCGCCCAGCGCGATTGCAGAAATCGAAGACGTGATCGGCATCGAAGCCGGTGATGCCGTACATTGCTCGGCCAAAACCGGTCTGGGCGTGGACGATGTGCTGGAATCCATCATTGCCAAAGTGCCGCCACCGAAGGGTGATCCGGATGCACCGCTGCAGGCCCTGATCGTCGATTCGTGGTACGACGCCTATGTGGGCGTGGTGATGCTGGTGCGCGTGGTCAACGGCACGCTGCGTCCGAAAGACAAGATCAAGCTGATGGCCACCGATTCGGTGCAGCTGGTGGAAGACATCGGCGTGTTCGCACCCCGTTCCGTTTCGCTGCCGCAGCTGTCGGCCGGTCAGGTGGGCTTCATCATCGCCGGTATCAAGGAACTGAAGGCCGCCAAAGTGGGCGACACGGTGACGCTGGCCAGCCGTCCGGCACCGGAGCCGTTGCCAGGCTTCAAGGAAGTGCAGCCGCAGGTATTTGCCGGTCTGTTCCCGGTCGAAGCCAACCAGTACGACGCGCTGCGCGATTCGCTGGAAAAGCTGAAACTCAATGATGCCGCCCTGATGTATGAGCCTGAGGTATCGCAGGCGCTGGGCTTCGGCTTCCGTTGCGGCTTCCTCGGTCTGCTGCACATGGAGATTGTGCAGGAGCGTCTGGAACGCGAATTCGATATGGACCTGATCACCACGGCACCGACCGTGGTGTATGAAGTGGAAATGCGCGACGGCAGCATCATGAAGGTGGACAATCCTTCGCGCATGCCGGAACCGTCGAAGATTGCCGACATCCGCGAACCTATCGTGACCGTCAATCTGTACATGCCGCAGGAATACGTGGGCTCGGTGATTACCCTGTGTATCGGCAAGCGCGGCGTGCAGATGGACATGAGCTATCACGGCCGCCAGGTCAAGCTGGTGTACGAGATGCCGATGGGCGAGATCGTGCTGGACTTCTTCGACAAGCTGAAATCGACCTCGCGCGGCTATGCCTCGATGGATTACGAGTTCAAGGAATACCGTTCCTCGGACGTGGTCAAGGTCGACATGCTGATCAACAGCGAAAAAGTCGATGCGCTGGCCATCATCGTGCACCGTTCCAACAGTGCCTACCGTGGCCGTCAGGTGGCTGCCAAGATGCGCGAACTGATTCCACGCCAGATGTTCGATGTGGCGATCCAGGCCGCGATCGGCGCTACCGTGATCTCGCGTGAAAACGTCAAGGCGCTGCGCAAGAACGTGCTGGCCAAGTGCTACGGCGGTGACGTCAGCCGTAAGAAGAAGCTGCTGGAGAAGCAGAAGGCCGGTAAAAAACGTATGAAACAAGTGGGCTCGGTGGAAATTCCACAAGAAGCCTTCCTGGCAATTTTACAAGTGGAAGAGAAATGAACCTGCAAGTGATTTTGGGCAATTTCGCTTTAATCCTGTTCATCCTGATGGTGGTGACGGGCGTGATCTGGTTCCTCGATGTGTTCTATCTGGCCAAGCAGCGCCGCGCTGCGGCCGACCGGGCACTGGCTGAATACGACGCCCGCAACGCCAAGCTGACGGCCGACGGCATCAAGGTGGACAATCTGGGCAACCGTGCCGCCATCGAAGCGGGCCTGCTGCGCCAGCCGACCTGGATCGAATACTCGGGCAGCTTCTTCCCGGTGATTGCGCTGGTATTCTTCCTGCGCTCTTTCCTGTATGAGCCGTTCAAGATTCCTTCGTCGTCGATGGTGCCGACCCTGCTGGTGGGCGATCTGATTCTGGTAAATAAATTCACCTACGGCATACGTCTGCCGGTGCTCAACCAGAAAATCATCCAGATCAATGATCCGCAGCGCGGCGATGTGATGGTGTTCAAATATCCACAGGATATGAGCCAGGATTACATCAAGCGTGTGATCGGCGTTCCCGGTGATAAAATTACCTATGAAAACAAGCGCTTAACCGTGAACGGCGTGGAAGTGAAATACACCGCGCTGGATGATTACCTGGATGATGAACATCTGGTGTACAACAAGCAGTACACGGAGAATCTGACGGGCGTGAGCCACCGGATTCTGAGTAACGAGGCAGCGCCGACGCTGAATCTGGAAGGCGTGAAACAGTTCCCGTACAGCGAAAACTGCACCTATCGCTACGAAGGCTTTACTTGCGTTGTGCCAGCCGGTAACTACTTCATGATGGGTGATAACCGCGACAATAGCGCGGACAGCCGCTACTGGGGCTTTGTGCCGGACAAGAACATAGTCGGTAAGGCATTCTTTGTCTGGCTCAATCTTGGTAACTGGCGCCGTATCGGCACCATCCACTAAACTGTGGCGAAAGGAACGGTCATGCGCACAGCGCCGCAGCGGCAACAGGGTATTTCACTGGTCGGGCTGATCGTGCTGCTGGCCGTGGTGGGTTTTGTCGCCGTGCTGGCGCTGAAAATCATCCCGACCTACACTGAATACCGCGCCATCCAGAATGCCATCGTCAGCGCCAAAGCTGGCGGCGGCACGGTGCTGCAGATGCAGAAGGCGTTCGATGCCAGTGCCACCGTGGGCTATATCAATGCCATCAGCGGCAAGGACCTGATGATCAGCCACGGTGAAAACGGCGAAACCGAGATCAGTTTCGCCTACGAGAAGAAAATTCCGCTGGTGGGGCCGGCCAGCCTGCTGCTGGAATATGAAGGCAGCACTGCCAAGCATGGCACGCCATAACTTCCGAAACTACCAATCAACCGTTTTAGCGAAACTACGAATCGAATAATGAATCTCCAGTTACTGCAAACCCGTTTAGGCTACACGTTCCAGGATGCTGGGCTGTTACAGCAAGCCTTGACGCACCGTAGCCACAGCAGTTTGCACAACGAGCGGCTGGAGTTTCTGGGCGACTCGGTGCTGAACTGTGTGGTGGCGTCCATCCTGTACGAACGCTATGTGCAGATCGACGAAGGCGACCTGTCGCGCCTGCGCGCCAATCTGGTCAAGCAGCAGTCGCTGTTCGAAATCGCCCAGAAGCTGGAGTTGTCGCAGTTTCTGCGCCTTGGCGAAGGCGAGCTGAAATCGGGCGGCTTCCGTCGTCCCTCGATACTGGCCGACACGCTGGAAGCACTGCTGGGCGCGATCTTCCTGGACGGCGGCTTCAATCCAGCGCGCGATGTGATCCGCGCCTTCTACATTCCCATCCTCGACACGGTGGACCCGCAGACGCTGGGCAAGGATGCCAAGACGCTGCTGCAGGAATTCCTGCAAAGTAAAAAAATCTCCCTGCCGCTGTACAACGTGGTGGCCACCCATGGCGCCGCGCACAGCCAGGAATTCGAAATCGAATGTCTGGTGCCCAAGCTGGGCATCCAGGTATTTGGCCGCGGCGGTAGCCGTCGTGCCGGTGAACAGGCCGCCGCCAAGCTGGCGCTGGAAGTGGCCGAGCAGGCTTTGCTGAAAACGCCAGCCGCTGGCCGCAAGGCCAAGCCGCGTGCTGCCCAGCTCAAGCTGGCCGGCATCGCCACCGTGCAGTCGAGCGAACCCGGCTCGCCTGCACCTGCGACACCTGCCAAGGCGGCCAACAAGTAAAGAGGCTTTATGACTACTGACACCAATGCTCCGTACCGCTGCGGCTACATCGCCATCGTGGGCCGCCCGAATGTGGGCAAATCGACCCTGATGAACACTCTGATCGGCGCCAAGGTCAGCATCACCTCGCGCAAGGCGCAGACCACGCGCCACCGCATCACCGGCATCCAGACCTATGACGATGCGCAGCTGATTTATGTCGATACGCCGGGCTTCCAGACCCGTCACGCCAATGCGCTGAACAAGAACCTGAACAAGACGGTGACCAACACGCTGATCTCGTCGGACCTGATCCTGTTTGTGATCGAGGCAGGCACCTTCGGCCCTGCGGACCAGCAGGTGCTGGACCTGCTGCCGAGCGAAGTGCCGGTACTGCTGGTGATTAACAAGGCCGACCGCGTCAAGGACAAGGCAGTGCTGCTGCCGTTCGCCCAGCAGGTTGCGGCCAAGTTCAACTTTGCCGCCATCGTACCGGTTTCGGCCAAGCTGCGTTTCCAGCTCGATGGTCTGGAAAAGGAAATCAAACGCTTCCTGCCCGAGAACGATCCTATTTTTGGACCGGACGATATCACTGACCGCAGCGAGAAATTCCTTGCGTCCGAAATCGTGCGCGAAAAGCTGTTCCGCTTCGTTGGCGATGAACTGCCTTACACCAGCACGGTGATGATCGAGAAGTTCGAGCAGGAGGGCGATCTGCGTCGCGTGTTCGCTGCCATTCTGGTGGAGCGTGACACCCACAAGTCGATGATCATCGGGAACAAGGGCGCACGCCTGAAGGAAGTCTCGACCCAGGCCCGGCAGGATATGGAGAAGCTGTTCGGCGGCCCCGTGTATCTGGAAATCTGGGTCAAGGTCAAATCCGGCTGGGCCGATAACGAAGCAGGGCTGCGCGCCTACGGCTACGAATAACAGAGGGACGATGTCCAACATCACGCTTGAGGCCGGGTACACAGCGGCTGGCGCCAGCGCGGCGCCCGCCCCCCGCAAGCCTGCCCGTGCGCCTGCACGCGAGCGTACTGTCGGCACCAAGGTGGCCGGCCAGCCAGCCTTTGTGCTGCACAGCTATCCCTACAAAGAAACCAGCCTGATTATCGATCTGTTCACGCGCGACTTTGGCCGCGTGGCGCTGATCGCCAAGGGCGCCAAGCGGCCCCATTCGCAGCTGCGCGGCGTGCTGCAGACCTTCCAGCCATTGTCATCGAGCTGGGTGGGTAAATCGGAGCTGCGCACGCTGACGGACGCCGAGTGGGTAGGCGGCATGCTACCGCTGGAAAAGACCGCGCTGCTGTGCGGCTTCTATCTCAATGAACTGCTGGTCAAGCTGCTGGCGCGCGACGACGCCCATCCGGCCCTGTTCGACCACTACGTGGCCACGCTCAACCAGCTGGCGCATAATGAACCACCCACCATCGTACTGCGTAAATTCGAGCGCGCGCTGCTCAAGGAGACGGGTGTGGCGGCCGATCTGACGCGCTGCACCGATACCCGCAGCACCGTGCTGGAGGATTTGGTGTACGTAGTCGATCCGGAACGGGGCCCGCGCCCCCAACGCGCTGCCGATGTGTGGCCCGGCGTGGCCGGCAAGACGCTGCTCGATATGGAGCGCGAAGATTATCAGGACGGCGCGACGCAGTCCCAGAGCAAACAGTTAATGCGGTTCCTGCTGGCCCACCATCTGGGCGGCGCACCGCTGAACACGCGGCAGATCCTGATCGACCTGCTGCAGTTATAAACCAGATAAACGGTATCCACCATGAGCTTTCTGCAACCTGTAGGCACCATCATCGATCTCGGCGTGAACATCGACCACGTCGCCACGCTGCGCAATGCGCGCGGCACCAGCTATCCCGATCCTATCCGCGCCGCGCTGCTGGCCGAGCAGGCCGGCGCCGACTGCATTACCCTGCACCTGCGCGAAGACCGCCGTCATATCAAGGATGCCGATGTGATCGCACTGGCGCCGCAACTGCTGACGCGCATGAATCTGGAAGCGGCAGTGACGCCGGAAATGATCGATTTCGCCTGCCGCATCAAGCCGGCCGATGTCTGTCTGGTGCCGGAAAAGCGCACCGAAGTGACCACTGAAGGCGGACTCGATGTCGTGACCCATTACAAAGCTGTGGAAGCAGCAGTCAAACAGCTGCAGGCCGAAGGTATACGCGTCAGCCTGTTCATCGATGCCGATGAAGCGCAGATGGATGCCACCGCTGCCATAGGCGCGCCGGTGATTGAGCTGCATACGGGCCGCTATGCCGACACGGCAGGCGCCGAGCAGGCCGCAGAACTGGAGCGCATCAAGCGCGGTGCCCTGTACGGCGCAGGCAAGGGCCTGAAGGTCAACGCCGGCCACGGCCTGCATTACACCAATGTGCAGGCGATTGCCGCGATTCCTGAAATCGCCGAACTCAATATCGGCCACGCCATCGTCGGCCATGCTGTATTCGTCGGCTGGGAAAACGCCGTGCGCGAAATGAAGGCTATCATGCTGGCCACCCGTCTGGGCGCACGCGCATGATTTACGGCATCGGCACCGATATCTGCAAGATTCCGCGCATCGAAGCTGCGCTGGCGCGCAACGGCGACCGCTTTGCGCAGAAGATACTGGGGCCGCAGGAGATGGAAAAATATCTGGCCCGTAAAGCCAAGAACGCCGCGCGCGGAGTGCGCTTTGTGGCCACCCGTTTCGCTGCCAAGGAAGCGTTTTCCAAGGCCATAGGGCTGGGCATGCGCATGCCGATGACGTGGCCTGCCGCACAGATGCTCAATGCGCCCAGCGGCAAGCCGGTGATCGGCTGCAGCGGCGTGCTGCAGGAATTCATGGAACAGCATAAGCTGTCGGCACAGGTGACGATTAGCGATGAAGAGGAATATGCCGTCGCCTTTGTCGTCGTTGAACAAGCCAGCTGAGTGGTGTGATGAGCGAAGTGGAAGATAGCGCGCCGGACGCGCGCGCACAGGTGCTGGCGACGGTCGCCAAGCTGCCCAATCTGCCGGGTGTGTACCGCTATTTCGATGCAGAAGACAAGGTACTTTATGTGGGCAAGGCGCGCGACCTGAAAAAGCGCGTGTCGAGCTACTTCCAGAAGAACCTCAGCAGCCCGCGCATTGCCATGATGGTGGAGCGTATCGCCCGGCTGGAAACCACCGTTACGCACAGCGAGGCGGAAGCGCTGATCCTTGAAAATAATCTGATCAAGGCACTCAGCCCCCGCTTCAACATCCTGTTCCGCGATGATAAGTCTTACCCCTATCTGAAGATCACGGGCGGCGAAGCGCCGCGCATGGTGTACTACCGCGGCGCGGTGGACCGCAAGAACCAGTATTTCGGACCGTTTCCCAGTTCTTGGGCAGTCAAGGAATCCATGCAGATACTGCAGAAGGTGTTCCGCCTGCGCACCTGCGAAGACAGCGTGTACAGCAACCGTACGCGTCCCTGCCTGCTTAACCAGATAGGCCGCTGCAGCGGGCCCTGTGTGGATCTGATCAGCAAAGAGGATTATCAGGCCGATGTCGACAACGCGGCGCGCTTCCTGCGTGGCCGCCAGACGGAAATTCTGGACGAGCTGGAGAAGAAGATGCATGCCTATGCCGGCGAGCTGAAGTTCGAGCAGGCCGCTGCAGTGCGCAACCAGATCCAGTCGCTGTCGCGCGTGCTGCACCAGCAGAGCATGGAGACGACCGGCGATGCCGACGTGGATATTCTGGCCGTGCTGGTGCAGGGCGGCCGGGCCTGCGTCAATCTGGCCATGGTGCGTGGCGGCCGCCATCTGGGCGACCGGGCCTACTTCCCCAACCATATCGGCGATGCAGCGGCGATCGCCGATCAGCCCATTGAAATGGAAGTGCTGGCCGCCTTCCTGGTCCAGCATTACACCGAGAAGTTCATACCCGGCACGCTGATCCTCAACATTGAATTTGACCAGCCGGCGCTGATGCTGGCGTTGCAGGAGCAGTGTGGTCACCGCATCCATCTGGTTTTTCAGCCGCAGGACCAGCGCCGTAAGTGGCTGGAACTGGCGCAGAAAGGCGCCGAGATTTCGCTGGCCCGTTTGTTGTCGGAGCAGGGCTCGCAGCAGTCGCGCACGCGTGCGCTGGTGGAGGCGCTGTCGCTGGAGCCGGAAGATATCGATGCGCTGCGCGTTGAGTGTTTCGATATCTCGCATACGCAGGGTGAGGCAACCCAGGCCTCGTGCGTGGTGTTCCATCACCACCAGATGCAGAACGGCGAGTACCGCCGCTACAACATCAACGACATTACACCGGGCGATGATTATGCCGCCATGCGGCAGGTGCTGATGCGCCGCTACGAAAAGGTGGCCAATGGTGATGGTGTGATGCCGGATGTGGTGCTGATCGACGGCGGCAAGGGCCAGATCGAAATGGCGCGCCAGGTGTTCGCCGAACTGGGGCTGGATATCAGCCTGATCGTCGGCGTGGCCAAAGGGGAAGGGCGGCGCGTGGGACTGGAAACGCTGATGTTTGTCGATGGCCGCGCAGCGCAGGAGCTGGGCAAGGAGTCGGCTGCGCTGATGCTGGTGGCGCAGATCCGCGACGAGGCGCACCGCTTCGCCATTACCGGCATGCGCGCCAAACGGGCCAAGACGCGCCAGACTTCGCGCCTCGAAGAGATTGAAGGCATAGGCGCCAAACGGCGCCAGCGCCTGCTGGCCCGCTTTGGCGGCCTGCGCGGCGTGGTCGATGCCAGTGTTGAGGACCTGAAGCAGGTGGAAGGCATTTCGCAGGCGCTGGCCGAGGAAATCTACCGCCAGTTACATTGAGGCCGGACGGTCTCAACGGCGTGCTGGTTTAATGTGCTGTGGCAGGGTAGACTAGCGGCGCATTGCATAATTTCATAATAGCCCTCAATTTATGCCTTTTAATATTCCGATCCTGTTGTCCTGGTTGCGCGTGGCGCTGATTCCGCTGGTAGTCGGCGTGTACTATCTGCCGACCACAATGCTGCCGGTGGCTGACCAGAATCTGGCTGCCACCATGGTATTTATCATTGCCGCAGTGACGGACTGGTTTGACGGTTTTCTGGCGCGCCGCTGGAACCAGACCTCGGCGTTTGGCGCCTTCCTGGATCCGGTGGCGGACAAGCTGATGGTGGCAGGTGCCTTGCTGGTGCTGGTGCAGCTCGACAGGGCCAACGCCGTGTTGTCCTTCATTATCATTGGCCGTGAAATCGCCATCTCGGCGCTGCGCGAATGGATGGCGCAGATAGGCGCATCGAAATCGGTGGCGGTGAGCTCTATCGGCAAAATCAAGACCACGGCACAGATGACGGCAATTCCGCTGCTGCTGTTCCATGACGTGCTGTGGGGCGCCATTGATAGCCAGTTCTGGGGCGCGCGCCTGCTGGAAGTGGCGGCAGTGCTGACGGTGTGGTCGATGTTCTACTACCTGCGTCTGGCCTGGCCGCTAATCAAGGAAAAGTCCGGCCAGCTATAAGGGCAGGGCGATTCCATGGCAGGCTAAATGGGCTAAACGATTTTCCATATTTTTGCTTAAACAAAAGATTGCCATTGACAGCCAGCGTAGATCCTCTATAATGCTGGCCTGTTGTTGATGACGACGCGGGAGTAGCTCAGTTGGTAGAGCGCAACCTTGCCAAGGTTGAGGTCGAGAGTTCGAGACTCTTCTCCCGCTCCAAAGCATCGATAACGTAGCACTAGCAAGTTTTAAAGCTGAGTGCTAAAATGTTGGACTTTAATGCGGGAGTAGCTCAGTTGGTAGAGCGCAACCTTGCCAAGGTTGAGGTCGAGAGTTCGAGACTCTTCTCCCGCTCCAGTTTCTCAGGAAACGAATGGTGCAGTAAAAATCGCAGTACAAACTCCTACGCGGGAGTAGCTCAGTTGGTAGAGCGCAACCTTGCCAAGGTTGAGGTCGAGAGTTCGAGACTCTTCTCCCGCTCCAGAATTTTGGATAGCAGAGCGTAACCGCTGCTACTCCTGTCGATACCTCGGGCGAGGTAGCAAAGCGGTTATGCAGCGGCCTGCAAAGCCGTGTAGATGGGTTCGACTCCCATCCTCGCCTCCAAAAAATCTCAATAAAATCAGTAAGTTGCATTGGCGCTGCTAACTAGCCTGAACAAGTAACCGCTCTCAAATACCCTCATTTGCTCTCGTTGCTACCTCGATCTGGTAACAATGCTACCTCTAAACGGCTCGCTTTGGCCGTCCACACGAGTTAGAATTTCCGACTTCTATGAGCAAGGAGTTGGTATGTCTATCGTGGTACGCCCACGCGGGGCGAAGTTTGAGCT
>Ga0187842_1000361_pt1 | contig 23170 bp, 12 predicted proteins | sample SpaLakP09_SKY_41_FD_134514 | JGI IMG/M metagenome (GOLD analysis project Ga0187842, IMG submission 134514) | Oligotrophic lake water microbial communities from Sparkling Lake, Wisconsin, USA - SP09_SKY_41 | ecosystem: Environmental > Aquatic > Freshwater > Lake | place: USA: Sparkling Lake... | reverse complement strand
CCTCGAGCTTGTTGAGGTCCTCGCGCGCCGGGATGTAGCGCAAGGTGAAGGCCTCGCCGACCAGAGTCGGCTGGTTCGGCGACAAGGGATGGACATCCTGGATTGCCTGGATGCGATGGCCGCGCTTGAACAAAGCGGTCGCCGCGGTCGGCGTGCTGACGGTCAGGAGCTTGTCGCGGGTCTCGGTCTTCATGGTGTGCCTCAGTAGATCGACGGCTCGGCGACCGGCGCGCCGAACCTGGTCTCGAGGAAGTCGAAGTCACAGCCCTCGTTGGCCTGCTTGATGTGGCGGGTGAACATCCAGCCGTAGCCGCGCTCGTAGCGCGCTTCAGGCTTCTTCCACGCCGCCTTGCGTCTGGCCAGCTCCTCGTCCGACACGTTCATGTCGATGGTGCGCTTGTCGACATCGAGCGAGATCATGTCGCCGGTCTTCACCAGCGCCAGCGGCCCGCCAACGAAGGCCTCGGGGCTGCAATGCAGCAGGCAGCCGCCGTAGCTGGTGCCACTCATGCGCGCGTCCGACAGCCGCAGCATGTCGGTCACGCCAAGTTTCAGCAGCTTGGTGGGGATGGGCAACATGCCCCACTCCGGCATCCCGGCGCCCTTGGGGCCGGCGTTGCGCAGCACGAGGATGTCGTCGCCGGTCACGTCCAGGTCGGGGTCGTCCACCGCGTTCTTCAGGCTCGGATAGTCGTCGAACACCAACGCGCGGCCGGTGTGCTGCAGCAGGTGCGGTGCGACGGCGCTGGGCTTGATGACGACGCCGTCGGGTGCCAGGTTGCCGCGCAGCACGGCCAGCGCGCCCTCGGCGTAGATGGGGTTGTCCAGCGGTCTGATCACGTCGGCGTTGAAGACCTCGGCGCCTTCGATGTTCTCGGCCACGGTGCGGACGTTGACGGTCATCGCGGTGGGGTCCAGCTTGTCGCGCATGACGTTCATCATGGCGGGCAGGCCGCCGGCGTAGAAGAAGTCTTCCATCAGGTAATGGTCGCCGCTGGGCCGGATGTTGGCGATGACGCCCACATGCCGGCTGGCCGCGTCGAAGTCGTCCAGCGTGACCGACAGGCCGGCGCGGCGGCTGATGGCCACCAGATGGATGATGGCGTTGGTGCTGCAGCCCATGGCCATCGCGACGGCGATAGCGTTCGCGAAACTTCCTTTGCTGAGCAGCTTCGCCGGGGTCAGGTCTTCCCAAACCATCTGCACGATGCGCCGACCGCACTCGGCCGACATGCGGATGTGGTTCGCATCTGGCGCAGGGATGCTGCTGGCGCCCGGCAGCGTGAAGCCCAGCGCTTCGGCAATGCCCATCATGGTGGCAGCAGTCCCCATCGTCATGCAGGTGCCGTGGCTGCGGGCGATGCCGGCTTCCATCTCGGCCCAGGCCTGGTCAGAGAGCCGCCCGGCGCGGCGCTCGTCCCAGTACTTGAACGCGTCGCTGCCACTGCCCAGCACCTGGCCGCGCCAGTTGCCGCGCAGCATGGGGCCGGCCGGCAGGTAGATGCAGGGCAGGCCCATGCTGAGGGCGCCCATCAGCAGGCCAGGCGTCGTCTTGTCGCAGCCGCCCATCAGCACGGCGCCGTCCACCGGGTGGCTGCGCAACAACTCCTCGGCCTCCATCGCCAGGAAGTTGCGATAGAGCATCGAGGTCGGCTTGACCATGCTCTCGCTCAAGCTGATGGCCGGCAGCTCCAGCGGCCAGCCGCCCGCCTGCAGGATGCCGCGCTTGACGTCCTCCACCCGCTGCTTGAAGTGGGTGTGGCACTGGTTGGCATCGCTCCAGGTGTTGACGATGGCGATGACCGGCTTGTTGATGAAGTCCTCGGGCGCGTAGCCCATTTGCAGCACGCGGCTGCGGTGGCCGAAGGAACGGAAGTCGTCCTTGGCGAACCAGCGTGCGCTGCGCAGATCCTCAACCTTCTTCACGCTCATGCCTGGCCTCGCGATTCGATCAGCCAGGCCGGCGCGTCTTGCAAGGCGACCGGTCGCAGGAAGCGCTCCATCGAGGCATAGCCGACGCTGGTGGTGAGAGCGTTCGTCGTCGACGGCCACGGGCCGCCGTGCTGCTGCGCTGCGGTGACGGCCACGCCCGTCGGCACGCCAGCGAACAGCACTCGGCCGGAGATGGCCTGGGCCGCGCGAACCAGCTCGCGGTTGTCGGCGGTGTCTTCGTCGGCGCCCCAGAGCGTGACGGTCAGCGTGCCTTCGATGGCGTGCAGCACCTGCAGCGTCTCGGCCGCGTCGCGCACGGTGACGACCACGCAGCTGGGGCCGAACACTTCCTCGCGCAGCACCTCGTCGGCCAGGAAGCTGGCGGCATCGGTGGCGACCAGGTGGGCGCCCGGTGCGGCCTCGCGGGCGGGCAGGGCTACGAGGGACTTCACACCCGCACGACCGTGCAGCCGGGCCACGCCGGCGTTGAACCCGGCGCGGATGCCGGCGTTCAGCATGGCGTGTGGGCTGGCAGCGGCCAGGTTCTCCGCCAACTGCTTGACGAAGGTCTGGCTGACCTCGTCGCCACGCACGATGACAACGCCCGGGCTGGTGCAGAACTGACCGCAGCCCAGCACGATGCTGCCGGCCAGTTGACCCGCCAGCGCCGCGCCGTTGGCCGCCAGCGCTGCGGGCAGCGCGACGACGGGGTTGATGGAGCCCAGCTCGCCGTAGAACGGGATGGGCCGCGGGCGGGCATTGGCCTCGCGCCACAGCGCCACGCCGCCGCGCACGCTGCCGGTGAAGGCGGCGGCGGCAATGGCCGGGTCGCGCACGAGGGCCACGCCGACCGGGATGCCGGCGCCTTCCACCATCTGCAGCACGCCGGCCGGCAGGCCTTGCGCTGCGATGGCGGCAGCGGCCAGCTCGAACACGGCGCGCGACAGGCGCGGGTGGCCCGGGTGGGCCTTGACGACGACGGTGCAGCCGGCGGCCAGCGCCGAGGCCGTGTCGCCGCCCAGCACGCTGAACGCGAACGGGAAGTTGCTGGCCGCGAACATGGCCACCGGGCCGATGGGCACGGCCACTCGCGTCAGGCGCGGGCGGCCGGCGGGCGGCGCGCCGGGCACGGCCGGGTCGTCCTGCACGGGCTGGGCGGCGCCGGCCTCCAGGCGGTCGGCAAAGCCGCGCAGCTGGAAGGCGGTGCGGTCCAGCTCGCCGTTCAGACGCACCGGGCCGAGGTGGGTTTCCTCGTCGGCCAGCGCGACCAGGGCGTCACGGGCGGACTGCAGCACGCCGGCCAGCGAGTGCAGCAGCGCCGCGCGGCGCGCGATGGGGGCGGCGGCCCAGGCGGGTGCAGCTTCGGCGGCAGCCGCGCAGGCGGCGCGGATCTGCTCGGGGGAGCTGTCTGTCAATGTCGAGGTCATGAGCGAAGGGAATCAGCGGGCGGGCATGGCGCGCAGAGCATCAGCAATCGCCTGGCGCAGCGGTGTGGGGTTGAGCTGGTCGTCGTAGGGAAGGCCGCGTTTGGGCAGCTTGTCTTCCCGTGGTTCAAAGCCCTGCAGCCAGCTGTGCTTGTTCACAAGGCCCCAGCACAGGAAGCGATGCAGGCGCGGAGAGGCGAGCGTAACGTCCAGCCATTCGCGGGCGCACGCAGCCACGGCGGCGTCGCGCTCGGCGATGCCGGCGGGCATGCCGCGGTCGTTGACGTCGAACTCCGTGATCAGCAGGTCCAGGCCCAGGGCCTGGACGTCATCGAGGAAGCGGCGCCACTCGGCGTTTCGCTCAGCGGGCTTGTCCGCTGGCACGCCGGGCTTGTTGCCCCAGCTGATGTGGCCCTGCAGGCCGAGCGCCTGCACAGGGGTGCCGCGCTTCTTCAGCTCGGTCAGCAGCTTGAGCACGCCGGCCCGGTGCCTGGCGCTCTCGTTGCCCCAGCTCATGTAGTCGTTGTAGACGAGCTGGGCCCTGGGTGCGGCCTGACGGGCCAGCCGGAAAGCGAAGTCGATCTGCGCGACGCCGCCTTCGCTGCCGCCGCCGAAGGGCGCGCTGAAGACGTTGCGGTGCAGCTCACCGGTCTCGGGCGAGATGGCCTCATTGACGACGTCCCAGCTCTCTATGCTGTTGCCGAAATGGCCGCAGGTGGTGCGGATGTGTTCGGTCAGCACGCGGCGCGCCGCCTCGCCGTCACCGCCGCCGTAGTTCAGCGCGTTGACCCAGGCCGGCAGCCACTTGGGCTCCAGCCAGAGCAGGGTGTGGCCGCGCAGCGCCATGCCGCGCGCCCTGGCCCAGGCGAACATTTCGTCGGCCGCTGCGAAGTCATAGGGCTTGGTGGGATCGCGGCGCAGCGCCTGCCACTTCGTCTCGTTCTCGGCGACAAAGACGCTGCACTCGCGGCCCGTGAGGTCGCGGTAGGGAAGGTCGTGAAAGCGCGAGGTGCGGCCGATGCTGCCCAGCGTGCTGCCGAAGCGCAGGCCCTTGGCACGGGCAAGCTGGTCCAGCGTCGGCTCGCCCGGCGGCGCTGTGGCGCAGCCGCCGAGCGCGACACTGCCTGCGCCCAGGGCCAGTGCTTGCGTGACGGAACGGCGGGACAGCGACATCTTGCTTTGAGTATCGATCCTCAATTTGGTATCGCTATCATATTTATTGGTTCGGCCGCTAAACTTAGTGGTTTCCCTGGGGAATTTGTCTGACTATATCTCTGTAGACTGCAAATGATCGCGCAACCATTTGACTCCATGACCCACATTTCCGAACCCGGGGCCCAGCCGCTGCACTCCCGATTCAAGCGGCTCGCCCTGGGGCTGGGGCTGGTTGCGGCCAGCGCCGGCGCCGTGGCCTGCGACACCCCGGCGTCGGTCTGCGGGCGAGATGTGGGCCAGAGCTTCGGCCTGGTGCGCGCTGGCCAGCCGGCTGCCGTGATTGTCGAGGCTGGGGCGGACCCGGCCTTGAAGCATGTCGGCCGCAGCTTTGCTGCCGACTTGGGGGCTGTGTCTGGCCGGCCGGCCGCTCAGCTGACCGGCTTGGCCGGGGCGCCGCCCGAGGTCGTCCTCGTCGGCGAGCTGGGGCGCAGTCCGCTGGTCGATGGCCTGGTGGCTGCCGGCAAGGTCAAGCCGTCGGATCTGAAAGGGCTGAAGGGTGAATGGGAAGCCTTCCGCCAGATCGTCGTCGACAAGCCTTTCAAGGGCGTAGACCGCGCGCTGCTCATCGTCGGGTCGGACCGGCGTGGTGCCGTCTTCGGTGCCTACGACCTGTCGGCCCGCATCGGCGTGAGCCCCTGGCAGTGGTGGGCCGACGTGCCGGTCGCCCGGCAGGAGAACGTGTTCGTCACGGCCGGCGCGCGCGCTGACAAGCCGGGCGTCAAGTACCGCGGCATCTTCATCAACGACGAGGCGCCGGCGCTCACCACCTGGGCGCAAGCCAAGTTCGGCGGTGCCAATTCCAAGATGTACGCCCATGTCTTCGAGCTGCTGCTGCGCCTGAAGGGCAACTACCTGTGGCCGGCCATGTGGCCGCCGCGCGCCTTCAATGCCGACGACCCCAGGAGCATGGTGCTGGCCGACGAGATGGGCATCGTGATGGGCACGTCCCACCACGAGCCGATGTCACGCGCCCATGACGAGTGGCAGCGCTTCAAGGGCGGCCACTGGGACTACGCCAAGAACGCGCCGCAGCTGCGCGAGTTTTGGCGCGGCGGCATCCAGCGCATGATGGGCCGGCCCGATGGCAAGCCCTTCGACACCCTGGTGACCGTGGGCATGCGCGGCGATGGCGACGAGCCCATGAGCGAAGGCACGGCCACGGCGCTGCTGGAAGGCATTGTCAAGGACCAGCGCCAGATCATTGCCGACGTGACGAAGCAGCCCGCCGCGAATACGCCGCAGATGTGGGCGCTCTACAAGGAGGTGCAGGACTACTACGACGCCGGGCTGAAGGTGCCTGACGACGTGCTGCTGCTGTTTGCCGACGACAACTGGGGCCAGATTCGCCGCCTGCCCGCGCGCGACGCCAAGCGCCCCGGCGGCTACGGGGTGTACTACCACTTCGACTACGTCGGCGGGCCGCGCAACTACAAGTGGCTCAACACCAACCAGATCGAGAAGACCTGGCAGCAGATGAACCTCGCGTACGAGCACGGCGCCGACGCGCTTTGGATCGTCAACGTGGGCGACATCAAGCCGGTGGAGTTCCCCATCCACTTCTTCCTGGACATGGCCTGGGCGCCCAAGGCCATGACGGCGGACGCGCTGAAGGCCTACCCGAAGGACTGGGCGGCAGCCACCTTTGGCTCGGCCCACGCGGCCGAGATCGGCGAGCTGGTCACCCGCTACAGCCAGTACGCCGCTCGCCGCAAGCCGGAGCTGGTGGACGCGAACAGCTTCCGCCTCGGCCTCATCGGGCCCGACTCGCTGGACGGTGGCGACTTTGGCCGGCGCATCGCCGAATGGGACACGCTGGAGGCCGGCGTCGCCAAGGTCAAGGCTGCACTGCGGCCCGACCAGCTCGATGCGTATTTCCAGCTCGTCGAGCACCCGGTGCTGGCGCTGGCCAACCTCTACCGCCTGTACTACGCAACAGCCTGGAACCGCGCACTGGCAGCGAAGAACGACCCGCGTGCCAACGTGTTTGCCGACCAGGCCGAGGCCGCTTTTGCGCGCGACCAGGCCATCAGCGACCAGTACCACGCCATCGCCAATGGCAAGTGGGCCGGCATGATGCTGCAGGTCCACATCGGCTACACGACCTGGCAGCAGCCCGCGAAGAACATCATGCCGACGGTCAAGCGCGTTGCGGGCACCGCCGACGCCGCTGCGGTGCAACGGCAGCTGCAGCCTTTCAAGCACACCGGGCCGAATGAGCCGCGCGTCGTCGAGGCCACGCAGTTCGTTCGCGTCAACAGCGCCAAGGGCCTGGCCTGGACGGCCATCCCCAACCTCGGCCACGGTCAGGGCGCTGTCATCGCGCTGCCGCAGGGCCGTGCGGCCACCACGGTGGCCGACGACGTGCGGCTGGAGTACGAGGTGGAAACGCCGCTGCCCAACAGCTGGACGCTGGAGCTTCACATGCTGCCCACCATCGACGTGCGCAAGGCCGGCGGCATCCGCGTGGCCGTGGCCATAGCCGACCGGCCGCCGCAGACGCTGACGCTCAACCTCATCCCCACGGCCGGGGCGGCCGACACGCAGCAGCAGAAGGACTGGTCCAAGGCCGTCATTGACAACGGCTTCGTGCTGCGCGCCGATGCCGTCCAGCTGCCTGCGGGCAAGCACGTCATCCGCGTCTGGCGACTGGACGACAACGCCGTGCTGCAGAAGCTGGTGCTGCAGTCCGGCATCCGAAGCAGCGGTGCCGTGGCCAATGGCGCCGCGCAGACCGGCAAGTACCGCAACCTGCTGCGCGAGTTGCGCTCCGACATCTCCGAGGCCGACATCAACGCCAGGCTGGCCGGCTACTGGACGTCGCTGTTCGAAGGCGGCGCCGAGCAACGCGTCGTCTTCCCCGCCGCACCCACGCCCGACGGCCCGGCCTCCTATGTGCTGGACATCGGCAACGACGATGTGCGCAGCGAAGGCATGTCCTACGGGATGATGATTGCCGTTCAGATGGACCGCAAGGCCGAGTTCGACGCGCTGTGGAACTGGACCTGGACCCACATGCGCTACCGCTCCGGCCCGCGCCAGAGCTACTTCCGCTGGCAGTGCAAGCCCGAGGGCTGCGCCGGTTTCGGCAAGAACGCCGTGCCCGCCTCCGACGGCGAGGAGTACATGGCCACCGCGCTGCTGATGGCCGCCGCGCGCTGGGGCAACGGCCAGGGCGTCTACGACTACAACGCGCAGGCGCAGGAAATCCTGACCGCCATGCTGCACAAGGAGACGATGAACGGCGGCATCAAGGAAGGTGCGCGGTCCATGTTCTCGCCGCAGCACGGCCAGGTCGTGTTCGTGCCCGTGGGCGATGCGGCGGACTTCAGCGACCCGTCCTACCACCTGCCGGCCTTCTATGAAATCTGGGCCCGCCGTGCCGCCAACCCCGAGGACCGCAAGCGTTGGAGCGAGATCGCCGACATCAGCCGCGCCTACTTCCAAAAGGCCGCGCACCCGAAGACCGGCCTGACGCCCGACTATGCCCATTTCGACGGCCGCCCCAAGGTGCTGGACGGCCACGAGGACTTCCGCTACGACGCCTTCCGCACGGCGGTGAACTGGAGCGTGGACCAGGCCTGGTGGGGCAAGAACCCGGCTGCCTACGGCCTGAGCCACAAGCTGCTGAACTTCTTCGCCGCACAGAAGCAACCCTATCCCCACCTCTACACGCTGGACGGCAAGCCGCTGAACGACGAGCCCTCCAAGGGCTTGATCTCCAGCAATGCCGTGGCCGCGCTGCTGGTGGACGAGGCGCAGGCCGCGCCCTTCGTCAACGCCTTGTGGGCGCTGGAGCCGCCCACCGGCAAGTGGCGCTACTACGACGGGCTGCTGCAGTTCATGAACCTGCTGCACATCACGGGGCGCTTCAAGGCCTGGTGAGCCGAAGGTAAAAAATCTCAGGCCCGTGAGCCGTTGCGGGCCACCGGCATCCCTAACATCGCGACCGCGCATGGCGTCATGCGCTCAACCCAGGGATGCGATGAAACAAACGACCTGCGACCGTGCCCGGATCGCGCTGCTGACCCTCGCGCTGGCTGCTGGCCACGCACTCGCACAGACACCGCCAGCGCCGCCTGCGCCCCCAACGTTGCCCGCTTCCGGGGCGTCTGCCGCCAGCATCCCGGTCCGGCCCGGCCTCAGCATGCCGGACGCCGCCGAGCCCAAGCCCTTCGACAAGGTCATCACCGCCGAGGCCAAGACGCAGCAGGGCCTGTTCACGGTCCACAGCCTCAAGAACAAGCTGTATTTCGAGATCCCCAAGGCGCTGCTGGAGCAGCCCCTGCTGATGGTGGCCAACGCCACCGCCGTGCCGGCGGGACAGGACCACGTGGGCCGCGCGCTCAACCAGGACGTGCTGCGCTTCGTGCTGCACCAGAACCGCGTGCTGCTGCAAGTGGTGTCGCACAGCGCCGTGGCGGCGCCGGGCAATGTGCTGGCCGATGCCGTGCAGCAGTCCCAGCGCGACGCCATCCTGGCCGTGTTCCCCGTGGAGGCCTACGCCAAGAGTGGCGCGCCGGTCATCGAGGTCACGCGCCTGTTCACGTCCGAGGTGGGGGACTTCAGCGCCCGCGCCATGGTGCGTGGCAGCGTGGACAGCAGCCGCAGTTACGTCGAGAAAACCAAGGCCTTCCCGGGCAGCGTGCGGGTGGATGCCGTGCAGACCTACAGCGTCGCGCCCATGCCCACACCCAGCATCCCGGGCGTGACCATCGTGCCGCCCATGCAGCCCTCGCGCAGCGTGTCGCTCAACCTCGCGTACAACATCGTGCAGCTGCCCGAGCAGCCCATGATGCCGCGCCTGCTGGACGACCGCGTGGGCTTCTTCAGCGTCAACCGCATGGATTTCGGCGACGGCCTGCAGGAAGCCCGCCGTGAGCGCCTCATCACCCGCTGGCGGCTGGAGAAGAAAGACCCCAACGCCGCCGTCAGCGAGCCGGTCAAGCCCATCGTCTGGTACATCGACAAGGCCACGCCCACCGCGCTGGTGCCCTATGTGAAGAAGGGCATCGAGGCCTGGAACGTGGCCTTCGAAGCGGCCGGCTTCAAGAACGCCGTGCAGGCTAGGCCCTATCCCACGCCCGAGGAGGACCCCGAGTTCGACCCCGAGGACGTGCGCTACAGCGTCATCCGCTGGGTGCCCTCGCCCATCCCCAATGCCTACGGCCCCCACCTGGCCGACCCGCGCAGCGGCGAGATCCTGAACGCCAACATCGTGATGTTCCACAACATCCTGCAGCTGCAGCAGGACTGGTATGTCACGCAGGTCGGACCGCTGGACCCGCGCGCCCGCAAGCTGCCGCTGCCGGACGACCTGATCGGCGACCTGGTCGCCATGGTCGTCACGCACGAGGTGGGGCACTCGCTGGGCCTGCCGCACAACATGAAGAGCAGCTCCCTGTATCCCGTGGCCAAGCTGCGCGACCCGCAGTGGCTCAAGACCATGGGTCACACGCCGTCGCTGATGGACTACGCCCGCTTCCACTACGTCGCGCAGCCCGAGGACAAGATCGACCCCGCGCTGCTGATCCCCAAGATCGGGCCCTACGACGTCTACGCGACCCGCTGGGGCTACACGCCCATCCCCAGCGCCAAGACGCCCGAGGAAGAGCGCCAGCAGCTCAACCTGTGGGCGCGCGAACAGGACGCGACGCCCTGGCTGCGCTTCAGCGCGCTCAAGGCCGAGGGCAGCGATGTTGGCGAGAACCTGGAGGCCGTGGGCGATGCCGACGCTGTCACGGCCACGGGCCTGGGCTTGCTCAACCTGCAACGCGTCATGAGGATGCTGCCCGGCGTCGTGCCGCAGGACGGCAAGGACGACCAGGTGCTGGAGCGGCTGTATCGCGGCACCTGGCGGCAGTGGTCGCTGGAGATGTCGCATGTGGCGTCGGTCATCGGCGGCTACGAAGTGCAGAACAAGCACAACGACCAGCCGGGCGCCATCGCCGAGCCGGTGCCGCGCGACCGTCAGGTGCAGGCCATGAAGTTCCTGGCCGAGAAGGGCCTGGCCACGCCGCAGTGGCTGCTCGACCCCGCCATCGTGCAGCGCCTGAGCCTGTCCGAGGCGTCCCTGTCGCTGAGCATGGGCCAGCGCAGCTTGCTGCGCCAGCTGCTGTCCCCGTCGCGCACGCAGCGCCTGGTGGCCCAGGAGGCCGAGCTCGGCGCCCGGGCCTACCGGCTGGACGACCTGCTGGCCGACCTGCGCCGCAGCGTGTTCACCGAGCTGCCCGGTGGCGCGGCCATTCCGGTGGCGCGCCGCAGCCTGCAGCGGCAGTACGTCGACACGCTGACCGCCCGTCTGCAATACGTCAACCCGCTGGGCCAGGATGATGGCCTGGCCGGTGTGCGCGCAGAGCTGGTGGAGCTCAAGGGCGTGCTCGATGCCGGCGCCGCCCGTGGCGACCGCACGCGGCGGGCCCACCTGCTGGCCCTGGCCGACAGCATCGCCAAGTCCCTGGACCCGCGGTTCGCACCCGCCGCCAACCCGGCAGCGGCCCCGTTGCGTGTCATGGGCCACCAGGCCGATGACCGCGCCACGCCGCACGCCTGCTGGCCCGGCCACGCGCACCCGGCGGCCGACTTCATGCACTGAGAGTCCTGCCCCGCCATTGAGGGGGCGGGCCTGTGCGTCCAGGCGCTGACAATCGCGCCGATGACATGCGGGCAGATGGATTCAGCGCGGGAGACGGCGACGTGGATGTGAGCCTGGCCGTGGCCGGCTGGCCCCGCCAGGGCCGCAGCCGGCGGCTGCCGCCGTCGGTGGTGGTGTCGCTCGTGGCGCATGGCCTGCTGCTCAGCCTCACCTTCGGCGGTGATGGCGCCGGGCTGGCGGGCCTGGGCCTGCCGTGGCGGGCGCCGGCGCCGGATCTGCGCGTCGTGCTGAACCCCGATGTGGCGCCACCGGTACCGGCCGCGCTGCCCGAGCCGGAAGTTCGCGCGCCAGCGCTGCGCCGGGACGCCCAGCCCGCGCCGCGTGACGAGGTGCCCGAGGTCTTGCCCACACCGGCCGAAGCGCCGGCCGTGCTGGCCATCGAGCGGCCTGTCGCAGCGGCTTGGGCCGTGCCTGCGGCGTCGGCCGCATCCGCCGTGCCGGCGCCACCAGTGGCCGTGTTCGCCAGCGCCTCCAGCCCTGCCGTGCAGCGCCTGACGCGACCCAGCGAAGCCCGGCCGGCCAGCACCGAGCGCGAGGCCGGCGTGCGCACGGCCGAGCTGGCGCGGGTGGACGCCGAGCGCCAGCAGATCAAGGCGCCGCCGGCGATGTTCGCGGCGGCATCCGGCACGGCCGTGCAGGCGCTGCGCCGGCCCGCCCCCGCGACCCAGGTGCCGGTCGAGATGGATGCACGCGAGCGTTCGGCGGCGCTGTCCCAGCTGGAAGCCGCGCGGCTGGATTTCCGCGCGGCGCCGGCCGTGCTGTCGGCCGCGTCAGCGCCGGCCGTGCAGGTGCTGCGGCGGGCGAGCGAGGGCCTGCGGCCGCGCGAGACCAGCGAGCGAAGCACCGAGCTGGCCAGCCTGGATGCCGCCCGGCTGGACATCGCACAGGCCGCGCAGCGGGCCGAAGCGGCGCGTGCCGAGGCCCTGCGTCAGGAGGCAGCCCGCGCCGAAGCGGCGCGCCAGGAAGCTGCCCGCGCCGAAGCCGCCCGCCAGGCCGCTGCGCGCCAGGAGGCCGGGCGGCTGGAGGCGGTGCGTCAGGAGGGCTTGCGCGTGGAGGCCGCCCGGCTTGCGGCCGCCCAGGCGCAGGCCCAGGCGCTGGCGCAGGCCGAGGAGGAGCAGCGCGAAGCCCGCAAGCGCGCCATCGGCCGGCAGCTGGACGCCGAGGCCGCCCAGCGTGATGCCCAACGTGAGGCCGACCGCAAGCGGCCCGACTGGGCGCCCACGCGTCGTGGCCGCCTGCTCGGCCGCATGGACGCCAACGCCGACCTCACGGCCTATGGCGAGACCTGGGCGCGCAAGATCGAGAACAACACCAGCGTGGATACCGTGCGCGAGCTGGCGCGGCAGCCGCACGGCCCCGCCGTCGTCACGGTGGCTGTGCGCAGCAATGGCTCGGTGGAGTCCGTCACCTTCGTGCGCTCCAGCGGTGTGCCGGCCGTCGACGAGGCCATCACGCGCATCGTGCGCAGCCAGGAGAACTACCCGGCCTTCCCGGCGGCGCTGCTGCGCGACTTCGACGTGGTCGAGATCCGCCGCAGCTGGCAGTTCGACACGGCAGTCCGCCTGCACTGATTCTCACCAGGACTAACCTTGAGACTCGGCGGCTCTTGCCTGCCGACGCGGATACATTGGAGCGGCCTCACCGGCTCGGCGTCCAGGGTTTGCCGGCGGTGGTTTGCACCTGGGAGATTCCGCCATGAACAACGCATCGACGGTGACATCGCTTCAGGGCCGGCCCGGCCTGCTTCGTCGGGTGCTGGCGTCACCGCCCCTGAGCCTGCTGCTGCTGGGCTTCATGCTGTTGCTGCTGATGGGCATGAACGCGGACGTCATGACCCGCTACGCCGCCGAGCCGCTCCAGTCGGTCCAGCACATCGTGGCCCTGGCTATCGCCGGCTTTGGCGTCTACGTGGGTTACGCGCATTTCGTCGAGCAGCGCCCGGTCACCGAGCTGGCGGTGGACGGCATGTGGCGCCAGTTCGGCATCGGCGTGCTCATCGGCGCCGGGCTCTACACGGCCTGCGAGCTGGTGTTGATGGCGCTGGGCATCTACCGCATCACGGGCTTGAACCCGTGGGGCTATCTCGTCCCGGCCATCGCGATGGCGATCAGCTCCAGCGTGTTCGAGGAACTGCTGTTTCGCGGTTTGCTGTTTCGAGCGGTGGAAACCTGGCTAGGCAGTTGGGCGGCGCTGGTGGTGTCGTCCCTGGTCTTTGGCCTGACGCACCTGATCAACCCCGAGGTCACGCTGGTGGGTGCGCTCTTCATCGCGGTCGAGGCCGGGCTGCTGCTGGCGGCGGCCTACATGCTGACGCGCCGGCTTTGGCTGAGCATCGGCTTTCACATGGCCTGGAACTACACGCAGTCGGCCATCTTCTCGGGCATCGTGTCCGGCAACGACGCGGCGCCGGGCTTGATCCGCTCCACGATCAAGGGGCCGGCGCTGTTGACAGGCGGCAATTTCGGCGTGGAGTCATCCGTGCTCGCGCTGGTGCTGTGCACGACGACCGGCATCGTGATGCTGGTGATGGCGGTGCGGCGCGGTCGCATCGTGCCGCCGGTCTGGCGGCGGTAGCGCTCAGCCACGCACCGTGGAGGGTGTGCGGCTGTGCGTCAGAACCTCCGGCGATGCGCTTCGGTCGGAGCTACTCCGACGGGACATGGGGCAGCAGGTTCAGCTTGCCGATGATGGGCGCTCCGTACTTTCGACATGTCTGGACAGCGTCAGTGCCAGCGGAATTGGCGCAGCTTCACGTGACCAACCCGCGATGGACAGGCCCCGGGATAAACGCCGGACTCAACGCCCCAGGCAGCTCAGCGCCGCCTGGACGACGGCCTGCACCGTGATGCCGAAATGCGCGTACAGCGCCGCGGCTGGGGCGGACTCGCCGAAGGTGTCGATGCCGACGACGGCGCCTTCCAGGCCGACGTACTGGCGCCAGGGGGCGGTGACACCGGCCTCGACCGCCACACGCGGCACACCGGCGGGCAGCACGCTGCGGCGCCATGCGGCGTCCTGCTGCTCGAAGGTGAAGCAGGACGGCATGGACACGACGCGGGCGTTCACGCCACGCTCAGCCAGTTGGCGCTGTGCCTGCACAGCCAGGTCCAGCTCGGAGCCGGTGGCGATGAGCACGAGTTGCAGCGGCTTGTCCGCCGACTCGCGCACCAGCACGTAGCCGCCGCGCTGGATGGCGTCCAGCGCGTCGGCATCGCGCGCCTGGTGGGGCAGGTTCTGGCGCGACAGCACCAGCGCCGTCGGCGTGTGGCAGTGGCGCACGGCGGTCTGCCAGGCCACCAGCGTCTCGACGGCGTCGCCCGGCCGCCAGAGGTCCAGGTTGGGCACCAGGCGCAGCGTGGCGACCTGCTCGACCGGCTGGTGCGTGGGGCCGTCCTCGCCCAGGCCGATGGAGTCGTGCGTGAAAACGTAGATGGGGTTGGTGCGCATCAGCGCGGCCATGCGGATGCCGTTGCGGGCGTACTCCGAGAACATCAGGAAGGTGCCGCCGAAGGGGCGATACCCGCCGTGCAGCGCGATGCCGGTCTGGATGGCGACCATCGCGAACTCGCGCACGCCGTAGTGCAGGTAGTTGCCGCCGGCTGCGGCCTTCTCGACGGAGTGGCAGCCCTTCCACTGCGTCAGGTTGGACGGCGCCAGGTCCGCCGAGCCGCCCAGCAACTCGGGCAGTTCGGCAGCCAGCAGGTTGATGCTGTTCTGCGAGGCCTTGCGCGAGGCGATGGTTTCGGCCTTGGCGACCGTGGCGGCCAGTTGAGCGGCGGCTTGCGCGTCGAAACCGGCGGGCAGTTCGCCCTTCACGCGGCGGGTGAACTCGGCGGCGCGCGGATGGCCGGCGAGCACCGCCTCCCAGTCGCGCTGGGCGGCGGCGCCGCGCGCACGCGCATCCAGCGGCGCGCGCGCCTCCTCGGGCACGACGAAGGGCGGGTGAGACCATGCCAGTGCAGCGCGAACGGCCGCCACTTCGGCGGCGCCCAGCGGCGCGCCGTGCACGTCGTGGCCGCCGGCCTTGTTGGGCGAGCCCTTGCCGATGACGGTGCGGGCGCAGATCAGCGTGGGCTTGCCGACGTCCTCGGTCGCGGCGTTCAGCGCTGCATCGACGGCCGCGAAGTCATGGCCGTCGACGTTGCGGATGACGCGCCAGCCATAGGCCTCGAAGCGGGCCGGTGTGTCGTCGCCGAACCAGCCCTTCACGTCGCCGTCGATGGAGATGCCGTTGTCGTCGTAGATGACGACGAGCTTCCCCAGGCCCCAGGTGGCGGCCAGCGAGCAGGCCTCGTGCGAGATGCCTTCCATCAGGCAGCCGTCGCCGACGAAGACGAAGGTGCGGTGGTCCACCAGTGCGTGCTCTGCGGTGTTGAACTCGGCGGCGAGCAGCTGCTCGGCCAGCGCCATGCCCACGGCATTGGCCAGACCCTGGCCCAGCGGGCCGGTGGTGGTTTCGACGCCGGGCGTCAGGCCCACCTCGGGATGGCCGGGCGTCTTGCTGTGCATCTGGCGAAAGGCCTTGAGCTCTTCCACGGCCAAGTCGTAGCCGCTCAGGTGCAGCAGGCCGTACAGCAGCATGGAGCCGTGGCCGTTGGACAGCACGAAGCGGTCGCGGCCTGGCCATTGCGGGTCGGCCGGGTTGTGGCGCAGGTGGCGGCTCCACAGCACGGCGGCGATGTCGGCCATGCCCATGGGCATGCCGGGGTGGCCGGAGTTGGCCTGCTGCACCGCGTCGATGGCGAGCATGCGCAGTGCGTTGGCGGCGAGGGTTAGGTCTTGCATGTCAGTTCTCGATCGAATGCAGAAATGCAACCACAGAGGCACAGAGGCACAGAGAAGTTCAAGGCATTTCCTCTGTGTCTCTGTGCCTCTGTGGGTGCCTTTGGTTTCATCAGCTTTGGGTGGAGCGGATCAGTTGCTCAAGCGTCTCGGTGTCGGCAACGAACTGCGCGATGCCTTCGGTCAGCTTGTCGCGGGCCATCGCGTCGGCGGCCAGCGCGGCGTGGAACTGGGCCTCGGTCAGCGCGGCGGGCGCGGCTTCGACCTGGCCATCGTGCGGCTTCAGGCGGCGCTCCACCGGCGTCGTCGCCTGGTTCAGCTCGGCCAGCAGCGCGGGGCTGATGGTCATCAGGTCGCAGCCGGCCAGCGCAATGATCTGGCCGCTGTTGCGAAAGCTCGCGGCCATCACCTCGGTGGCGATGCCGTGGCGCTTGTAGTGGCGGTAGATCTCCTCGACCGAACGGACGCCGGGGTCGTTGGGGCCGGCCATGGCGGCTTCGTTCCAGCTGTGGCCGGCGGTCTTCTTGAACCAGTCGTAGATGCGGCCGACGAAGGGTGAGATCAGCTTCACGCCGGCATCCGCGCAGGCCTTGGCCTGGGCCAGGCAGAACAGCAGCGTCAGGTTGGTGTGGATGCCTTGCTGCTCCAGCGCGCGGGCGGCCTGGATGCCTTCCCACGTCGACGCGAGCTTGATGAGCACTCGCGCCTTGGGCACGCCGGCGGCGGCGTACAGCTCGATGAGGCGCTTGGCCGTGGCGATGGACGCGGCCGTGTCGTGCGACAGGCGCGGGTCGATTTCGGTGGAGACGCGGCCAGGGACGACCTTCAGGATCTCGACGCCAAAGGCGACCAGCAGGTGCTCGCTCACCGCTGTGGCCGACGCGCCCGGGTTGGCTGCCACGGCCTGCTCCAGCAGCGTGCGGTAGCGCGGTTGCTGCACGGCTTTCAGCACGAGGGACGGGTTGGTCGTCGCATCCTGCGGCTGGAATTGCGCGAGCTGATCGAAGTCGCCGGTGTCGGCAACGACGGTGGTGTGTTGGCGGAGAAGGGCTAGGCTGTTCATTTTGGGCAAAGCGCGGCCCTGCCATCCGAAGACGGCATGAGCCTGTGGTGGTGAAGAAACGGGTTAGCTGAATTCGCTGCGCAGCGCCGCGTACAGGCGCTGGAAGCGGGCGTGGCGGGGCTGCAATGCGGCTGCCAGGGCGGGATCGGGTTCGGCGACGCGGGCGATGTCGGGCGTGCGGCAGACCTCGTCGACCTTGCCGCCCGTGGCCAGCCAGGCCAGGCGCGCAGCACCCAGTGCGCCACCAGCTTCTGCGCCCACGCCATTGACCAGGCGCACGTTCAAGAGGGACGCGAGCAGCTTGGCCCACCATTCGCTGCGCGCGCCGCCGCCGACCAGCCACAGCTGCTCGGCGTGGCCGCCGCCGGCTTGCAGTGCCTGCCAGCCGTCCAGCAACGCGAATCCGACGCCTTCGAGCACGGCATAGCCCATCTCGGTCGCGCCATGTTCATGCGTGAGGCCGAAGAACACGCCTTGCGCGTTGGCGTTGTTGTGCGGCGTGCGTTCGCCGCTCAGGTACGGCAGGAAGATGGGCGCCTGCTGGCGCTGCGTGTCGGTCAGCGCAGCGGCCTTGGCGATGAGGTCGGCCTCGCCGCCGGGCATGCCCAGCATCAGCGTGACCCAGCGCAGCGCGCTGGCGGCGCTGAGCACGACGCTCATCTGGTGCCAGGTGTCGGGCAGCGCATGGCAGAAGGCATGCACCGCGCGGGCCGGGTTGGGGCTGAACGCGTCGTTGCACAGGAAGATGACGCCCGACGTGCCCAGCGACAGGAAGCCGTCGCCGGGCTTGACGACACCCATGCCGACGGCGCTGGAGGCGTTGTCGCCGCCACCGCCTGCGATGGGGATGCCGGCTTGCAGGCCCCAGCGTGCGGCCAGCTCGGGCTTGAGCGTGGCGCTGGCTTCGCTGCCTTCGACGAGGCGGGGCATGTGCGCTTCGGTCAGGCCGGTCAGCGCGAGAGCTTCGGTCGACCAGCAGCGCTTGGCGACATCCAGCCATAGCGTGCCGGCGGCGTCGCTCATCTCGCTGACGTACTCGCCGCTGAGCTGCAGGCGCAGCCAGTCCTTGGGCAGCAGCACCTTGGCGACCTTGGCGAACAGGTCGGGCTCGTGCTGGCGCATCCAAGCCAGCTTCGGAGCCGTGAAGCCCGGCATGGCGAGGTTGCCGGTGATAGCCGGCAGCTCGGGGCAGGCGGCCATCATCTCGGCGCACTGCGGGCCGCTGCGGCCGTCGTTCCACAGGATGGCGGGGCGCAGCACGTTGTCGGCCGCGTCCAGCGTGACGGCGCCGTGCATCTGGCCCGACAGGCCGATGCCGCGCACCTGCGCGAGTGCGGCGCCGTGCTCTTGCTTGAGTTTGGCCATGCCGGCATCGAGCGCGGCCCACCAGGCGGCGGGGTCCTGCTCGCTCCACAGCGGCTGCGGGCGCTGCACGGTGAGCGCGACGCCGGTGGTGGCGACGATGTGGTGCTGCTCGTCGAGGAGCAGCAGCTTGATCTCGGAGGTGCCGAGGTCGATGCCGAGGAACATGGTGAATTGAGTTCTGAATTGCGTTTGCGGGCCGAGCGCCGGGCCGCTCCCAAGCCGGCCCATCTGGCGATGTGCGAGCGAGGCAAGCCCCGCGAGCATCGCCGTCCCCTCGGGGGCTGAGGCCGGACACATTGCGCCCAGTGGGCGCGATGTGCCTGCCGAAGAGCTGCGGCGTGAGCCGCAGCGCGGTCTGCAAGACCGACCAGACGCACCCGCGTTCAGCGAGGTGCGACTGGGCGAGGGGTCAACAGTCTCTAGACGAAGTTGTTGACGATGTTTTCCAGGCGCTCCTGGCGGCCGGAACGCGGTTGCGGGGAGATGCCTTGCGCGTGCACGATGCTGGCCAGGTCATCGAGGCTCGCGCCGCTGTGGATCTTCTTGCCCAGGTCACCTTCCCAACCGGCGTAGCGGTCGGCAACGACCTTCTCCAGCTGGCCGCTCTCGTACAGCGCGGCAGCGCTCAGGAAGGCGCGGGCCATGGTGTCCATGCCGCCGATGTGGCCTTCGAGCTGGTCGATGGGGTCGATGGACTGGCGGCGCACCTTGGCGTCGAAGTTGGTGCCGCCGGTGGTGTAGCCGCCCGCACGGATCATCTCCAGCATCGCCGGGACCAGTTGCACGTGGTTGTTGGGGAACTGGTCGGTGTCCCAGCCCAGCTGCTCGTCGCCGCGGTTGGCGTCCAGCGAGCCGAAGATGCCCAGGGCGCAGGCGGTGGCGACTTCATGCTCGAAGCTGTGGCCGGCCAGCGTGGCGTGGTTGACTTCGATGTTGACCTTGACCTCGTTCTCCAGGCCGTAGGTCTTCAGGAAGCCGTAGACGGTGGCGCTGTCGTAGTCGTACTGGTGCTTGGTGGGCTCTTGCGGCTTGGGCTCGATGAGGATGGTGCCCTTGAAGCCGATCTTGTGCTTGTGCTCGACGACCGACGACAGGAAGCGGCCGTACTGGGCCAGCTCGCGCTTGAGGTCGGTGTTCAGCAGGGTCTCGTAGCCTTCGCGGCCGCCCCACAGCACGTAGTTCTGGCCACCCAGGCGGTTCGTCCACTCCAGCGCGTGCTTGATCTGCGCGGCGCCGTAGGCATAGACCTCGGGGTCGGGGTTGGTGGAAGCACCGCTCATGAAGCGGCCGTGCGAGAACAGGTTGGCGGTGCCCCACAGCAGGCCGACCTTGCCGTCCTGCATCTTCTTGGCGGCGGCTTCGAGCAGGCCGTCCAGGATGCGGTTGGACTCGGCCAGCGTGGCGCCTTCGGGGGCCACGTCGCGGTCATGGAAGCACCAGTAGGGCAGGCCCAGCTTGGCGAAGAAGTCGAACGCGGCGTCCAGCTTCATGTAGGCCGCCTTGATGGGGTCGGCTTCGTTGAACCAGCTGCGCTGGAACACCGTGTTGCCCAGGCCGAAGACGTCTTCGCCCTTCCAGCAGAAGTTGTGCCAGTAGCAGACGGCCGGGCGCAGGTGCTCGGCCAGCGTCTTGCCCAGGACGACGCGGTTGGCGTCGTACCAGCGGTAGGCCAGCGGGTTGGTGGAGGAGGGGCCTTCGTACTGGACGACGGGGAGATCGGAATAGGCGGTGCTCATGGCAAGGTCCTTACTACGGGAAAGTGGGTGGTGATGGATAAGGTTAGGCGGCGGCAGGCGCAACGCCAGCCTTGAGGCGACGTTCCGCGAGTTCTTCGGACATCTTCAGCGTCGTGCGCTTGTCCAGCTTGTTGGCCAGCAGGCTGAAGAAGCAGCCGGCAAAGAGGGCGCTGACCACGAAGCTGGACATCACGCGGTAGCCCTCGATGGCATTGGGCGCCGAAGGGGCCTGCGTGTCGTAGCCGAAGAAGCCGGCCAGCATCCACAGGAAGGCGGCCGAGCCGAGGGCCAGGCCTGCCTTCAGCGAGAAGCCGATGGTGGCGAACACCATGCCGGTGAAGCGCCGGCCGGTCTGCCATTCGGAGTAGTCGGCGGCATCGGCGTACATGGCCCACATGACGGCGCAGGTCGGCGCGTAGACGATGGCGCCGAGCACGTGCAGGCCGAACATGGCCCCGGTGGCTGTGGGCGGCAGCAGGTACAGGGCGGCGGCGGTCAGCGTCGACAGGCCGAAGCAGACGGCGGCCACGTTGCGTTTGCCGAAGCGTGCGGACAGCCCGGTGGACAGCATGATGACGATGATGGTCGTCGCCGTGCCAGCCATGTTGATGAGGCTGTTGAACACGTCGGCCACGTTGGACTGCGCCAGGCTGTCACGCGTGCCATGCACGATGTAGCCGAGGCTGTCGGCCAGGCTGCCGGTGCCGGCCGCGTCGGGTGTCGTCAGGCCCAGGGCGGCGACGAAGTCGAACATCGCCGCCTTGTCGACGTAGTGGTGGTAGTAGTTGTAGTGGGCACCACCGCGCAGGGCCAGCAGACCGAAGTGGAAGACCGTGTAGGCGATGAGCGCCACCCAGGGGCCGTTCTTCAGCAGGTCGGTGAAGTCCTGCCTGGGCGAGCTGTGGGTCTCGGCGATGGGCTTGACGCGCTCCTTGGTGGTGAAGAAGGTGACGAGGAAGAGCACCAGGCAGGCGACCGCCCAGATCGTCATCGTGACCTGCCAGCCGTGGGCGCGGTCGGCGCCTTGGGCGAACTTGGCGACCAGCGGCAGCGTGAAGCCGCCGACGATGAACTGCGCGGCGTTGACCGACACGAAGCGGTAGGAGTTCAGCTTGGTCCGCTCGTTCAGGTCCGACGTCATGACCCCACCCAGCGCGGAGTAGGGCATGTTGTTCATCGAGTACAGCGTCAGCAGCAGCGTGTTCGTGATGCCGGCGTAGGCCACCACCATGCCGGTGCTCCAGCCCCAGGCGGGGTCAGGGGACGTGTAGGCCAGGATCATGACGACGCACCAGGGCACCGAGGTCCACAGCACCCAGGGGCGGAACTTGCCCCAGCGCGTGTTGGTGCGGTCGGCCAGCACGCCCATGATGGGGTCGAAGATGGCGTCCCACAGGCGTGGCCACAGCAGGATGGCTGCAGCGGTGTTGGCACTGAGGCCAAACACGTCCGTGTAGAAGTTCAGCTGGAACAGGATCATGGACATGAAGACCAGGTTCGCTGCGGCGTCACCGCAGCTGTACCCGGCCTTTTCCATGAAGGAAAGGCGCTGGTGGCTCATTTGTCTCCTCTGATGTTTTTGGAGGTCGTCGTCGCCCGTTCAGGGTCTCGTTGGAATCAGGACTTGGCTTCGTAGGAGAGGTAGTCGAAGTCAGCCACGGTGCGGGTGCCGGCCAGGTCCTGGCAGGCGATGCCGATGAAGTTGCCGGTGAAGCCGAAGTTGTTGGCAAAGCCATTGACGAAACGGGTCGCGAATTCGTCGCTCAGCATGGCCGCGTCCAGCGCCGGGCCGATGGGCTGCCAGTCCTGGCCATCCTGCCTGAAGGAGAACTGGTAGGTGTCGTGGCTGAACTCAACCGCCAGGTCCACCGGCCCGGCAGCCAGCGGCACGGGCGTGGCGGGGCCGCTGATGGCGCCGTCGCGGTTGACGGTCAGGTAGACGACGCGCTGGTTGCTGTCCGGGTCACGCGTGACGTGCAGGTAGGCGTGATTGCGGGTGTTGTAGTAGGCGGTGAGGCCGGCCATCTGGTGGAAGCTGGCGGGCTCGAACTCGACGCGGGTTTCGACGCGGCAGTTGAAGTGCTGCTGGCGGCGCGTGACCAGGCTCTGGTCGAACAGGCTCATCAGCGACTCGCGCCCGGTCAGGCGCAGGTGGCCGGGGCGGGCGGTGAGCGAGGCCCAGCTTTCGTCGAAGGGCTTGCGCAGCGAGTTCAGGTGGCCGTTGAAGACCGTGCTGTCGAAGTCGTCACGCGCGGGCTCTGCGGGGAAGGGGTGCGGCGGCAGGTCCGGCAGCGCGATGTTGAGACTGGGCTGCTGGCCACCGACGACTTCGGGCCAGTCGTCGTCGCGCCAGTGCAGGCGCTGCAGCGCCGTCTCGCGGCCCAGCGGGCAGTGCAGGCCGGCGTAGCCGTCCTCGGGCTTGTTGTTGGCGGCGTTGGGGCCGGTCCATTCCAGCGGGCGGCCGCAGAGGTGGGCCATGAACCATTCGCCGTTGCCCGTCTCGACCCAGCTGGCGTGGCCGCTGCGCTGCAGGCCGTCGGTGGGCTTTTGCCAGGCCGTCAGCAGCGGGTTGCCGGGCAGCGTCTCGTAGGGGCCATCGAGCTTGCGCGAGCGGGCCAGTGTGACGGCGTGTTCGTAGAAGGTGCCGCCCTCGGCCGTCAGCAGGTAGTACCAGCCGTTGCGGCGGTAGATGTGCGGGCCTTCGACCACGCCCAGCTCGGTGCCGGCGTAAATGTTCTTGATGGGGCCGACGAGCTTCTTCGCCTCGTGGTCGTACTCCTGCAGCAGGATGCCGTTGAAGTGGTTCTTGCCCGGCCAGTGGATCCACTGCTGGTTGACCAGCCAATGCTTTCCGTCGGCGTCGTGGAACAGGCTGGGGTCGAAGCCCGAGCTGTTCAGGTAGATGGGCTCGCTCCACGGGCCGTCGATGCTGGGTGCCGTGATGAGGTAGTTGTGCGTGTCCTTGAACGCGCCGATGGTGGAGCGCACGTCGGTGTAGATG
>Ga0187842_1000359_pt1 | contig 23253 bp, 19 predicted proteins | sample SpaLakP09_SKY_41_FD_134514 | JGI IMG/M metagenome (GOLD analysis project Ga0187842, IMG submission 134514) | Oligotrophic lake water microbial communities from Sparkling Lake, Wisconsin, USA - SP09_SKY_41 | ecosystem: Environmental > Aquatic > Freshwater > Lake | place: USA: Sparkling Lake... | reverse complement strand
GATGGCCTATTTACTGGGTGAGCGCGAGTTCTATGGTCGTAATTTCCGTGTCAGCCCGGCGGTACTGATCCCTCGCCCGGAAACCGAACATCTGGTCGAGGCCGCATTGGCACGGCTGGGGCAACTGCCGGCGCAGGTGGTCGATCTGGGCTGCGGCAGCGGAGCTATTGCCATTACCCTGGCGCTGGAAGCACCGGCATGGCAGTTGCAGGCCGTTGATTTGTCCCCGGCTGCGCTTGAGGTTGCCCGTGATAATGCGGAACAGTTGGGCGCTGCGGTGCATTTTCATCAGGGAAGCTGGTATCAGCCATTGGACGGACAGGGGAGTTTTGACCTGATTGTTTCCAATCCGCCTTATATCGAACAGCACGACCACCATCTGGCCGAAGGCGATGTCCGTTTCGAACCACGCATGGCGCTGACCGATGAGCATGATGGTCTGCTTTGCCTGCGCGAGATCATTGCCGGCGCTCCGGCGCGTCTGAAGGCGGGAGGCTGGCTGATGCTGGAACATGGTTTCGATCAGGGAGATGCGGTGCGCCAATTGCTGCTGGCTGCTGGCTTGCAACAGGTAGCGACGCTGCCTGACCTGGCAGGTCTGGACCGGGTCAGCATGGGGCAGCTGGCTGGCTGATGGCCGAGCTTTGCCCCTTGTCGCGGTATTGCTCTCATCAGTCGCTGAGTGGGCCTCTGTCTGCGCGTCAATCGAGCTTGCTTGCCCTGCATCAAAGGGATGGGCCGATTACAGCGGCATGCTGGCCCCTGCGTTGTGCATGCCAGCTTGGGAGCATGGTGGTGGCGGGCCTGAAATGAAAACAGGCGCAGTCCTCGTCCCCTAAACAGGACTCAGACTGCGCCTATAACTAGCACAGATCAGACCGGCACAGGCCGGTCGTCACGGCTTAGTGGTGGTGGCCGTGGGCACCGTGTACGTGGCCGTGGCTGAGTTCTTCAGCAGTGGCTGCGCGTACTTCGGTTACCTTGGCAACAAAGCGGATGGTCTGGCCAGCCAGCGGGTGGTTGGCATCGACAATGGCCTTGCCGTCAGCGATGTCGGTGACACGGAACAGCAGCACGTCGCCGGTTTCCGGATCGTCGGCTTCGAACATCATGCCGACCTCAACGTCGGCCGGGAACACGTCCAGATCTTCGACGCGGACCAGTTCTTCTTCCGGATCGCCGAAGGCGTCGTCCGGAGTCAGCTTGACGTCCACGGAGTCGCCAACTGCCTTGCCGTGCAGCGCCTCTTCCACCAGCGGGAAGATGCCATCATAGCCACCGTGCAGGTAGGCAATCGGTTCTTCGGTTTTGTCGAGGAGAGTATTCTCCGCGTCGAACATCTCGTAGTGGAGGGTAACGACGGTATCTTTGGCGATTTGCATCAGAAATTGTCCGGGATGAAATGAAAAATCTTGACAGGGCAGGGAGCGCGAGTCTTCCTTCTCCTGCAAGGAATGGTGCGGAACAGCCGCTTGAACGTATTGTAAACCATAGAAGGGCCCGCAAGCCCGTGAAACTGCCATGAAACCGATGACATTGCTGGGTGGAATCACCCCCGAACAATTTCTTAATGAATACTGGCAAAAAAAGCCGCTGCTGATTCGCGGTGCGCTGACCGATGTAGGGCCGCATGTTGATTTCAAATGCCTGTCCGAACTGGCGATGCAAGAAGATGTTGAATCTCGCCTGATCGAAAACCGTAACGGTAAATGGCATCTGGAACGCGGCCCCTTCCGTCCCGCCCGTTTCCGCAAGCTCGGAGAAACCGACTGGACCATTCTGGTGCAGAACGTCAATCATCACTTGCCGCATATCGACAAAATCCTGTGGCAATTCGATTTCATTCCCTTTGCCCGGCTGGATGACCTGATGATCAGCTATGCCCCGCCGGGGGGCACGGTTGGCCCGCACTTCGATTCCTACGATGTGTTCCTGCTGCAAGTGGGAGGGCGCAAGCGCTGGCAGATCTCTTCCCAGGCCGATGATGATTTCATCCCGGATGCGCCCATCAGGGTATTGCAGGATTTCCGGGTGGAAGAGGAGTTCGTGCTGGAACATGGCGATATGCTCTATTTGCCGCCCAAGTGCGCACACTATGGTGTGGCGCTGGAGCCCGGCATGACTTATTCCATCGGCTTCCGTGCCGCGCCGACGCAGGAACTGGCCACACAGTTCCTGGTGTACATGCAGGATCGCATCTGCCTGGAAGGACGCTACGCCGACCCGGAACTGCAACGCCAGCCCGATCCGGCGCGTATCAGTGACGAGATGGTGGACAAGGTCAGCCAGATGCTCAGCCAGATCAGCTGGGACAAACAGGTTGTCAGCGACTTTCTCGGTCACTACCTTACCGAGCCGAAGCCGCATGTCTTCTACGATGCGCCTGAAGATGAGCTGGACGAAGACGAGTTTGCCACTGCGCTGGCGGAGAAGGGGATCGAACTGGATCGCAAGAGCCTTATCCTGTTCCGCAATGAAATGTTCTATTGCAATGGTGAGCTTCTCGAAATCGAACCGGATGATGTTGCTGTGTGGCAACAGTTTGCCAACCAGCGTCGCTTGTCGGCTGCGGACATCAGGCCGTCGTTATTGGATCAGCTGTACCAAGGATACTTAACTGGTTATTGGCATTTTCCGCAGTCTGTAGCAAAATAACCACATCAGATGTTCAAATGTACACATAGCAAGGCTGCTACCCTGCATGGATTGGCGTTCAAACGTCTATTTTGCCGGGAATGCTGCATTGCGGGAGGTTGCAGTAGGGTTGGTGGCGTTTTTGCTAGCTTGCCCCCCTACACAGCAATTTTTTTCGTGATACAATTTGCGCACTGAAAGATTTTCAGTCGCCCAGTCATATCCAAAACAGCTTGGGCGATTAAATTGACGTCTTGTTAACTTATCTTTAAAGGTCAAGAAAAAATGAAACAGTCGCTCCTCGTTGCTGCCCTGCTGGCCGTTGCTCTGTCCGCTTGCGGTAAGAAAGCTGATGCTCCGGCTGAAGCTTCCGCTCCTGCTGTTGAAGCTTCCGCTCCGGCTGCTGACGCTTCTGCTCCGGCTGCTGACGCTTCCGCTCCGGCTGCTGACGCTTCCGCTGCTGCTGCTTCCGCTCCGGCTGCTTCCGCTGCTCAGTAATTCAGCGCGAAAGCACCAAAAACCGGCTTCGGCCGGTTTTTTTACGTCCATGCACCAGAAGCCTTGTGTTGCTTCCGGTGCAGGCAAGAAAAAAGCCCGCTTGTGCGGGCTTTTTGCTTAAGAAGGCGCTGGCCTTACTGCAGTTCCGTCTGAAGCTTGGACAGAACGGATTTGGCGAAGCTGTCTGACAGCTGCTTGCCTTGCTTGTCCTGTACGGCAAGAGTGCTCAGGCCATTGCCGACATCCTTGACCAGGATGCGGTATTCCGGCCCGGTGGGGCTGGTCTTGTCTTCAGCTTCCTTGCTCTTCCAGAAGGCCAGGCTGGACCAGAAACCACCACTGGAGCTGCCGTCGTTCTTGTCCAACTCGCCCTTGGCAGGCTTCACATAGTAAATGCCTTGCGAGCGATCGCGGTCGTTGACGACCAGGCCAATACGATCGAGAGCCAGGCCCACACGGCGCCATGCGCGGTCGAAGCTGTCGTTGATGTTCAGCTTGCCATCCACAATTGCTTCTTTGGGCTTGTCTGCCGCGGTCTGCGTTTGCTTGAGCGCTTCCTTGGCCTTTTCTTCGGTAATGCCCATGCGGATCATGAAACGACCCAGCAGTTCGGCTTCCAGATTCGGGTCCACCGGACGCGGTTGCCACATCGTGTCCGATTTGCCTTCGTTGATGAAGGTTTCGTACATGCCGCGATGCGAGAAGTAAATTTCGGTGCCGTTGGCAGTCTTTTCCAGACGGATGCGGAATTTGTCGCGTTCCGGGGTCGACATTGCGCCGCCCAGGCCAACGGTTTCCATTAGCTTGCGAATGCCATCAGCCGGCAGCTTGGCGCGATTTTCGGCCCAGTCGGTTTCCATGATGCCGAGGTCAGGCTCTTCGGTCTTGATGACAAAGCCGTTTTCCTGCCAGAAGGCTTTCAGTACCGGCCACAGTTCGGCAGGTGACTTGCCCTTCACGGCGAGCCAGCGCTGGGTGCCGGCGCGTTCCATGGTGATGTTGTCGATACTCTTGATGGCAACCGTTTCAGCCGTTGCCGGCTGTGCTGTTTGTTGTGCGGCAGCGGCATTGTTGCTGCTGGCCAGTGCCGATGCGCTACCTGTAGCCGGAATCACGTATTTGTTCTGGATTTGCGGTGCAGTCAGGTCTGGCGGTACTTCCAGCGAGTTGCCCAGTTTGGGCGGCTCAGCGGACTTGTAGTCCAGCTTCTTTTCCAGCGGATTGGAGGTGCTGCAACCGGCGAGGATGCCGGTTGCCAGCAGAATCGCGGCGGGCGCGCTTCGTTTCATGCGGACTCCCTTGTCGTCAGGGGGTTAGATGAGTTCAGCCTGCTTCATGGCGGCGGTCAGCTGCGGGCGCAGGCTTTCCGACATCACATGAAGGGGCAGGCGGATACCGTCAGGAATCAGGCCCAGCTCTTGCAGCACCCATTTGGCCGGAATCGGATTGGGTTCGGCAAACAACTGCTTGTGCAGGCCCTGCAACTTGTCATTCAGTTCGCGAGCCAGTGCAGCGTTGCCGGCGATGGCAGCGGCACACATCTGGCTCATCAGTTTCGGTGCCACATTGGAAGTAACCGAAATCACCCCATTGCCGCCGCACAACATGAAAGCCATGCCGGTAGCGTCATCGCCGGAGTACAGTGCGAAATTCTTCGGAACGCGGCTGATCAGGTCGCAGGCGCGGCCAATATCGCCGGTGGCGTCTTTGAGGCCGATGATGCCGGGTACCTGGGTCAGGCGCAGCACCGTGTCGTTATTCATGTCGGCAACGGTACGGCCCGGTACGTTATACAGGATTACCGGGATGTCGACACTTTCTGCAATGGCGCGGAAGTGGCGGTACATGCCTTCCTGAGTCGGCTTGTTGTAGTAGGGCACGACAGACAGGGTCATGTCGGCGCCTGCCTGTTTGGCATGTGCGGCCAGTTCGATGGCTTCGGCGGTGGAGTTCGCCCCGGTGCCAGCGATTACCTTGACGCGTCCCTTGGCTTGTTTGATGACGGCTTCGACAACAGCGATGTGTTCGTCAACGGCCAGCGTGGCGGATTCGCCAGTGGTGCCGACGGCGACAATGCCGCTGGTTCCGTTGTCGATGTGGAAATCAACGAGGCGGGAGAGCGATTCGAAGTCGACCCGACCATCTGTGGTCATCGGGGTGACCAGGGCAACCAAGCTACCGGTAAGCATAGTTCTGCCTATATCTAGGGATGAGGATTCAAAGTCTTCGATTGTAGCGGAATTCCCCTACGGGTCAAAAGCATGTCATCGCATTTGGTGCCGAGCGCCGGATTGTCGTGCCGATGTGATAGAATCCACGGTTTTTCCGATACTTACGGCTGGACTGGCTGAAGGATCTCAAGCGTGATTACCACTAGTAACATTACCATGCAGTTTGGCGTGAAGCCTTTGTTTGAAAAGGTTTCCGTCAAGTTTGGCGAAGGCAACCGTTATGGCCTGATTGGTGCCAACGGTTCCGGCAAATCGACATTTATGAAAATTCTGGGCGGTGACCTGGAACAGACCAGTGGCGAAGTGGCCATTGAGAATGGTCTGCGCCTGGGCAAGCTGCGTCAGGACCAGTTTGGTTACGAAGAGCAGCGCGTCATTGATGTCGTGCTGATGGGCCACACCGAAATGTGGTCGGCAATGAGCGAACGCGACGCCATTTATGCCAATCTCGAAGCCACCGAAGATGACTACATGCACGCGGCCGAACTGGAAGCCAAGTTCGCCGAGTACGATGGCTATACCGCCGAAGCTCGCGCTGGTGAGTTGTTGATGGGGGTAGGCATTCCGGTCGAGCAGCATTTTGGCCCGATGAGCGAAGTGGCTCCAGGCTGGAAGCTGCGTGTTTTGCTGGCGCAGGCGCTGTTCTCCAACCCGGACATCCTGTTGCTGGACGAACCGACCAACAACCTGGACATCAACACCATTCGCTGGCTGGAAAATGTGCTGAACGAGCGCAATTCCACCATGATCATCATTTCGCATGACCGTCACTTCCTGAACTCCGTGTGTACTCACATGGCGGATCTGGACTACAACACCATTCGCATCTATCCGGGTAATTACGACGATTACATGATTGCCTCGGCCCAGGCACGCGAACGCCAGTTGTCGTCCAATAGCAAGGCCAAGGAGCGTATCCAGGAGCTGCAGGAGTTCGTGGCGCGTTTCTCGGCCAACAAGTCCAAGGCACGCCAGGCGACTTCCCGCCTGAAGCAGGTGGACAAGCTGAAGTCCGAGATGGTGGATGTAAAGCCGTCCAGCCGTCAGAGCCCGTTTATCCGCTTTGAAACCGACGACCGCTTCAAGCTGCATCGTCAGGCGGTGGAAGTGGAAAGCCTGAACAAGGCCTACGACAACAAAGTGCTGTTCAAGGACATGAGTTTCATCCTGGAAGCGGGTGCCCGCCTGGCGGTGATCGGCCCGAACGGCGCCGGTAAGACTTCGCTGGTCAAGTTGCTGGCTGGTGCATTCGAAGCGCGTCTGGCCGAAGGCCTGACGGCCGACTACGGCAATATCAAGTGGGCGGAAAAGGCACAGATCGGTTATTTCGCTCAGGACCACGAAGCCGAGTTCGACAGCGACATGACGCTGACCGAATGGATGCGCGAGTGGGGCCAGGAAGGCGACGACGAGCAGGTTATCCGCGGTACGCTGGGCCGCTTGTTGTTTGGTGGCGACGAGGTGACCAAGCCGGTGCGCGTACTGTCCGGTGGCGAGAAGGGCCGCATGCTGTATGGCAAGCTGCTGCTGCAAAAGCCGAACGTGATGATCATGGACGAACCGACCAACCACATGGATATGGAATCCATCGAAGCGCTGAACATGGCGCTGGAAAAGTACAAGGGAACACTGATTTTCGTGTCGCACGACCGTCAGTTCGTCAGCTCGCTGGCAACCCATGTGCTGGAGCTGGATGGCAAGGGCGGCTATGACTACTACACCGGCAATTACGAGGATTATCTGGCCAGCAAGGGCCTGGAGTAAGCCGGAAGACACGCTGCCAGCCTTGCCTTTGTCATCGCAACAGGCCGGCTAGAGCGATTGCTTTACCGACGGGAGCAGGTGCGCTATATTGCAGTGCGACATTGTGTTGCGCTGCAATAACGACAGCGCACGATGCTCCCGTTTTTACGTAGTGCCGACATAATAATTACAAGACAAGAACAGGAACCTGATCTCGAATGGGTCGATGGTGGAGCCCGAAAGTCGACCCGTGATCGGGTTGCCTGCAACCTCAAGTTAATGAAGGAAGAACCATGCGATTGAAAGGGAAAGTCTCCATCATCACTGGCGGTGCCAGCGGCATCGGCAAGGCTACTGCGGAAAAGTTCGTCAAGGAAGGCGCTATCGTTGCCGTCTGTGACCTGAACCTTGACGTTGTCAATGCGGTGGTGGAAGAACTGAAGGCTCTGGGCGGGGAGGCTGTCGGCTACCAGGTAAACGTAACGGACAAGGCACAGATCGCCGATATGGTTGGTGATCTGAAAGCACGCTTTGGCCGCATCGACGTACTGGTGAACAATGCGGGCATCGTGATGGACGCCCAGCTGATCAAGATGACCGATGATCAGTTCGACAAGGTGATCGACATCAACCTGAAGGGCGTATACAACTGCGCTCGTGCCGTGGTGGATACCATGGTGGAGCAGGGTAGTGGCGTCATCCTGAACGCATCCTCGGTAGTCGGCGTTTATGGCAATTTTGGCCAGACCAACTACGCGGCCACCAAGTTCGGTGTAATCGGCTTCGTCAAGACCTGGGCCAAGGAATTGGGCAAGAAGGGTATCCGTGCCAATGCCGTATGCCCGGGTTTTGTGGCTACGCCGATCCTGAAATCCATGCCGGAAAAAGTGATCCAGGCCATGGAAGACAAGGTGCCGATGAAGCGCATGGCCGATCCGGCCGAAATCGCCAATGTCTATGCCTTCCTGGCATCGGACGAAGCCAGCTACATCAATGGCGCGGCGATCGAAGTGACCGGTGGCCTGACGCTGTAATTGCGGCTTGTCATCAGAACAAACGCCCCGGCATGCCGGGGCGTTTGTTTGTCTGCTAGCTTGTTTCAGTCATCCAGATCGCTGTCGTGGGCCAGCAAGGCCGCATCCACTTCACGTCGGTGCAGGTGGGGCGCAAACAGTTCGACAAAGGTGTAGGCAAAGCCACGCAGGTAGGCATCCTTGCGGATACCAATCTTGGTAGTCGACGGCTCGAACAGATGACCGGCATCGATGATGCGCAAACCGGCATCACGGTTCGGCTCGAACGCCATGCTGGCGATGATGCCGATGCCCAGGCCAAGCGACACATAGGTCTTGATCACATCGGTATCGATGGCTGTGAGCACCACGTTTGGACTCAGCCCCTGATCAGCAAAGGCCTTGTTGATTTTCGAGCGGCCGGCAAAGGCAAAGTCGTAAGTGACAATCGGATAACTGGCGATATCAGCCAGGGTAATTGGGCGTTCCAGTTGCAAGAGCGGGTGATCCTGCGGCACCACCACCGAACGGTTCCATTCGTAGCAGGGTAGCATCGCCAGCTCTTTGTAGAGCGCAATGCCTTCGGTCGCTACCGCCAGATCAGCCTCGCCGGACACCACCATTTCGCAAATCTGGGTCGGACTGCCCTGTTTGATGGAGAGTCTGACCTTGGGGTAGCGTTGTACAAAGGCCGCGATAGTGGGGGGCAAGGCGTAGCGGGCCTGGGTATGGGTGGTGGCAATGGTCAGCGCACCTTCCGATTCCCGCGAAAATTCATCACCTACCCGTTTCAGGTTCTGTGCTTCACGTAGAATGCGCTCGGAAATGCGCAGCACTTCCTTGCCTGGTTCGGAAACCGACACCACGCGCTTGCCATTGCGGATGAATACCTGAATACCCAGCTCGTCTTCCAGCAGGCGAATCTGTTTGGAAATGCCGGGCTGAGAAGTGTGCAGCTTTTCCGCTGCTTCGGAGACATTCAGGCCCTGTTTGGCCACTTCGACCAGATAGCGCAGCTGTTGCAGTTTCATAAGACGGGCATGTTCCATAAAACCTGTAGGCATTAAATACTAACACAATATTCTTTTAGGTTTATATGGGGCTTGGGTAGGATGATGCCCTAGCCAGACTATACCTATGTGGAGCGCTCGATGAGCCTGGATGTGAAACTTGCCGCAACCCAAGCCTTGCTGACGGAGATTGCCACCAAGCACCCGGATGCGGTGCTGGCCAACAGCTATGGCGCCGAAGACATGGTGCTGACCGACCTGATCGCCCGCCTGGCCCTGCCGCTGCAGGTGTTCAGCCTGGATACCGGGCGCCTGCCGGTGGAAACCTATACCCTGATGCAGCAGGTCGCCGAGCGCTATCCGGCCGTTCCGGTCAAGGTGTACTTCCCGCAAACCGGTGCCACCGAAGCCTACGTCAATACTCATGGCATCAATGGTTTCTATCACAGCGTGGAGCTGCGCAAATCCTGTTGCCAGATTCGCAAGATAGAGCCGCTGAAACGTGCCCTGGCGGGCAAGTCAGCCTGGATTACCGGCCTGCGTCGCGAGCAGTCGCCGACGCGCCAGGACCTGGGTAATCAGGAATTCGATGCCGACAATGGCCTGATGAAATTCAATCCGCTGATCGAATGGACCGAGGCCGAAGTATGGGAATACATCCGCAGTAACGATGTGCCCTACAACGCCCTGCACGATCAGCGTTACCCCTCTATCGGCTGTGCACCCTGTACCCGTTCGATCACGGTCGGTGAGGACGTGCGTGCTGGCCGCTGGTGGTGGGAAAATCCGGAATCCAAGGAGTGTGGCCTGCACATCAAGGCAAGCCCGCTCAAGCGCCCAGCATAAGGCTGGCCGGCCAGTACAGGCCAACCTTACCCAAGGACATCGAACCATGTACCGTTATGATGAAGTCGACCATCGCATTGTGCGCGAGCGTGTCGAGCAGTTTCGTGATCAGACTCAGCGCTTTCTCGCGGGTCAGCTGTCCGAAGATGAATTCCGCCCGCTGCGGCTGATGAATGGTCTTTACGTGCAGCGCCACGCTCCCATGCTGCGGGTGGCCATTCCCTATGGTCACCTGGCAAGCCACCAATTGCGCAAGCTGGCGCACATCGCCCGCCAGTACGACAAAAGCTACGCTCACCTGACCACGCGGCAGAACATCCAGTTCAACTGGCCGGAACTGGCGCGGGTACCGGATATTCTGGCCGAACTGGCCGAAGTGGAAATGCACGCCATCCAGACCTCCGGCAACTGCGTGCGCAACACCACTACCGACGCATTTGCCGGCGTCGCCCAGGACGAATTGCTGGATCCGCGTGCCTATTGCGAAATCATTCGCCAGTGGAGCACCCTGCATCCGGAATTCGCTTTCCTGCCACGCAAGTTCAAGATTGCCGTTTCCGGCAGCGTGGAAGACCGTGCGGCCACCCAGGTGCACGATATCGGCCTGCATGTGGTACGCAACGAGGCCGGTGAAGTCGGCTTTAAAGTGATTGTTGGTGGTGGTCTGGGCCGTACGCCGATAGTCGGCGAAGTGGTCAAGTCCTTCCTGCCCACCCGCCACTTGCTGACCTACCTGGATGCGGTACTCCGCGTGTACAACCGCTTTGGCCGACGTGACAATAAATACAAGGCGCGCATCAAGATCCTGGTCAAGGCCATGACCGTGGAGGCCTTTGCCGCCAAGGTGGAAGACGAATGGCTGCATCTGAAGGATGGCCCGTCCACTCTGCGTGATGTCGATGTCGCACACTATGCCTCCTTCTTCATCGACCCTGACTATGAACAGCTGTCTGCCAATCCGCCCGAATTCAGCAGCAAACTGGCAGAAGAGCCCGCCTTCGCCCGCTGGGTGGAACGGAATACCCGTCTGCACAAGCGTGCCGGCTATCGCTCGGTGGTACTGTCGCTGAAGAAAACCGGCGTGCCGCCGGGTGACATCAGTGCCGAGCAAATGGACGCTGCGGCCGACTGGGCCGACCGTTTCGGTTATGGCGAACTGCGCGTGGCACACGAGCAAAACCTGATTCTGCCGGATGTACGCGAAAGTGATTTGTATGAAGTCTGGCAACTGGCCAAGAGCCAGGGCTTTGCCACCCCCAACATCGGCCTGCTCACTGACATCATCTGCTGCCCGGGTGGTGACTTCTGCAGCCTGGCCAATGCACGCTCCATCCCGGTGGCAGAAGCCATCCAGACCCGCTTTGAGGATCTGGATTACCTGTTTGATCTGGGAGACATCGACTGCAATTTCTCCGGTTGCATGAATGCCTGCGGCCATCATCACATCGGTAATATCGGCATTCTGGGCGTCGACAAGAATGGTGAGGAGTGGTACCAGATCACTCTTGGCGGTAGCCAGGGTAGCCATACCACCATTGGCAAGGTGATTGGTCCTTCGTTTGCCCAGGCGGATGTGCCTTTGGCTTTCGAAAAAATCATGACCGTATATCTGGAGCAGCGCGCAGCCGGCGAGCGCTTTATCGAAACCGTACGCCGCATTGGCCTCGACCCCTTCAAGGAGCGCGTTTATGCAAAGCATCATTAAAGATGGTCAGATTGTTCAGGATGGCTGGCAAATCCTGCGTGCCGATGCCGAAGGGCAGTATCCAGCCGTGGCGCCCGATGTCGACGTGATCATTCCGCTGTCGCAATGGCTGGCCGACAAGGCCAGCTGGTTGGCTCGCTCGGGCAAGACTGCGGTCTGGCTGGCTCCGGCGGACGATCCGCAGCGGCTGGCTGCAGATCTGGCTGCATTGCCACTGGTGGCCGTAGATTTTCCGGCCTTTACCGATGGTCGAGGTTACAGTCTGGGACGACTGTTGCGCGAACGATACAGCTATGCCGGTGAGTTAAGAGCCTTGGGCGACGTGTGGGTGGATTTGCTGCACTATCTCTGGCAGGTTGGCTTCAATGCCTTTGAAATCAAGGATGGTAAGGCTATTGACACGGCTCTGTCCGGATATGACACCTTCACGGAACGCTACCAGTCCACCCATCGTGAACCGGTTCCCCTGTTTCGTCGGCGTGTAACATCGTTGTGATAGTGTCGTGTTAATGATACAGAAGTGCTGACTTCAGTCTAAATTTTGATGCTTTTTTGCAACATTTTCTCTGCAGCAGCTGTCGTGCTGTGTTGACACCGGGTGGACGCATTTCTATAGTGCCCGTTAACTGCATAAACACAGTTTGGCGCTTACCCTGTTGTTTGCAGTAGAATTGTCCGCGTGGTGTTTGCGTCAACCGCATCAATACCGATTCATAGATAAAAGAGGGAATAATATGACTAAACAGCTGAAACTGAGCGCCCTGGTTGCTGCTCTGCTGGTTTCTGCTAGCGCGTTCGCAGCTAAGCCGGGCTACACCGTAGATCAAACCACTGATGCCGTTTCCCGTAACAACTACGGCGAATGCTGGCACACCACCTACTTCGACAAGGCCAAGGATGGCCTGGTTGAGTGTGGCGATCGCGAAGCTGCCAAGCCGGTTGCTCCGGTAGCGCAAGCTCCGAAGGCTGCTCCGGTTTCCGTGAAGGAACACGTAACCCTGTCCGCCAAGGTTCTGTTCAACTTCGACAAGGCTACCCTGCGTGCTGATGCCAAGAACGAACTGGATCCGCTGGTTGCCAAGCTGAAGGCTCACGCTGGTCAAGGCGTTCTGAACGGTGTTGAAATCGACGGTTACACCGACTTCCTGGGTAGCGACAAGTACAACAACGCTCTGTCGCAGAAGCGTGCTGACGCTGTTAAGGAATACTTCGTAAACGCCGGCGTACCGGCTGAGAAGGTTGCTGCAGTTGGCAAGGGCAAGGCTGATGCCAAGATGACCGACGAGTGCAAGTCCAAGTTCCCGAAGTATGCCAAGAACAAGAAGCAAAATGCTGAAATCAAGGCCTGCATCGAGCCGGATCGTCGTGTTGACGTAGTCATCGACGCCGTTAAGGTTACCACCCAGCAGTAATCTGCTACGGTAGACCTGAAAAGCCCCACGGATGTGGGGCTTTTTTGTTTTGCACCATCTGTGCGCTCGGCTGGACGCTGCGCGCTACGCACGGCTACAATCGTAGGTTTTCAGGATGCTAGGCAGCACATGCAGGTATTTCTAGGAGACCCGCGACGCTTTGGGCTCGCTGGCTGTGCACTGACCATCGGCAATTTCGATGGCGTGCATCTGGGCCACCAGCACATGCTGCAGCGCCTCAAGGAAGAGGCCAAGGCCCGTTCCTTGCCCACTGCGCTGCTGACGTTCGAACCACACCCGCGCGAGTTTTTCACCCGCAGCAATCCGCCGGCCAGGCTGTCCACCTTGCGCGACAAATTTACCTTTTTGCGCGAACTGGGCCTGCTGGATTACGTGTTTGTCTTTCGTTTCAATCAGCGATTTTCCGGGATGAGCGCAGAAGCCTTCATTCAGGATGTGCTGGTACGTGATCTGAAAACCCGCTATCTGCTGATTGGTGACGATTTCCAGTTTGGTGCTGCCCGCAAAGGGAATTTCGATTTGTTGTCCGCCTGTCCGGATTTTGTTACCGAGGCCATGCCGTCGGTGCTGGTCCAGGGCGAGCGTGCTTCCAGTACCCTGGTGCGCGAGCGGCTGGCGCTGGGGGACATGGATGCGGCCAATGCCTTGCTGGGGCGCTGCTATCAGCTGTCTGGCAAGGTGATGCATGGGCAGAAACTGGGGCGGACCATCGGTTTTCCCACCATCAATGTCCATCTTCCACATTTGAAGCCGGCCTTGCAGGGCGTGTTTGTGGTAGAAGTAGAGACCCCCTTTGGCCGCAAGGGTGGTGTGGCCAGCCTGGGGCTGAACCCCACGGTCAGCACCAGCAGCGACTACAAACTGGAAGCCCATCTGTTTGATTTCTCTGGCGATCTGTATGGCCAGCGCGTCACGGTACGCTTCCTGAAGAAACTGCGCGATGAAGAGCGCTATGACAATTTGCCGGCATTGGTAGCACAGATCGAACGCGATGCTGCCAGTGCCCATACCTATTTGACCAGTTTGCAGCGAGAGCAGGCATGAGCATCGATTACCGTAAAACCGTCAACCTGCTGGATACCCCGTTCGCCATGCGAGGGGATCTGGCCAAGCGCGAACCTGCCTGGGTCAAGCGCTGGCAGGAACAGAAGCGCTACGACAAGGTACGCAAGCTGTCGGCTGGCCGTCCCAAATTCATCCTGCACGATGGCCCGCCGTATGCCAATGGCGACATCCATATCGGCCATGCCGTCAACAAGGTGCTGAAGGACATCATTGTCCGCTCCAAGACTCTGGCCGGCTTTGATGCCCCCTACGTGCCGGGCTGGGATTGTCATGGCCTGCCCATCGAGCTGATGGTGGAAAAGCTGCACGGTAAAGCGATTCCGGCGGCCAAGTTCCGCGAGCTGTGCCGAGAATATGCCAAGGAGCAGATTGCCCGTCAGAAAAAGGACTTCATCCGTCTGGGCGTGCTGGGTGACTGGGACAATCCCTACCTCACCATGGACTTCAAGACCGAAGCCGACATCGTGCGTACATTGGGCACGATCTACAGCAATGGCTATCTGTTCAAGGGTGAGAAGCCGGTGCACTGGTGTATCGAGTGTGGCTCGGCACTGGCCGAGGCCGAAGTCGAATACGAAGACAAGAACTCCCCGGCTATTGATGTTGGTTTCAAGGTGCTGGACAGCGACAAGCTGGCAGTAGCGTTTGGCTTGACCGAGCAGCAGGTGAGCGATGCCCGTGCCGTCATCTGGACCACCACACCCTGGACCCTGCCGGCCAACCAGGCGGTAGCGGTGAGCGCCACGCTGACTTACCAGTTGATCGAAACCCCCAAGGGCAAGCTGATCCTGGTCAAGGAGCTGGCCGAGTCGGCCCTGCAGCGCTATGGCTTCTCCGACACGGTCGTACTGGGCGAAACCATCGGTGCAGAGCTGGACATGATCCAGCTGCAACACCCGTTCTATGCGCGCAGCGTACCGCTGATCTGCGGCGACCACGTCACCACCGATGCCGGTACCGGCCTAGTGCACACCGCACCGGCACACGGTCTGGAAGACTTCCAGGTGGGGCAGCAATATGGCCTGCCCATCGATAATCCGGTCGCCGACGATGGCCGCTACAAATCCACCACCGAACTGTTTGCTGGTCTGACCGTATGGGAAGCCAACCCCAAGGTCATCGAGACGCTGGAGCAACATGGCTCCCTGATTCATCAGGCGCGCCTGCTGCACAGCTACCCGCACTGCTGGCGTCACAAGACCCCGATCATTTTCCGTGCGACAGCCCAATGGTTCATCGGCATGGACAAGGCCGGCCAGGATGGCGTGGCGCTGCGTGAGCGTGCCAAGAGCGCAGTCGATGCCACCGAATTCTTCCCGGCCTGGGGGCGTGCCCGCCTGGAAGCCATGATTGGCAACCGCCCGGACTGGTGTGTCTCGCGCCAGCGTAACTGGGGCGTGCCGATGACCTTCTTCGTGCACAAGGAAAGCGGCGAGCTGCATCCGCGTTCGCTGGCTTTGCTGGAAGAAGTGGCGCTGCGCATCGAACAGCAGGGTATCGAAGCCTGGTTCAGCCTGGATGCACGTGAACTGCTGGGTGACGAGGCCGACCAGTATCGCAAGCTTTCCGACACGCTGGACGTGTGGTTCGATTCCGGCTCCACCCACTTTGCCGTGCTCAAGCAGCGTGCCGAGCTGGCCTGGCCGGCCGACCTGTACCTGGAAGGCAGTGACCAGCATCGTGGCTGGTTCCAGTCCTCCTTGCTCACTGGCTGCGCCACCATCGGCCGCGCACCGTACAAGCAATTGCTGACCCATGGTTTTGTAGTGGATGGCAAGGGCCTGAAGATGTCCAAGTCCAAGGGCAATGTGGTGGCCCCGCAGAAGGTGAACGACAGCCTGGGCGCCGACATCCTGCGCCTGTGGGTGGCATCGACTGATTACTCTGGCGAACTGGCCATTTCCGACGAAATTCTCAAGCGGGTGACCGAGAGCTACCGTCGACTGCGCAATACCCTGCGTTTCCTGCTGGCCAACCTGTCGGATTTCGATCCGCTGGACAATGCCGTGCCGTTTGGCGAAATGCTGGAACTGGATCAGTACGCCTTGCTGATGGCGCGCCAGGTGCAGGAGCGTGTGGCGGGCGAGCTGTACACCCGTTATGCCTTCCACCATGCGATGCAGGAAGTGGTGAACTATTGCTCGGAAGATCTGGGCGCCTTCTACCTCGACATCATCAAGGATCGCCTGTACACCACCCAGGCCGACAGCCGTGCCCGTCGCAGCGCCCAGACCGCCTTGTACCACCTCAGCCGCAGCCTGCTGCTGCTGATCGCACCGGTGCTATGCTTTACCGCTGACGAAGCGTGGGAAGTGCTGACCAAGAGCGATGAAGAATCCACACTCTTCCACACCTGGCACGAGTTCCCGGCACTGAGCAGTGCCAGCGAACAAGCCTTGCAGCAGAAGTGGGATGCCATCCGCAGCCTGCGCGCCCAGGTCAACAAGCAGATCGAAGCATTGCGCAGTGCCGATCAACTCGGTTCCTCGCTGCAGGCCGAACTGGATATCGAAGCCTCCGGCGATCTGTACCAGCAACTGGCCAGCCTGGGTGATGATCTGAAGTTTGTGCTGATCGTGTCGGCGGTACGGGTCAAGGAAGCAGATGAAACCCGCATCACGGTCACGCCGTCCACTTACCAGAAATGTGAGCGTTGCTGGCACTATCGTGCCGATGTCGGGTCACATGCTGGTCATGGCGCGGTGTGTGGACGCTGCGTGGACAATATCGATGGCAAGGGTGAGCAGCGGGCTCACGCCTGATCTGGCCTGATTCGGCTCCCGGGGCTGGACCCGGGAGCGTCCTGGCGGCAAGGGATGTAATGCAATGGAATCCGTAATGAGTGCGCCTCACGCCAAAAGCTGGCCCAAGTGGATGGGGCTGGCACTGCTGGTCATCGTGCTGGACCAGTTGTCCAAGATTTATTTCAACAGCCAGTACCAGTTTGGTGAAATGCGGGATGTCATTCCCGGCTATTTCAGCTTTACCCTGATCTACAATCCGGGCGCTGCCTTCAGCTTTCTGCGTGATGCCGGAGGCTGGCAAAAGTATTTGTTCACCCTGCTGGCGCTGGGCGTGTCCGGCTATCTGGGCTGGAACATCATCAAGGGGCGTTTTACCAGCCTGATGAATATCGCTGCCAGCTTCATCATCGGTGGTGCCATCGGCAATGTGATCGACCGCCTGGCCTATGGCCATGTGGTGGATTTCATCCTGGTGCATTACCAGCACAGCTGGTACTACCCGGCCTTCAATCTGGCTGACTCTTTCATCTGTGTTGGTGCCGTGCTGATGGTGCTGGACAGCATGAAACAGCCCAAATCTGCCTGATACCTGTTTTGCACCGTCGCCGCTGGCGGCGGTCTTTCTGTAAGGATTGCTGATGACGAAGACCATCATGCTGGCCAATCCCCGTGGCTTTTGTGCCGGGGTAGACCGGGCCATCGCCATCGTCGAGCGTGCCATCGAGAAGTTTGGTGCCCCCATTTATGTGCGTCACGAGGTGGTGCACAACCGCTTCGTGGTGGAAAACCTGCGTGCCAAGGGTGCGGTATTCATTGAAGAGCTGAAGGATGTGCCGGCAGGCAGCACCCTGGTGTATTCGGCGCACGGTGTGCCGCTGTCGGTGCGCGCCGAAGCCGAGGCGCTGGGCCTGCAAGTATTCGATGCCACCTGTCCGCTGGTCACCAAGGTGCATGTCGAGGTCAAGCGCATGCATCAGGCGGCAATGGAAATCATCATGATTGGCCATGCCGGCCACCCCGAGGTGGAGGGCACCATGGGTCAGGTGCAGGGCGGCATGTATCTGGTGGAAAACGTTGCTGATGTCGCCAGCCTGCAGGTGCGCAATCCGCAAGCTTTGTCCTATGTCAGCCAGACCACGCTGTCGGTGGATGAAACCCGCGACATCATCACCGCCTTGAAAGCACGCTTTCCGGGTATTACCAGCCCGAAGAAGGACGATATCTGCTATGCCACGCAGAATCGTCAGGATGCGGTCAAGGTGCTGGCCGACGAGTGCGATATCGTGATCGTGGTGGGATCGCCCAATAGCTCCAATTCCAATCGCCTGCGTGAGGTTGCAGCACTGAAGGGAGTTGATGCGTATATGGTCGATAATGCCAGCCTGCTGCAGGAAGCCTGGTTTGCCGGCAAGCAGCGTGTAGGTGTGACTGCTGGAGCCAGTGCGCCTGAAGTGCTGGTGCAGGCGGTCATCGATCAGATCCGCCAGTATGGTGCAGAAGAGATCGCCGAACTGGATGGCGTGGAAGAGTCGACCGTATTTGCCTTGCCAGCAGGGCTGCGCGACAAGTAACGGTTGTGGCTGTATCAGAAAAAAGCTCTGCAAATGCTTGCAGAGCTTTTTTTATTGCTGGCCAGCTGGGCTCAGCTGCTTTTCCTGGGTTTGCCGCCATAGTGCTGGGTGATTTCACTGGCCGCCTGCATCACCAAAGATCCCAGATGGGTGATGCGCTCATCCGGGATGCGCGATTTGGGGCCGGATACCGAGATGGCAGCGAAGGCCTGGCCACTTTCGTCATAGATGCAGCTGGCGACACAGCGCAGGCCCAGTGCATGTTCGCCATCGTCAAATGCGAAGCCTTGTTGCTGAACTCGCAGTAGCTGCTCTTTCAGCAGGGCGGGGGTGGTGATGGTGTGCTCGGTGTAATGCGGCAAGCCGGTCTTTTGCAAGATACGGTTCAGGTGTTCTGCATCCTGGGCTGCCAGAAAAGCCTTGCCCGCGCCCGAGGCATGCAATGGCAGGCGGCCACCAATCGGCGCGAGCATGCGCATCAGTTCGCGGCATTGCACTTGGCCGACCACCACGCTTTGCCAGGCATCGGTATCGAAGACCACCAGATTGCTGGTTTCGCCTGCCGCCTCCATGGTGCGGCGCAATACCGGCATGGCGATGGTGGATAGGTCGCGGCTGCCAAGAAAGCCACTCCCCACGGTAAAGGCACGCACGCCTATGCTCCATAGTCCCAGATCACCAGTTTGCTGCACAAAACCCATTTGCTGCATGGTAGTGAGCAGGCGGTGGGTAGTGGAGTTGGGCAGGCCAACTTGCATGGAAAGGTCGGTCAGCATGATGCCGGCCGGTGCTTCGGCAATCCGCTCCAGCAATACCAGACCGCGGGTCAGTGACTGCACCTGGCCTGTGCTAGCGCTTCCGCCTTCTGCTCGTTTGCGGGTGGGGGTACGCGGGGTGCTGTCGGCTTTGGCCATATGTCCTCGTGACTTGGGCGGATGGGAAGTTCGCTGCGATTTTACGCCTTAGGTACAGTTGGGTGTAGCTATTACTGATTTCATGGCTTTTTTTTGATTATCGGTATTCGTTTTCTTTTTTTGTTTTAATTTAACAAAATGATTTTAATGGATAAAATTTTAAAATACAAAATAATGGAAATCATTTCCATTATTTGTTGACTATGTTTCTGTGCTGCGGGATAGTTGAGGCCATGCTAGGCCATGACCAAGGTGGTGAGGCCTGCCAAATTCAGGAGCAATCCATGGCCAAAATGCGAGCAATCGAAGCAGCCGTTCATATCTTGATCAAGGAAGGGGTGGACACGGCCTTTGGCGTGCCAGGCGCTGCCATCAACCCGCTGTATGCCGCCATGAAAAAAATCGGCGGTATCCGGCATCTGTTAGCACGCCACGTGGAAGGCGCATCGCACATGGCCGAGGGTTATACCCGTGCCCGTGCCGGCAATATCGGTGTCTGCATTGGCACGTCTGGCCCGGCGGGTACCGATATGATCACCGGCCTGTATTCTGCAGCTGCCGACTCCATTCCCATTCTGTGCATTACCGGCCAGGCGCCGCGTTCGCGTTTGCACAAGGAAGATTTCCAGGCGATCGACATCAAGGAGATCGCCCGGCCGGTCGCCAAATGGGCGACCATGGTGATGGAGCCTGCCCAGCTGCCAGGGGCCTTGCAGCAAGCATTTCATCTGATGCGTTCCGGACGCCCTGGCCCAGTACTGCTCGATCTGCCTTTCGATGTGCAAATGGCCGAGATCGATTTCGACCCGGACACCTATCAGCCGCTAGGCGTGTTCAAACCTGCGGCCAGCCGTGCCCAGCTGGAAAAGGCATTGGGCATGCTGATTGAGGCGGAGCGCCCGCTGATCGTGGCCGGTGGCGGCATCATCAATGCCAATGCTTCGGCATTGCTGACCACCTTTGCCGAAATCGTGCAGGTGCCGGTGATTCCCACGCTGATGGGCTGGGGCTGCATACCGGATGACCATCCGCTGATGGCCGGGATGGCCGGCCTGCAAACCTCCCACCGCTACGGCAATGCCAGCTTGCTGGCGGCGGATTTTGTGCTTGGTATCGGTAATCGCTGGGCCAATCGCCATACCGGTTCGGTTGATGTCTATACCGCCGGGCGCAAGTTCGTGCATATCGATATCGAACCTACCCAGATTGGCCGGGTGTTTGCTCCTGATTACGGCATTGTGTCGGATGCCGCCAGCGCGCTGAGCCTGCTGATCGACATTGCCCGCGAATGGCAGGAGCAGGGGCGTCTGCCGACGCGCCCGCAGTGGCGCGATGCCTGCCAGCGTCGCAAGAGCAGCATGCTGCGTCGTAGTGATCATGCCAACGTACCGATCAAGCCAATGCGGGTATACGAGGAAATGAACCGCATTTTCGGCAAGAACACCCGCTATGTCAGCACCATCGGCCTGTCGCAAATTGCCGCAGCGCAATTCCTGCATGTCTACCACCCGCGCAACTGGATCAATTGCGGCCAGGCCGGCCCGCTGGGCTGGACCATTCCGGCCGCCATCGGCGCCAAGGTGGCGGACCCCTCCACCGCTGTCGTCGCCATTTCCGGCGATTACGACTTCCAGTTCATGCTGGAAGAGCTGGCCGTTGGCGCGCAGTTCCGTGTCCCCTACATCCATGTCTTGGTTAACAACAGCTATCTGGGCCTGATTCGTCAGGCGCAGCGCCAGTTTGATATCGATTACTGCGTACAGCTCAGTTTTGAAAACATCAATGCCCCGGAACTGGGCAGTTATGGCGTCGACCATGTCCGCGTGGTGGAAGGCCTGGGCTGCAAGGCTGTGCGTGTCCGTGATCCGGAGCAACTGGCAGCGGGGCTGGCCGAGGCGCAGCGGCTGATGGAACAGCATGCGGTGCCCGTGGTGGTGGAGGTGATTCTGGAAAGAGTCACCAATATCGCCATGGGGGCAGAAATCAATGCCATCAACGAGTTCGAAGACATCATCGACCTGCCGGTCTGATGTGCTTGCTACCTTTATCGGGAGAGTCTTATGCCAAGATTTGCTGCCAATCTGACCATGCTGTTTGGCGAGGTCGATTTCCTGTCGCGCTTCGAGGCGGCGGCCCACGCCGGTTTTCATGGCGTGGAGTACTTGTTTCCCTATGCCTACGACAAGCTGCAACTGGCCGAGCTGCTGGACAAGCATAGGCTGGTGCAGGTGCTGCATAACCTGCCCGCCGGGAATTGGGAGGCAGGGGAGCGCGGCATTGCCTGCCTGCCCGACCGTGTCGGCGAGTTTCAGGATGGGGTGGGGGAGGCCATTGCCTATGCCAAGGCTTTGGGATGTCGCCAGCTCAATGTACTGGCCGGCATTCGTCCGGCGGGAGTCGATGCTGACATGGTGGAGGAAACCCTCTACAACAATGTGCGCTTTGCTGCCAATGCGTTGCGGGCCGAGGGTATCAAATTGCTGGTTGAGGCCATCAATACTTTTGACATCCCGGGATTTGCGCTATCGCGCACCCGCCAGGTGCTGGCTCTGATACGGGATATCGGCAGTGACAATCTGTTTGTCCAGTACGACATCTATCACATGCAACGCATGGAAGGCGAACTGGCCCAGACCCTGCAGTCGCAGCTGGCGCACATCGCCCATATCCAGCTGGCTGACAACCCCGGTCGACACGAGCCCGGAACCGGTGAAATCAATTATCCCTATCTGTTCCGCTTGCTGGATGAAATCGGCTATCAGGGCTGGATAGGCTGCGAGTACAAACCGCGTAATGGCACCCAGGCAGGCCTGGCCTGGGCCGAGCAATATCTTTCCTGAACAGACTGAAGGAGATGGCAATGAAAATAGGATTCATTGGACTGGGCATCATGGGCGCTCCCATGGCCGGGCATCTGCTACAAGCCGGCCATACCTTGTTTGTCAATTCTCGTAGCGGCCTGCCCTCATCCCTGGCGGCCCAGCCCCTGACCCTGTGTGAAACAGCCAGGCAGGTAGCCCAGCAGGCAGAAGTCATCATTTTGATGTTGCCGGATACGCCGGATGTGGGCGAGGTATTGTTTGGCACCGGCGGTGTGGCCGAGGCCGAGCTGGCCGGCAAGGTTGTTGTCGACATGTCGTCGATCTCTCCACTGGACACCAAGCAGTATGCCCAGCGTATCGAACAGCTCGGTGGCCACTATCTGGACGCGCCGGTATCCGGTGGCGAAGTGGGAGCCAAGGCGGCCACCCTGTCCATCATGGTTGGTGGACCGCAGGCCGTGTTCGAGCAACTGCTGCCCATCTTGCAGTTGATGGGCAAGAACATCACCCGAGTCGGTGAGAATGGCGATGGCCAGACTGCCAAAGTAGCTAACCAGATGATTGTGGCGCTCACGATAGAAGCCGTGGGGGAGGCCCTGCTCTTTGCGGCACGTGCCGGTGCCGACCCGGCCAAGGTGCGCCAGGCACTGTTGGGCGGCTTTGCTTCGTCGAGGATTCTCGAAGTGCATGGCGAGCGCATGGTCAAACGGGCTTTTGATCCCGGCTTCCGCATCTCCCTGCATCAGAAGGACTTGAACCTGGCCTTGTCTAGTGCGCAGAAAATGGCGCTGGCCTTGCCGGCAACGGCACTGGTACAGCAGCTGTTCACTAGTTGTGTGGCACAGGGTGGAGGCGCCTGGGATCACAGCGCCATGGTCCGGGCGCTGGAGCAATTGTCGGACTTTGCCATCCCGGCCCAGTAAGACTGGTAGCGGCAAGCCACCATACAATGAGGATGTAAAAAGGGGCGGAGAAATCCGCCCCTTTTTACTAGCCACCACACTCAGTCAGGTCACACCACTTC
>Ga0187842_1000356_pt1 | contig 23414 bp, 24 predicted proteins | sample SpaLakP09_SKY_41_FD_134514 | JGI IMG/M metagenome (GOLD analysis project Ga0187842, IMG submission 134514) | Oligotrophic lake water microbial communities from Sparkling Lake, Wisconsin, USA - SP09_SKY_41 | ecosystem: Environmental > Aquatic > Freshwater > Lake | place: USA: Sparkling Lake... | reverse complement strand
TTTATGCGGCGTTCAAAGCACTATTCGATTCCGGCTCGGAGCACCATCCCATCATTTTATCCCTCCCTGCAGCGTATTCCGATAGTGGCGTCTATAACCTGGCGATTTTCAACAACGTCAGCACGCTCTCGGGCAATGTCATACCTAGCAAAATCGTCACCATGGGTACACGCAATGCCAATTTCTTTGCGCTGGACCTGAAACGCTCTATTCTCTACTTTGTCCGTGACAGAGCCACTGACGGGGGCGGTAACATCCTGGCACTGATAAATTTCGATAAGCCCAATCCATCCTTGCGCGCCCTACGCCTGAATAACAGCAGCCTGCGTGCCGGCTTTCAGTCTGATTTGAACGGCATCGCCGTCGATGCAGAACACGATCGCCTGTACATGGGACTGATGGGGACGGGACTGCTTATCATCGACAACGCCAGCTTATCCAACAGTACCGCCGAGCAAGTCGCCGGCACGTCGACGGATATTAAGCTCATCACCCCCAGCATCGTACCGATGACGATGTTTGCGGGCTGGGGACTAGGTTTGGCGTTTGATCCGGCGAATGACCGTATATGGACTCCTCCTCGTTTGCAAACATTCCGTCTTTGGCTGGTAGGTACGACTGCTCACGTATATTCGGTCTCTAACGGCATCGCCCATCGTCGGGCAAGGACCATCATGGGCCATTCGCGCGCCGGCTCCCAATCGCTTGTTCGGGCTCGAAGGCCACAGACATTTTCGGGGTCTGCCAGCGCCGGTTCGACCTGTTGGCTATCATCGGCATGTTTCGCAATCGTGGTTGGAGGCTCCTTTTTACGTACTAACTGTTCTACGGTTTAAACTGCTACTGCTTGGGGCTGATAGTCTGTGCCCTTGGTCATCATCGCCCAGGCGATACGTGCGGTTTTATTGGCCAGTGCGACCGCCGCGATGTTGTGGTGCCTCGTTTCAGCGATATGCGTCACCCATTGACTCATCCTGTCATTTTTGCTGGCCGCCTGAACTATTCTGCCTTGGCGTCAATCCCAGTGACGCCGCCATTTGTCTGCCGCTGCTGAACTGCTTCGCGTCGCCCACGTTGGCTACAATCGCTGTGGCGATGATCGGGCCGACGCCGCGCAGCTGCTGCAACCGGGTTGCGACCGGATCTGTCATTGCCGCAATTTCTATTTCCTGATCTAGCTCTTTCACTCGCAGTTCCAGGTTCAGCAAATCGAGCCATAAGCCACGCAGCATTCGACGGAAACGTTGTGTTAATCCGTTCTCCAGATCCTCGATTCATAACGGAATGGCAGCTCGTAATTGAATCATTTCCCTTGGTGCCACTAAGCCATACTCGCTGCACAGCCCCCGGATCTGATTACCTTGGGCGGAACGTTGACTGACCAATTCTGCTCTGATCCGGTATATCGCTTGCAGGTCCTGCTGCTCGACCGATTTGACCGCAACAAAACGCATACTCGGCCGACTCATCGCTTCGCAAATCGCTTCAGCATCATTCGCATCATTCTTGTTGCTTTTCACGTACGGCTTAACGAACTGCGGCGCGATGAGCTTCACCTTGAATGCGCGCTTCTGCAATTGCCGGGCCCAGTGATGCACGCCGCCGCAGGCATCCATTCGGACCTACTCAGCTTCTTACGCCACACAACCTTTTCGTTACGGTCGACCCCATGCACTTGAAAGACACTCTTGGCGAGATCGACGCCGACGCGGATAATCTTCATGGTGGACTCATTCTCTTAACTGGTTGTCTCGAAACTCCAGTTTAGGCGCTCAGACGCCGGCAGGTGAGGAGGAGTCCATCCCATTACTTGTATGCCGGCTTCGGGCAAAATGTCTACATCATGAATCAGGCCAGCCAGGCCAGCACAGGCTCCACCGCCAATCTGATTTTGATATACACACCCAACACCAGTGTGAATACCTTTGCCTTCCCCTGATTCCTGCAATACCCCGGCAGCTTAGCGTCCCCTGCCGGGGCTACACGGAAAACAAAGAAACCATCTCAAGTACTGACCACGCTCGGAACTATCATCAAACGATCTTGCAATGGATTAATGCGTCTTCGTTAAAATCATAAATTGCACACAACCTGTGGTAACCGTCCGCGATCACCACTTTTCCATTCTGCGAGTCGCGCACTAGCAGAAGCGGAGACAGGCTTTTGCCCGCCAATATTTTCTCCCTATCCTTCTCGACATGGGAATTACTGACACCCAACAACGACAGTTGCGACGCCCGGAAAATATCTTTGGCTTTAAACTGTACTATCGCCGAACTCTGCAATGCAGCCACCAATTTCGAAACCTTACTCTGATCATAAATAATCAGTAAATAGGATTCCGCGGCTGGATAATCATGATCCTCTACATCTGCCAGCCATTTTATCTCTATGGGTGCTGCAGAAGATTTCATTTTAACCATATTACTCTTTCATAGAACCGGGGCCGGTACGGAAGATCGATCAAGGCACGCTCTCCCCTACTGTTGAACGTCCTGCCAAAACTCGATAATTATTATCTGACGACTGGTATAGCACACTCGCCATCCACTGCAGCCCTATGCAAATATGCCTTAGTCTGACGGAACATGGATAACGGCGTGCGGTTTCAGCCTGATGGTCATCCGGCGAAATGGCGTCAGATTGCCCCGTATCTGACCACCCGCATCGATGCAATTGGCATAGCTAAACAACGTGCTCAATTTGCGGGATCAACTGCCCAGCCGCGGCTGGCAAGCCAGCCAACTTCGGCAAATCCGGAAGGAACAATATCCCCTTCCTGCAGACCGTAGAGTGCATGCCAGTCCAATTTCATGCCTTTAAGCGTGACGTTGCATACGTTAAATTGAGCGCCAGCCGCACGTGCCGCATCGATGGCCTCTTTGACTTTGGGGTCTAGCGGTTGCGACAGCAATTTGACGCCTGCACCATAGAGCACAATTTTTACCTGCATGCTACCGCCTAATCCACCGGTGGCTTTTATTCCATTGCCCACATTGCGCAGACGAAATAGCCAAACTGCAGGGTCATCGCTGGTCATCGGCACAACCACTTTGACCTCGCCATACGGCGCATGCTGGATGTTGGGCTCGACATACTCTGCACGTACCGAACTGGCATAGCCGGTCGCGGCGAATGCGGCAAACAAAAGGTAATGCCACTTGGCTTGATTTTTCAACTGATATCCTCCGTATTGAATATATGACCATTTCTCGGCATACCGCCCACAGCGTGTAGCGCTCTCCGCGGTGAAGTTTAAATCTGTTGCCAGCCACTCGCACCGCTTCGAGGGATAAAGTTCTTCAAAAACTTGCCGCTATCAATTTAGGACCCACCCCAAACTAGCGGAGATTCAAAATGAGCATGGCCATAGGAAGCAGCACATCGACACAATATACTTCGGCAGCGCAAATTAATACTGCCGCCCCCGTCAATACGCCAGTGGACGCCGACGGTGACCATGACGGCAGCAAAGCGGGCGAAATCGAACCCGCAAAAGCCGTTTCCGGATCTGTAGGTACCATTATCAACACGAAAGCATAACTTCGATTTGACAGACTTGGTAACATACAAGTTACTTGCTTGATCGCGTGCTGCGACAGCCAGACGGCTGAAGCAGCGCGCTATCTGTATTGGCCTTCTCACCTTTGCATCCACATGACCCGCACAATCCCTACCCAGATCCGCTATGACGCTTTGACCATACGCCTGCACTGGCTTAGTGCCGCCCTGGTTCTTGGTTTATGGTGCATAGGACAAACCATAGACTGGTTCCCCAAAGGCGCACCACGGGTCTGGGTACGTAGCAGCCATATAGCACTAGGAGTCGTGCTGCTGGCCACTGTCGCCTATCGTCTCTATTGGCGACGCACCGGCGCGCGCCACCTGCCGCCACCGTCGAGCATGAGTATTGCGCAGACACGCTTGGCAACTGGCCTGCATCACTTACTATACCTGGTCATGTTCACTGTGCTATTACTCGGCGTCGCAAATACGTGGGTACGGGGCGACAATATCTTCAATCTGTTCCGAATCCCGGCCTGGGATCCTACTAACAAGGCGCTGCGTGGCAACGTGGAAGAACTGCATGCGCTGGCCGCAAATCTTTTAATGGCACTAGCAGGACTGCATGCCGTGGCAGGATTGGCGCATCATTACCTACTTAAAGACACGGTCTTACAGCGCATGCTGCCTTTCACTGAGAATCGCCGTTAGTCTGCACAATGCAGCCACGTCCTGCGCGGCTGCGTTTCCATTGGTCCGCAACCTCTCCCATGTTCTTCGCCTGGCCGCTCCGGATCCACGCCATCAATTCACGGTCAAATCTAAACTCTGGCCCACATTCCTGGGCGAGAAATCGCCGAACGTTTTGCGTGTTTCGGTAGTTGGCGTCGATTTCCGTTGCGCGCGAGATTACTTCGGCATGCCAATCGAATTTCATGTGCAATGTCTCCTGTATCGGACGCCGGAGCCGCTCTTGTCAGGCGTCTGCAACTAGTCAGGCTTGCTTGCCTTAGCCCGACGATAGCGCGTCAGCTGAGCGGCACAAACCAAGTAAAGAATCCACACGCCAACCGCAGGCAATATGTCCATGGCGTCCAGCTGACGGTGTCTCAGCCAGTGGCCTGCGAGTATAAGTGCTGCGGCCATCAATGCCTGGACGCCGCATTCTTTCAAGTTCGCCCAAAAATTCGGCATCTTCAAAAACACCCTTCTAGCTAAAGTACTGCGGCAGCAACTGCAACAACACCGCCATCTTAAATCATATTCCAGCGACGCTTTTTCAGCTTTCTTTCAGCTCTTTTCCTCACAGTGCGGACCGCAAGTACTCAGGTAATCAATCGCTGGTTATTTCTTTGAGAACTTTGCGAACGCGCTATTCAGTGCAGCGCCCACATAGTCGGTTAACAATGGCGTCGACAATTGCTGCATCTCGCTTCCAACGACTCTTTGCTTTTCTATTAGCTTGCCGATGAATGGCGACGTCTTCCCTTGCGTAGCCAGCGATGTCAGTTCCTCCGCGGTGAAATGCCGTGCATAGATTTTGGCCAGATTGGCGTTCCATTGCCCCTGATATTGATTGGCGTAAGCCTCCAGTTCTTGTGAAACCAGTCGCTGTGTTTCAGCCTGACCAAGCCGGGATGCCATCATCGTAAATGTCTGCGTTTTTTGTGCGGCGGCGATACCCAGCGTGGCTAAATTGCTGCCCAACTGGCGACGCTGTACCAACTCGCTAGCTGCCTGCTCGCTGGAACTCGCCGTCGAAACCTGCGATATACCGAACAGCACTGCAAAAATGCATATCCGCACGTACGCATTCATGCTACGTCCCTATCAGAAAGCACCGAGCCGGAGCGGCGCCAATATTGGTTCAATGCGCCTTGGCCGGCGGTGCCATGGGAGCCTTTGGGATTCCCAGGCCAGTAACCTGTCGCCAGCCATGCTCGTCCAACTGGAACTCCAGCGTCTTCTCATAGTGCGCAATACCACCGTATTCCACAACTAGCTGAATACATTGCTGCCCTATAGTGCCGCGAACCAGACGCCGTTGCGGCACTGGAGGATCGACAACGATACAGCCAGGGTTAAACTCCCCGCCTATATAGGCAATATCCAGATAGCCGCCTTTCGAGCGCCCAAGCAACGCCTGCACAGAAGCAGGCAACTGGTCTAGCGACGCAACTTTGCTGCTCCCGGCGATCTGACACTTCAATTCCACTGCTCCACTTTGCCCACAGCAGATCAGCAGCACGAAACATAACGCATGTCTGTAAAAATTCATGGAAACCGGATGATAGAAAATTGACCGCACCATATCCCCGGCCGCAAGCATGGTGCGAGACAGGGAAAATAATGGCGCGATGGGTTAAGCAACAATGTCACCCGAAGGATAGCAACAAGTAAGAGAGGAAAATTCTTAGATTGTCACATCACCACTGCCTCATTGAACCCGCCAGGCCAAATGTCAATCGCCTTGGTATGGTGCGTGGCCCGCGTGACAGGCAGAACAGATTTTATGCCTTCACGGCTGGCCGTCCGGCGGGCCAACCCTGTGCTTGTGCACCGCCACTGTCTGCGCTTTGTAGATACCGTGATGGCCAGAGCAGAGATAGGCCATCACGCAGGCCAGCGCCGCATACGGGCCGATCTGCGGCCCGAACAGTTCGATCGCCATCACCGTGGAAGCCAGCGGCGTATTGGCTGCACCGGCAAACACCGCCACAAAGCCCAGCGCCGCCAGCATGCCGAACGGCAGGTGCAGCAGCGGTGCCAGCGCATTGCCCAGCGTCGCGCCGATGAAGAACAGCGGCGTTACTTCACCGCCCTTATAGCCGCTTCCCAGCGAAGCCAGCGTGAAAACCAGCTTGCCCACGCTATCCCACCAAGGCAGCGGATGCTCAAAGGCTTCCAGCATCACGGGTATGCCCAGGCCTATGTAGCGCTGGCCCAGCACTGTCACGGCCAGCACCAGCGCCACGCCACCAGCCAGCGCACGCAGCGGAGCATAGGGAATGCAGCGTTTGAGCAGCGCGGCGAGCGCATGGGCCGCGCTGGCAAATAGCCATGCCGTCAGGCCGAATACCAGTCCGGCCAGCAGCACGGCCAGCAGGCTCCATGGGCCAAGTGCCACTACCGCACCGGCCACGTAGTGGCTATGGTGTATGCCCCACGCCATGCCGATCTGATCGGCCAGTATGGCTGACAGCATGCAGGGGAAGATGGCGTCGTAGCGCAGCCGGCCTATGGCCAGCACTTCCAGCGCAAAAATGGCGCCTGCCAGCGGCGTACCGAATACGGAAGCAAAACCGGCGCTGATACCGGCCATCAGCACGATGCGCCGCTCTTCATGGCGCAGCCGGAACAAATGGGTCAGCTGGTCGGCCAGCGAGCCACCCATCTGCACCGCCGTGCCCTCGCGGCCCACGGAGGCGCCAAACAGGTGGGAAATCACCGTCGCCACCAGCACCAGCGGTGCCATCCGCAGTGGCACCACTTTGCGCGGATCGTGTATCTCGTCGATCAGCAGATTGTTGCCGGCTTCGACTTGCGAGCCTAGCTTCAGATACACCCAGCTCACCGCCCAGCCGGCCAGCGGCAGCAGCCAAATCAGCCAGTAATGACTATTGCGGCTTGCCGTGGCCCAGTCCAGCGCCCAAAGAAACAGGGCGGAAGCACTGCCGCTGGCCAGCGCGACGAGGCTGGCGATCAGCGTCCATTTGCCCAGATAAGGCAGAATTTGCAGTAGAGAGTAAGGGTGGCTGGATTTCATGGATCTTGCATACTAGCAAAATCCCATGGTCAGGACAATTAAAACGGCAGGTCATTCAGCCCGGAGTTGCCAATGGATCGGCCAGAATATCATCGACCTGGCGCATGGCTGCCTCGCAGGCAGCGCGGATGGCGTCCGCTTCGCGCGCACGCACGAACTGCGCGGTGGCGCCCTCGAACACTTCCAGTCCGTCCGCTTCGACCCGGGCCAGATCGCAGCCCGCAGTCCATAGACCGTCCGTGGTGGGTAAAGCCGTGGGCAGTATATACCAGCCTTTGTAGTGTATTTTTTCCATGCCGCGCTCCATGCCAGTGCTGATTAGCCTAGCATGAAGCAGCGGTATGGCGCGCACGGCTGGCGTGCGCAACGCAAACTACGTCTGTTTAGTCTTCGCTATCAAACTTGCCGACGCGGCCTATCGGCTGCTCCATGTTGGCGAGGTACCAGGTCAGCGCAGTCATCACGGCCACATGGCGCTTGAGTTCCAGCGTATTCACCTTGTCCAGCGTATCGGCTGCCGTATGGTGGTAGTTGAAGTAGAACGAAGAGTCCACCAGCGGCTCGAACACCGGCACGCCGGCACGTTCCAGCGGGCCGGTATCGGCCGCACCGGCGATATCGCGCCGTTCGAATACGCCCGCACCGATAGGCGACAACGCTTCGCGCAGCGGCGCAAAATACTTGACCATAGGCGCCGTCACGCTGCCGATCAGGCCAAACGGACGGCCACCGCCGCTATCCGACTCGATAGCCGCGAAGTGCTTGTCCAGCAGCTGCTTGTTGGCTTCGAAGTAGGCTTTGCCGCCGCGGGTGCCGTTTTCTTCATTGGCCCACGCAATCACGCGGATGGTACGGCGCGGATGCAGAGCGAGCTTGCGCAGCGTTTCAATCACTCCCATGGCGCCAGCCACGCCGGTACCGTCGTCGTGCGCGCCCGTGCCCAGATCCCACGAATCGAGGTGGCCGGAAACGATCACCACTTCATCGGCCTTGTCACTACCGGGCCAGTCGGCGATCACGTTAAAGCTATCGGCATCCGGCAGGGTCTGCGGGGTCAGCGTCAGGTGCATTTTGACCGGGCCGCGCTTGAGCAGGCGATCCAGCAGCAGCACGTCTTCCGTGGTAATGGCAGCAGCCGGAATGCGCTTGCCATCAACCAGTCCGGTCGCGCCGGTATGGGGAATGCGGTAGGTAGCACCGCCTACCGAACGTACCAGCGCCGCTGCCGCGCCCATCTCCGCCGCCATTTTCGGACCGGCAAAACGGAAGCCCGCGCCCGGACCATAGGCTGCACCGGCATGGCCGCGATCTGCCAGCTCCTGATCGAACGCCACGTCGATCAGCACGATGGCGCCCTTCACCAGTGCCGATTTGGCCTTCAGCTCTTCAAAGCTGCGCACCACCAGCACTGGCGCAGTCAGGCCCTGCGCCGGCGTAGCGCCGGAGCCGCCTAGCGCCGTCAGCACGATTTTCTGGGTAATCCCGGCCGGACGGCCAGCATAGTCCACCAGTTCTGCGGTCTCGGCGCCACGCACCCAGTGCGGCACTTTCACCGGCTGCAAAGTGACTTTGGCGCCCAGCTTGCGCATGGCCTCAGCCACCTGCTCCACGGCCGCCGCCGCACCGGGCGAGCCAGACAGCCGCGGTCCAACCAGATCTGTCAGGTCGGCCAGGCGCTCATAGGCCCAGTCGCTTTCCATGGCGGTCGAACGAATACGGGCCAGCGTGGCCGGATCATTCGGCGTAGCAGCAAAGGCGGCACCAGCGGCGAACAGGCAGCTGGCAATGGCGGTCAGGGCAAACTTGGTAGCTTTCATGGTTTCCGATGAGGGCAGAAGGTGACAAAAAACAGGAACCGTGGGTGGCAGGAATGAAAAATGATCTAAACGATAACCGATCGTGAGCCTCTTGTCATCCATGTTGATTTGTTATCGCCACTGCACTACCATGATTCTTCAACCTGTTGAAGAAAGCGCCTATGCTCAAGGGTTCAAAGTGCACTGTACGTCACCTGCTCACGGCTGATCTGAACACCTTTATCGCGCTGGTGAATGACCTGCCCTCGCGCGGCGACTACTTCTCCAGCCACTTCAAATCTCCTGAAACGCTGCGCAAGGAGTTTGTCCAGACCGGCTTTGTCACGGAAGACAGCGAACTGTTCGTGATCGAAGACCAGTACCACCACATCATCGGCGTGATTACCCATTTCAAGAGCCGCACCCCGGTCACGCGCGAAATCGGCTACCGCCTGTTCGATCCTGCTCTGGCCGGACAGGGATATGTCAGCGAGGCCTGCCGCCTGCTGGTGGACTATCTGTTCAAAACCCACACCTACCACCGGCTGGAATTGCTCACCGCTCCGAAGAACCTGGCTTCGGTAAGAGTGGCCGAAAAATGCGGCTTCCGGGCCGAAGGCCTGCTGCGCGAGAGCTTCTTCATCAACGGCCATTATCAGAGCGTGCAGCTATTCAGCCTGCTGCGCCCCGAGTGGCAGGCGGCACGGCGCTAATTGTTACAAGGCTTTACCGGCAACCCGAGTTTGTAAGCAGGTGTATAAGCCATGGCGTATTTACGCCACTGCTTTATAGTGAAGTCACTGGCTCAGTGATCTTTCCGGTCCGGCCTACGCCTAGTAAGGGGAATACCATGTTGAACAAGAAATCGTTAATTCTGGCTTTAGTCACCGCAGCGGCGGTCTCGTCGTCGGCCTATGCTGGCGAACGCGAGTTCAACACGCTGGCTGGTGCCGTGGTCGGCGCCGCGATCGGCAATAGCACCGGCAGTCGCGATGGTGCCGTTGTCGGTGGCCTGATCGGTGCCGCAGTTGGCAACAGCATTCGTACCGACGACCGTTATTACGACCGTGGCCGCGGCGGCCGCTACGTTGAAACCCGCGTCTATACGCGGCCTGCTCCGGTCTACTACGAACCGGCTCCCGTGTACTACGCGCCGCCTCCCCGCGTGGTGTATGTAGAACCGGCCCGCCCCTACTACCGCGAAGTGCGCGAATACCGCGAATATCGTGACGATCGCTGGGAACACCACCACCACGATCACGACCGCTGGTAAGCGCCTGCCGCGCCAGACTTAAAGCCCCTTGTGCCCCACAAGGGGCTTTTTTCTTCCCCCCCCGCTAGCAAGCGTACAAACAGCTAGGATCGGGGAATGGCATGACTATCATAACGCTGGAACTGGGACACTACCGGCTGCAGGAACAGATCGGCCGCTCGGCCTATGGCGTCATCTGGCGCGCCAGCGGGCCCGCCAACACGCGCGACGTGGCCCTCAAGTTCATCAACCACGAACAGATGGAAAAGGCGGGGCCCGTCCTGCGCGAACGCTGGATCGCCAGTGCGCAGAACGAAATCGGCTTTCTACAGGCGCTGGAACCATGGGATGAACGTCACATCGTGCGCCTGCTCGATAGCGGCTGGCATCAGGAATTGCCGGTACTGGCACTGGAGCTGCTGGCCTGCGATCTGGGCAAGCATATGCAGCAGCTGAAAAGCCGGCAGGAAGGGGTGCCGCTCGCCCGTCTACTCAACTGGATCAGCCAGATCAATCAGGCGCTGGCCAAAGTTCACCAGTACGGCTGGCGCTATCTCGACCTGAAACCTGCCAATGTGCTGCTGGACTGGGGCCTGCAGAACGTCAAGCTGGCGGACTTCGGCACCAATCGCCACGGTCTGCATGCCGAACTTCATTCCTACGTCGGCATCGCCAACTGGCAGGCGCCAGAGCAGTTCTTCCCATGCCCGCAGGGCAGCTACCAGAGTTCGGCCAGCAGCGACTATTTTTCGCTGGGCGCCATGTTCTACTACTTGGTCACAGGCGGCACGCCGCTACAATTCTGCGCTGCCTGCGGCGCGGCCTATCGCACGCACCACACAGCCGGTGCCTCGGTAATACTGCAAGCCAGCGGCGGCTCCCTTCCAGCCACGCTGTATGACGACGAAGCGGCACGCTTCTGCGCGGCGCTGCCCACCAGTGCGCGTGATAGCGCACTGCTGCTGCTACGCAGCCTGCTGCATCCCGATCCGGCCCAGCGGCCGCGCCACGCCATCCAGATCAGCCGCATGCTGCACGCCATACAGGGCATGCAGCCCGAACGCAACTACCTCGATGTTACCGATCCCGTGCGCGGCATGCGCCGCCCTACTGCCGCCAATGGCTGGCAAACCATGCGGAGTGCCTGATAATGACCAGCCTACTGCACCTGCACACGCACGCTCGGACGACACAGCATGGGGTCAGCAACATAAGGCGCAATGCTGAACCCCGGCGCATCGCAACCCACCTGCGCAGTTTGCCCGCCATCGCAGCCGCCTTGCTGCTACCGCTGCTAGTGCTGGCATTGCAGCTACTGGCCCTGAGCCGCGCTCCCGCAGCATGGCAGCCGGCCAGCATCAGCATCCATCTGGCGGCAGGCGAAAGCCTCGAACTCGGCGCACAGGAACTGGCGGCAGCACAGGCGGACCGCCGCCACCTGCGGTTGCGCCACGATCCTCAGTTGGGCTGGATGGTACAGAACATCAGCAGTACGCACCGCTTGCTACTGCAGTCGGCCGACTCAGAACAGCATAGCGGCAGCGCCGAACTGACCAGCGCCCAGCGCTTCCAGATTGGCCAGAACGTCTTCCGTATCGATGCGCACAGCCGGTACGGACTCGCATTCAGCGCACTCGATCATCAGTGGCGCTACGACGGAGCGGTACTGTATCGCGATGGCCAGCGGCAGACCGCCTGCCCGCAATCGCACTGGCCGACACGGCTGGCCAACAGCTGGAACGCCTTTGTGCCGCGCTGGCTAGCGCTGGCCCGTCCCCTTACGCTGGGCGGGAATCTGTATTGCGACAACCGGCTGGGGCTGCAGCAGCTGGCCGCCGCGTCGGCAATTATCAGCCAGCGCGATGGCCGCTTCATGCTCGATGCTGGCCAGCCCGACGGAGAGCAAGCGCCCGTGCTGCTATTGCCACAGCAATCAGGCACGCCGGCACAGAATATTCGCCTTCAGGAGATGTCGCTCGCTGCGGCCAGCAGCCTGATCGTCGGCCATACCCGCTTTGCCCTCGCCATCAGTGGCGACACGCTGACCTTGCGGCCCACCCAGCATGTGCGCCTGTATGCAGCCCCCGAAGTATCACTGGACCAGTCGATCCAGTGGCATTGGCAAGCCCGCCAGCTTGGCCTGGGCGATCTGCCCGCGCCATATCGTGCACTGACGCTGCTGCTGTGCGCCTGCATGGCCGGCATCACCTGCCTGTATGTGCTGCAAGCCGCACCAGCTAGCCCGGGTCAGGCCGCCACTGGGGCTATGTCCCTTCGCCGCATCGGCCACCGTGACCTGCGCTCATCCACCCTGCAGCGCCTGATGACGGCGTTGCGTTGCGCGCTGACGCCAGCGCTGGCAGTCGCCACCGCCTTGCTGCTTGCGGGCTGCGCAATGGCAGCGCTGATCCTGCCGCGCAGCCTGCCAGCGCCGCCTGCCAGCCTGTCCCTGCTGCTGGTCGCTTGCGCCCTGCTGCTCTGGCTCAGCCATCCTGAACGCCGCTCCCTCACCGGAATATGTGCATGCAGCCTGTTTGCCCTGGGCTTGCTCGCGCAGCTGGAGCTAGGCCTTGCGGCCAGCGAGTCCACCTGGCTGCGCTTCTACCAAAAAAGCAGCGCACTACTCGCGATTGCCATGGCAGCCGCCGTCCTCGGCCAGCAATGGCTTAAACAGCGCCAGGCGCACGGTCTGCACTGGTCGCAGCGCCGGATCGAATGGCTGTTAGCCGGCTACGCCGCGCTGGCCCTGTGCGCACTGCTGCTACAGGTACTGTTCGGCGACGAAACCGGGGTATTCGATCTGCAGCCGGTAGAACTGGCCAAGCTGGCACTGACGGCGCTGAGCGCCCATTGCCTGGCCCTGCGCTTTAACTGGCGTGAGCAGCGTGCCACACTGGCAGAACGCGGCAGCCGCTGGCTGCACCTGATCGCCCCCGCGCTACTGTTCCTCATGCTGCTGGGTCTGGCTTTAGTACAGGTGGATGATTTTTCGCCACTCATCCTGCTGCTGGTGTGGTGCACTTCCATGGCGCTGGCCTATGCGCTGGCCGCGCGCCACTACGCACTGCTCTTTGTCGTTGTCAGTGTAATGGTGCTCGCTGCGGCCAGCATCGCCACCCTGCGCCTGCTGGGTAGCGATGAGCTGATACGCTGGGGCTTTTATGCCGACCGCTTTCTGGTATGGCTGCATCCAACGCTGCACCCGCATACGGGCCAGCAACTGCTGGCGGGCGCACGGGCCATTGCCGAAGGCGGCTGGTGGGGCAGCGACAGGCATCTTGGCCTGCTTACGCTGGGCCAGAGCGCAGGCGAGGTGCTGCGCGTGCCGGCCATACAGGATGATTTTGCCGCCAGCTTCTTCCTCAACCGCCACGGCCTGCTGGCTGGCCTGCTGCTGTGGTGCTTGCAAGCGCTGTTCCTCTACGGACTGGTGCGCAGCGCATGGCAGAACTACCAGTTCGCCTGCGCGGCACGCAACTTCCATCAGGCCTGGCTGGGCCGCTTCCGCTATTTCACGCTGTGCGGTGGCGCGGCACTGGTGCTGGGCCACTTCCTGCTCTCCTGGGGCACCAATCTGGCCATCTTCCCCATCATGGGCCAGCCCATGAGTTTTCTCTCGGCAGGCGGTAGCCATTTACTGTTTTTCCTTTGCCCCCTGCTAGCGTTCAGTGCCTTCAGTGCGCCATCCATGCAAGGAGAATGAATCATGCCAGTCTATGTACAACACGAGATATTGCGCCGCATCCCCGACGTCTTCAACGCCGAAGCTCTATGGCAGGCGCCCGGCCTGGCGCTGTTTTCGCGCCGCCCCCTGCTGCGCGATCTGCTCGAACGCTGCCCGCGCGAACACCGTGGCCGTGCCGCCACCCGCTGCTTCAGCCACATCACGCTGGCGCTGCCACAGGAAGAAGTCGACGACGACTACCACCTGAGCCGCGGCGCGCGCGCCCGCGATCTGGTGCAATCGCTCACCAGCCTGCACCAGAAAGACTTTGCCGACCTGCTCGCGGGCGAGGCCGTGCGCTATGACGTAGTCGGCACCGATACACTGGGTGCCGGCGAAGTGGAAGTGCGCTTTGGCCACGCCGTCTATCTGCCGGCGCCGGACGAAAAAATCCTCTACAACGTCAGCCTGTCGCGCGACAGCGCCGTGTGGCATCCTGTGTGCCCCATCTATCCGGCCCAGCGGCTGGTACTGATAGGCGCTGCCGGTAGCGATGCCAGCCACGCCAGCGAGCACTGGCCCTTCGGCCCCGATGCCAGCCTGCTGATACTCAACGACGGCCCCGATGCCCCGCCCGTGGTGCAGATGCGCCCCAAGGAAGGCTACCAATGCAGCTACGATCCGCGCAGCGGCTACTACATTATCCGCACATTGCCCGAAGTTGCGGGCGGCACGCGCCTGATGCTGAAGATCAGCCGCAGTTCCAGCGCACCAGTCCGCAGCCGTCTGACGACAAGCGCGTCAGCACGCCCCAGGGAAGCTGCGGCTGCCATCATGGCAGCCACTATCCGCCATAGTGCCGATGCCAGCGCCGGTCCAGCGGGCAACGCGCCTCAGCCACGCCCAGCCGTCTGGCAGGACCGGCAGGGCGGCTCGTCCAGCAAAGGCCACAACGCCGCTGCCCACAGCGTGGCAGCCGTCAATACGATAAGCAGCACCGGTGTAGCGGATGTCACAGCCATTCCATCAGCCCAGAGGCGCGACAATTCAGCTATCGAAAGCGATGCCACCTATGCACCGGTAAGCAGCCAGCGCATCAGCCTGGTAGCGCTGGCGCTGCCCCGGCTGAGCCGCTATCGCGAAACCGGCGTGCAAGCGCTGGCGCTTCCGTTCAACCGTCAGATGGCATTGGCGCCGAATGCCGAAGCCGTGATTAGTTTTATGGTCACCAGCAATGATGAACTCTACGCTGCCAGTGCCGAAGGCAAGCAACGCATCAGCGCTCCCGCCACCTTCAACCCTGTCGACGGCTGCAACATCGCACTGATGCCCGCAGCACCAGCCATGGCCGACCGCTATTGCGCGCTGCTGGGTCTGGCCCGTCCGCTCGGTTGCGCCGCACCGGTCGGCGCGCGCTTTCATTTCGGCCGCAATTCCCCTGTACTGGCAGGGCTGCGCATACTGGGCGAGGCACGCTATCTGCAGCGCACTGGCGGCGACTCGGCGGCAGGAGTCGAACGCATCGGCCTGTCGCGCAACGCCTTCAGCTTCGAAGCCACAGCGCGCGGCTTTCTGATCGGCCGTCTGAGCGCAACGCAGGCACTCTACCATCTCGATGACAAGCTGGCATTTGTCTCTGTCATCGAAAATGCCTGCGACGCGCCATATCTGCTGCCACGCGGGCACCATCTGGTCGCCGGCCCCTATGTGCTGCGATTCGACGCCTGAGCAGCGCAACCGCCATGAACATCACCCTGCCCGCCATCTATCTCGCCGCACTGGCCGCCACGCTGGTACTGGCAGCCTACTGCACTCCGCGCAACTGGTGGCGCCGTTTGAACCTGCGTGCCATCGGCATCACGCTAGGCGGCACGCTACTGATCGGCCATCTGCTCACGCAGTGGCTCATACCGGCGCACGCTCGCACAGAGATGCCAGGTGCAGGTGCTGTGGCCAGTGCTGGTACCGGCCGGATCACCAGCACCGGCGCTGCGCCGGCGGTCCCGAGTGCCCCAAAGACGGGAAGCATCGCCACGCAGCCATTTGCCGTACATCGCGACCTGAACCTGCGCCGTGCTGCGGGCGTGGACGCTGCGCGCATGCTCATCATTCCCGCTGGATCTGTAGTTACGCCGACCGGCATACGCGAGGGCGACTGGTGGCAGATCAGCGCCTGCCGGCATGGGCAGTGCAACACTGGCTGGGTCAGCAGCCTGTGGCTGCGCCGTCACGACGAACAGCAAAGAACGGTCCATGAGCACTAAACCTGCCGCCGCTGCTGCCCCTGCGGCACGGATTTCGGCTAAGCTGTGGCCTTTCCCACTGCGCCGCCCTGCATCCTCGCCCATGACCAACCTGACCGATCAACTGGATTTCGGCGCCAGCCTGGAAATTGCGGCGCGCTGCGAGGCCAGCATCAGCAAGCTGCAAGTGCCGGAGAATCAGGACAATCTGCTGCTGATCGATGCCAACGGGCAGGCCGTGCTGATGCAGCACCAGCAGCCGCTAAGCGTCACCGTTGCAGGCTGGCCGCGGGGCCATGTACGCCTGGCTGTGCTGGATGGCATGGGCGGCCATGGCCACGGCCGTCAGGCTGCCGAAGCGGTGGCGCAGGCACTGCTGCAGGTTCCGGCCTGCGCGACGCTGGATCAGCTAAGCGCCCGACTCGATGCCCTGCACCACAGCCTGCAGCAGCAGTTCCGCCAGCAGCACGATGCCGAGACTTTCCGCCGCCCCGGCACCACGCTCACCCTGCTGGAAATTCCGCCCCAGGGCCAGCCCATGCTGTACCACGTGGGCGATTCGCGGCTGTATGAAATCACGGCCGATGACGCGCGCCCGCTGACGGTCGATCACGTTCCCGCCACAGCCTACGCCATGCACGGCCTGCTCGACGAGCAGCAATGGTGGCAGCAGGTCCATGGCGAACACCGGCCGCAGATCGTGCAGGCCTACATACTCGGCAACGCCTTCAGCAATCCGCAAGTGCTGGACGATGGCCTGCGTGGGCTAGATCAAGCCAGCCTGCCCGGCTTCCTGCGGCACCTGCCGGACCGCCGCATGCTGACTCTCCGCAGCGACGCACTCTATCTGCTGGCGACGGATGGCTTCTGGTCCTGCGCCCAGCCCGACCTGTGGGTGGCCCGCTGGTCCCAGTTAATGGTGCAATCCGGGCTGCCGGCAGCCGCTGCCATCGAAGCGCTCTATCAGGATTATAGCGCCACCCCTCCACCGTCTCTGCACATCGACAACCTAAGCGCCATTCTGCTGCGTACGCGCCGACCGGTGGCAGGCAATATTGATGAAACGGCATTACCCGAGGCAGCAAAGCCGCATGATTGATGCGGACGTGGCAAAACTGCCATCAGCCTGCCAAAAAATCTGCCTTCCCGGTGGCGCGCAGATTGCCAAAACAGCCTAAAAGCGCCTACACTGAGGGGTATCCCAGTGCCGGTTCATCATGAAAAAATGCAGTAATGCTCAGCATCCGCATTGCACCTACTGGGTCATGCCTGGAGCGCAGACTTGCGAGGGCGGCCACGCCCAGCCTGCACCGTCCAGTTTTGACCTGCTAAATGCCATGCGCACGGCCCGTGCCACCTCCGCCGGCACGGCGCTTGATGCTGCGCCTGCAGAAACCATCCCCACCAATTACGCCCGGCCCGTCCAGCGTGCCCAGTCTGCCCGTCCGCAGTTGCACATCAGCGGTTTCGATCCGCGCGCTGCCGGTGGCCGCCAGGCCCTGAAGATGAGTTTGCGCGGCATGCCGGAAGGCTGCGCGCCCGAACTGATACTGCAACTGCAATCGGATCTGATACCCAACGGCGCCTCGCAGCAGTCCTTCGTGCGCGCCAGCGGCGGCGAATGGCGCCCAGTGTTCGCCGAGTTTTCTTCGCGCGGCAAGGAACACGGCCAATACCAGATCAGCATCGAACTGCTGAGCCGCCATGCCGGACTGGCCACGCGCAAATGGGTCTGCACCTTCGTGATACTGGTGCCCCGCCCCGATGCCACGCTGACGGAAATTCACCGCATCTTCCTCAGTACCCACAAGAATGTGCGGGTGATGGCCGACGATGCGGCAATCGCCCGCGTCAGCGCGCCCGATGGCCACAGCGTCGATATCGACGTTACGGCCCGAAATGCCGGCATCGCCCAGCTGGACCTGGGCGCCAGCGCGGGTAAAGTTGACCTGAGCTTCCCTACCATTGCGTGGGATGAAGACCTGATCGAAATCGATATGCCGCAAGGTGCGGCGGTACACCCGCATCCTAGCCGCGCCGCCAGTCTGGTGAACGTAGCGCCGGAAGCCGGCACCCAGCGTCAGGTGCGCCTGTTTGCGCTCGACGAATGCGTGCTGGGACGCTTCGAGCTGGTCGATCCGGAAGCCGATCTGCTGCTGACCCACTACACCGCAGACGGGCAGGATAGCAATGGCCTGACGCGCCGCCTGTCAGGCCGCCATGCCGTGATCCGCCGTGCCGGTGCCGGTTTCGAAATTGAAGATGTGTCGCGCTATGGCGTGCTGCTTGATGGCGTCTGGCCCGGCAAGCACAAGCCGACCATGCTGCGCCTCGGCATGCGCATCGAACTCACTGCCAGCATCAAGGGCATCGTGGTTCTCACGGTATCAGCCATCATGCCGCATGGCGTGATTTTGCACCGGCTGGACCAAGGCGCCAGCGCCGAGTGCTATTACCTCTTGACGCCGGAAACCCATCCCGGCTATCCGATCAAAGCCTATCCGGCCACCCCGCAAGCCGCCGCGCTGCCCATCCTGCTGCACCGCGACGGCGGCTTCTGGCATCTGGACCAGGTCACGGGCAAGGAAACCGCGCTGGCTCCCGCCACGCCGCTCGATAAGCTGAGCCGCATAGCCCGTCCTAGCCGTTTTGCCAGCGATCCATATCCGGAACACTGGATCATCCGCACCAACGCCACCGATCTGTATCAAACGGTGGCGGCCAGCGCGCTCTCCACCGCCTGATACGGCGGCACTGCTGCAGCGCCGCCGCAGCAGTTTCTACCTTGCTTTAACGTGGCAGCCGCGCCGGCAAAGGAATAAACTCCGTTTCGCCGGGCACTGCATCGAAACGCTGCGCTTCCCATTCCTCGCTGGCCTGCACGATGCGCTCCTTGCGCGACGAAACAAAATTCCACGACATATAGCGATGCCCATCCAGTGGCTCGCCGCCTATCACCACGAAGCGCGCTTCCGTTTGCGCCGCAATCTGCGGCACGGCCGATGTATCGAGCAAAGCCATGGCGTGCAAGGCCAGTTCCTGACCATCCACCGAAATCTCGCCGCTAATCGGATAGATCGCGGCTTCCGCCGGTAGCCGATCGAGCGACAGCACGGCGCCAGCCTCAAGCATCACATCCAGATACAGCGTGGTGCTATAGGTCTGCACCGGTGATGTCAGGCCGAAAGCAGAACCCACCAGCACCCGCACGCATACGCCCGCACCGTCGTATTCCGGAATGGCTTGCGCCGGGGTGTGGCAGAAACCGGGTAAGGTTTCTTCGTGAGCCACAGGTAATGCGGCCCACAGTTGCAGGCCGTGGGTACGGTGCGGCACACCCACCAGATCCGCCGGAGTGCGTTCCGAATGAACGATGCCGCGCCCTGCCGTCATCCAGTTGATGGCGCCCGGTTCGATGCGCTGCACGCTGCCCACGCTATCGCGGTGGTCCATCGCACCTTCGAACAGATACGTCACCGTGGCCAGACCAATGTGCGGGTGTGGCCGCACATCGTGGTTGGCATCAGCCGGGACATCGACCGGACCGAAATGATCGAAGAAGATGAACGGCCCCACCGCCTGCTTGACGGCCGCAGGCAGATAGCGGCGCACCAGAAAACCGCCGCCGAGATCTTTCTCGTGGCCTTTGATAAGGGTAGCGACGCCCATATGCCTAGCCCAGTACCGTGGTAATTTCCGTCGTTACGGAAGCCATCAGCTTGTGGATGGGGCATTTCTGGGCCGCTGCCAGCAATTCGGCGCGCTGCACTTCCGTCAGATCACCGCTCAGATGCAAGGTTACGGCGAGTCGATACACGCCCTGACGCTCTTCACTGGCATCGCGCTCGATATCGACTTCGACGTTCTCAAGGGGGATGTTCTTGCGCTTGGCATACCAGACCACGGTGAGCGCCTTGCAGGAACTCAGGGCTGCATCGTACAGATCATGGGGCGAAGGGCCGGCATCGCTGCCGCCTTCAGCTTCCGAACCGTCAGTCGAGAGAATGTGATCGCGCACATGAACAATGTGGCGCATAGGCAGCGACTGGTCGCGCAATACTCGGATAGTCATACGGCGGTCCTTTATGGAGGAAACAAAGAACCGCTAATTTACACCGTTTGGCGCGAGCTCGCAGGACGCGGCTCGCGCTCGGAATTTAAACCACTTTTTTGACGAATTCCGTCTTCAGGCTCATGGCGCCGAAACCGTCGATTTTGCAGTCGATATCGTGGTCGCTATCAACCAGACGGATGTTCTTGACCTTGGTGCCTACTTTGACGGTGCCGCCACCGCCTTTGAGTTTCAGGTCCTTGATCACGGTCACAGTGTCGCCGTCCTGCAGAATGTTGCCAACCGAGTCGCGGTACACGCGGGCGCCTTCTTCCGCCGCTTCGGTGGCGCTGGCGCTCCACTCGTGCGCGCACTCCGGGCACACCAGCATGGCGCCATCTTCGTAGGTGTATTCGGAATGGCATTTAGGGCATGGTGGCAGTGCGCTCATGGTAGTAGTCCAGTAGTGAAAGAGGGCGACAGTATACACCCCGCCGCCCGCTAGACCAATTTTCGCGCCACCCTGAAGCCCACAATGTCATTGGCCAGCACGGCAGAAAAGCCATTGCGTACCGCCGAACGCAGGTAGCGCGGGTTGTACAGCCATGAACCGCCACGCAGGATGCGGCGGACCTTGTCGCCGCCCTCTTCCCACGCGCTGCCATCGCCAGGCGCGCCGTCGTAATTGTCGTGCACTACATCCTGGGTCCATTCCCACACATTGCCATGCATGTCGAACAGTCCCCACGGATTGGGCTGAACCTGGCCCAGCTTGCTGGTGCCCTGCAGGAAGGCGCCGCGCGGACCATTGTTGTAGGTGTAGTTACCGTCGTAGTTGGCCTGTTCGGTGCTGATGGTGTCGCCCATATGGAAGGCAGTACGGGTGCCGGCACGGCAGGCATATTCCCATTCCGCCTCGCTGGGCAGACGGTAGGTCTGCCCGGTCTTTTCCGACAGCCAGCTCACGTATTTCTGCGCATCGACCCAGCTCACCCCCACCACCGGATGCTCGTCGGTCTGGGCGAAACCGGGAGCGCGCCAGTCGGTATCGGACAGCGACTCCCAGCCGGTGGCACGCACAAACTGGCGCCACTGTCCCACTGTTACGGGGAAGCGACCCAGCGCAAACGAATATTCGATCCCCACCCAGTGCTGCGGCAGTTCGCGCTCCAGCCAGGCTTTCTGCGCACCGGCCTTGATGGCCATGGCCCGTTCCAGCTCGTGTGAGCCCATCTGGAAGCGCCCCGTCGGTATCAGCACCAGATCGGGCCCCACACCAGTGCCGTCAAGGAAGCGGTCACGCAGTACGCCATTGGCATCCGCCACCGGACTGCGCTCCGTAGGCCGCAAAGCCGCCAGCTCGGCGGCATGACGCTCGGCCTGCTGCTTGCGATGGCGTTCCTGCTCTGCGCGGTAGGCGGCTTCCGCTTTCAGCTGGGCCGCCTTGCGCTGCTGTTCGGCGCGCTCTTCGCGCGCTTTCTGCGCATCGGCTTCACGCCGTGCCAGCAACTGCTCGCGCAAGGCCTGCTTGCGCGCCAGCGCAGCCGCTTCCGCTTCGGCTTTCTGACGCGCTTCCAGCACTTTGCGCTGCTGCTCCTGGCGGGCTTTTTCCACTGCTGCCGCCCGTGCCTGGGCCTCGCGCTTCTGCGCCAGTTCGGCCGCCTGTGCGCGGCGCTGCTCGGCTTCGGCGCGCTGCTGTGCGAGTCTGGCTTCCTGCGCCGCCTGCGCCGCTGCCTGCTCGGCCTTGCGCTGCTGTTCTGCCTCCTGCGCCTGCCGCGCCTGTGCCGCCAATTCGTCCTCGCTAGGGCCGGCTGCCGCACGCAAGGCTTCCAGCAGTGCCGCCACCGAAGCCGGGCGCTGCTCGGCCAGATAGGCAAAGCCCTGCTGCAGCACCTGCCATTGTGCCGGATTCAGTGCCTGCGGTGGCGACGGATGGAAGTCCGCCATGCGCATGGCCTCGAACGGCATGCGGCCTTCCAGCAGCTGGTAGATCATCACGGCCACGGCGTACACATCGAGCGTACGGGCCGGCTGCCGCTGGTGGGTGCCTGCTTCCGGCGCACGATAGCCTACCGTGCCTGCATTGGGCGTCTGCAGGCCAAGGCTGCTGCCGGCATTGCGCACGCGTGAAGCGATGCCGAAATCGAGCAGCTTCACGTCGCCATGGCCGGTCAGGTAGACATTGCCGGGCTTGATATCGCGGTGCACCAGCTTGTGCTTGTCCCACGCATAATCAAGCGCTTCGGCCACCGGCGTCAGCAGGCGGTAGATGGCATCCAGCGCCAGCTTGCCTTGTGCCGCCAGATAGGCATCGAGGTCTTCGCCCTCCAGATATTCCATGATGATGAAATAGCTGGAAGTGGCCGGGTCCTGCGCCCATTCATACACCCGGACGATGTTTTCATGGGCCAGCCGGCGCGCCTGCGTGGCTTCTTCGATCAGCAGCTTGGCGTGGGTGGCGCTCTGGGTCAGCTGGGGCGGCAGAATTTTCAGCGCGACCATCTCACTGTGGCCAAGTTCAGCATGCGTCGCCAGATCAGTGGCCTGCCACACCTGCCCCATGCCGCCCATGGCGATCAGCCGCTCCAGCCGGTAGCGCCGGTTCTGCGGACCGATCTCCTGTCCCGTTACAAAGCCCAGCTCCGTACCCTGCCGCACTGGCAGGGTTGCTACGGCGCTGGCGCCGGGCGGCGCATATTCGGCATCGAGGATGGCGTTCTTGCGGCGGTCGAACTCCTGCAGGCTTAATAGCCCGTCGTCGTGTAAAGCCCGCAGTTCGCGGATCCTGTCTCTTGCAGTCTGCATCATGATTCGAAATTTCAGCTCTTATGCCTTGCTGGTTTCCTGCAAAGCCACGCCACAGGTAGCGCAAAATCCATCTTCACTATGACCCGTGCGCAGCGGATGGCCGTTGCTGCAGCGCGCTTGCGGCGCCTGCTGTGGCAAATCAGCTGGGGAAACCACAGGCTGGCCTGCTCCCACCACCTGCGCATGGGCGTGGATCTGCGCCGCGTCCATGCCCGCCTGTATCTGCAGCCCCATGACGTGGGCCAGCGCCTGCACATTCGGCACGGCGGCGGTGGCCAGCTTGGCCGTATCGCTGATGCGGTGCATGGTCTCCATGCGGGCCAGTTCATG
>Ga0187842_1000355_pt1 | contig 23417 bp, 17 predicted proteins | sample SpaLakP09_SKY_41_FD_134514 | JGI IMG/M metagenome (GOLD analysis project Ga0187842, IMG submission 134514) | Oligotrophic lake water microbial communities from Sparkling Lake, Wisconsin, USA - SP09_SKY_41 | ecosystem: Environmental > Aquatic > Freshwater > Lake | place: USA: Sparkling Lake... | reverse complement strand
CGCCCGCCGTATCCTGACTTCACTTCAGGGCGATGGGGAGGGCGCGCGGCCAGCGACCTTCGCGGTCCTGGAGGGCGATCGAGCCGGGAGTGCTCGTCGATGCGATCCGGGGTCCGCGTGGCCCCGGGAGCAACCTCCATCCCTCTGGCGGCGGTCGGCCGTGGATCACAGAAACGACGTGGGGTGACGGGGTCGACGGGGACGGCAGGCAGGCAGAGATGCCTGCGGTCCGGGACAGGCCTCGCGGCCTGCCCGCCGGTCGGCGGCCTAGACGGCCTGGCGTGAACAGCGCCGAAGGGCCGGATGCTGCCGAAAAACGGTCGCGCGGAGCGTCTGAACTTCGTCGAAACGGTATTTTTTCAATGCTTTCCGGGCGAGGCCCGGACGCTCCGCCCCCTCCCCGACCGTTGCGGCCTCCGGCGCGACGCCGAGATCGTGCGCCTGGAGTCTCCCGGAAGAAAACCGACACGTCCCAGAAAGGACCCCCATGCCCCGCAGCCGAACCCGCGTCCGCAACCGCACCATCGACAAGTCCGCCGACCCGGCCTGGCCCAGGGCGCGCCGGGCCCAGCTCTATCGCGAAGTCATACGACGCATGAAAAAGCTGCTCAGCCCCCCGACCAGGACCGATCCGAACGAAAAAGCCCCCGATCCTGAGACCGGGGGCTTCTCTGATCCGGCAATCCCGGCCCAGGAGCCGCGTTTGCCTGAAACACAAGGGCAGGACGAGCCTCCGGCTCGGCCCGTTACACGCCGGACCGCAGTGACCGTCCTGACCGACTAGCGGATGACCCGCGCGCCCTTGCCCTTCATCACGGCCTCGACTTCCGCCTGGCGCACCATCGAGGTGTCGCCGGGCGTGGTCATGGCCAGCGCACCGTGAGCCGCGCCGTACTCGACGGCAGCCTGCGGGCCCTTGCCTTCCATGAAGCCGAAGGCCAGGCCCGAGGCGAAGCCGCCGCCGCCGCCGACGCGGTCATAGGTCTCGAGGTTCTCGCGCATCATCGAGGCGTAGAACTCGCCGCCGGCATAGAGGATCGCCGACCAGTCATTGACCGAGGCGGTCTTGGCGTTGCGCAGGGTGGTGGCGGCGACCTTGAAGTTCGGGAACTCCTTCACCGCCGTCTCGATCATCTTCTTGAAGTTGGCCGGATCGATCGCGCTGATGTGCTCGTCCAGGCCCTCGACTTCAAAGCCCAGGCAGGCGGTGAAGTCCTCTTCGTTGCCGATCATCACATCGACATACTGGGCGATGTGGCGGTTGACCTTCTGGGCCCCTTCCTTGCCGCCCTGCGACTTCCACAGCGAGGCGCGGTAGTTGAGGTCGTAGGAGATGACGGTGCCGTACTTGCGGGCCACTTCCACCGCCTCGATCACGGCCTCAGCCGTGCTCGACGACAGGGCCGCAAAGATGCCGCCGGTATGGAACCAGCGCACGCCTTCCTCGCCGAACAGCTTCTCCCAGTTCACTTCGCCGGGACGGATCTGCGAGGCGGCCGTATGGCCCCGGTCGCTGCAGCCCAGGGCCGGACGCACGCCGAAGCCCTTCTCGGTAAAGTTCAGGCCCACGCGGGTGTTGCGGCCGAGGCCGTCGAAATCGCGCCAGATGATGTGGCTGGTGTCGACACCGCCCTGCATCATCAGATCCTCAACCAGCCAGCCCAGGTCGTTCACCGGCAGGGCGGTGACGGCCGTCGAGCGCTTGCCCCAGCACTTCCTGAAAGCGCGGGCGACATTGTATTCGCCGCCGCCTTCCCAGACGTTGAACTGGCGCGCGTTGCGAACCCGGCCGAAGCCGGGGTCAAAACGCAGCATCACTTCACCGAAGCTGGCGCAATCCCACTTCGTTTCCGAAGCCGGGCGGATGTTGAGGATCTGATCAGTCATTTAGGCCTTCCCACGAACCTTCTTGATGAGCTCAACCGTCTCGCGGACCTTTGCGGTGATGCCCGCATAGTCCTGAGCGTCGAGGAGTTCCGGCGTGATGAGCTTGGAGCCCATGCCGGCGGCGACGATGCCCGCGCCGAACCACTTCTTGACCGAAGCTTCGTCGGGATCGACGCCGCCGGTCGGCATGATGCGGGTCCAGGGCATCGGGCCCAGCACCGCCTTGATGAAATCGGGACCGCCGACCGACGAGCCGGGGAACACCTTGACGATCTCGCAGCCCAGTTCTTCGGCATAGGAGATTTCCGAGGCCGAACCGCAGCCCGGCGAGTACGGGATCTTGCGGCGGTTGCAGACCTTGGCGACGTCAGCGTTCAGGATCGGACCGACGACGAACTTGGCACCGTTGGCGATGTAGATGCCGGCGGTCGGTGCATCGACGATCGAGCCGACGCCCATGATCACGCGCGGATCGGCCGAGGCGAAATGCCTGGTGACTTCGTAGAAGACATGGCTGGCGAAATCGCCGCGGTTGGTGAATTCAATGCAGGGCGCGCCGCCGTCGGCACAGGCCTGGATGACCTTCTTACAGACCTCGACGTCCGGGTGATAGAAAACCGGAATGACGCCCTGGTCCATCAGGGCGGTCAGCACCGCCATACGGTCTTTCACCATTATATAGTCCTCCAAAAGCATCGATCTTGCGCAGGAGCCGCAAAGTGGCCCCGTCGCAGGGAAGATTTCGCCGGTATTGGCTCAGGGCGATCGTTTAAACCGCGCCGCGCACGGACGCCACCTTGGGCTTGCCGTTGCGTCAAACAAAGGCGCGTTTGCGCCGGATTGTTCCCTTCCCCAAGATCCTGGGCCCGACCTGCTGCAAAAGTGAGGGCGCCGGGTCTGGCCCGACGCCCCGAAGTTTGCGCAGGAGCGAGCTCAAAGAGCCGCAGACGAGACGGTCCGACCAGGTCGACCCGAAACGTTTTGATACCGGTGTCATCTCCGGGGTGAGCCAGAATTGCTACCGGTGTCATTTGAGTCATAACCCGAAACCCGCCGCAGGCGCAAGCGGTTCTCGATACCAGCGTTACGCTTCTAGAGCCTTGGAAAGCCTGAGCTTTCACAACCGGTCTCACCCGGTGTTGCGAAGCCCCGCTGCGATCCCGGCCACGGTCAGCTGAATGGCCAGACGGACGGCCTCATCCTGGTCTCCGCGCCGGCGGCGCGACAGGAGCTCCAGCTGCAGGTGGTTCAGCGGATCCACCGACAACCCGGCCAGGGCGACCGACTCGGCCAGCTCGGGCTGGTTGTCGAGCAGGGCCGTGCCGCCCCGGATGGCCAGGGCCAGACCGGACGCCGCCTCGTGCTCGCGCTGGATGGTGGCGAAGATCCGCTCGGCATTGGCCGGATCCTGCGACAGGGCCATGTAGCGGGCCGCGATGCCCATGTGGCTCTGGGCCAGGGCCAGCTCCATGTTCGACAGCAGCGAGGCGAAGAAGTCGAAATCGCCGGCCAGGTCCTGCAGCTGCTGGACCGACAGCCCTGCCCGCTCGACCCCGGCCGCAAAGCCGTACCAGCCCGGCAGCATGAAGCGGGCCTGCGACCAGGAGAACACCCACGGGATGGCCCGCAGGTCCTTGATCTTGCGGCTGGCGGTCCGCGACGCCGGGCGGCTGCCGATATTGAGTCCGACGATCTCGCCGATCGGGGTCGCCGACCAGAAGAAGTCCTCAAAGGCCGGGTCGTCATAGACCAGGGCCCGATAGCCTTCGAACGAGGCCTGGGCAAGGGCGGTCATGGCCGCCTCGACCTTCGGGTCCGGCCGCACCGCGGGACGTTCGCTGGCGATCAGCACCGCCGCCGCCAGACCGTCCAGATTGCGCCGCGCGGTCGGCTGATCCCCAAACCGGCGGGCGATCATCTCGCCCTGCTCGGTCATCCGGATACGGCCCTGAACGGTACCGGCCGGCTGGGCCAGCACGGCCTCGGCGGCCGGCCCCCCGCCCCGGCCCACCGAGCCGCCGCGACCGTGGAACAGCTGCAGGCCCACGCCCATGCGGTCGGCCTCGAAGGCGAGCGCCGAGGCGCCGCGCGCCACGCCCCGCCGCGAGGCGACATAGCCGCCGTCCTTGTTGCTGTCGGAATAGCCCAGCATGATTTCCTGGACCGGCTTGTCGCCGAGGATCGTGCGGCTGATCGGCAGCTCCAGCCACTGGCGCAGCACCCGGGGCCCCTGCTCCAGGTCCTCGATGGTTTCGAACAGCGGGCTGATCTTGACCGAGGCGCGCGGGGCCGCGCCGCCCCAGACCAGACCCACCTGCTTGAGCAGAACCAGCGGCTCGAGGATGTCCGACAGGGTTGCCGACTTCGAGATCACATAGGCCCCGAGGCAGCCCCGGCCATAGTCGCGCACGGCCTGGGCCGCCGCTTCCATCGTCGCCAGTTCCTTGGTCGTCTCCTCGCCATAGGCCGTAAACGGCGAGACCAGCGGCCGCTGATGCGAAAGTTCGTCGATCAGGACCTTGCAGCGTCCGGCCTCGTCGAGGTCGAGATAGCGCACGTTGGTGCCGGCGCGCTGAAACAGTTCGTGGACGGTGCGCTCGTGCACATCGGCGTTCTGGCGCAGGTCCAGGCTCATCAGGTGGAAGCCGCAGGCCTTGGCGACCTCGACCAGGGTCCGCAGGCTGGTGCCGACCAGTCGCTCGCCGCCATTGCGTTCGAGGCTTTCGATCACCACCGACAGGTCGGCAACGAAGGCGTCCGGATGGGCATAGGGCTCGACGTCCGTACGCTCGTTGGCGAAGGCGACCCACTGCTTGGTCAGCTTTTGCGATACCGCCGACAGCCGGTCGAAGATCAGCTCCAGCGCCAGGCGGTAGGGTTCATCGATCCGGTGCACAGACGGATCCCTGGCCTGGGCGGCCAGGGCGATCAGCTCATCGGAAACCGGCGTATAGGCGGTCGAGATCGCAAGGTTGGACCACAGCTTGCGGACCTCGCCGGCATACCAGTCAAGGATCACGCGAGACTGGGAGCTCAGGGCCAGTTTCAGGGTCTGGCCGTTGACGCCCGGATGACCGTCGCGGTCACCGCCCAGCCACGACCCCATCTTCAGCAGAGGAGCCAGCTCGGCATTGTGGGCAATCTGCGCCGTCCAGTCACCATAGAGGTCGATGATGGCCGGCAGGATCGAGGTGCGGACGATCGACAGGGCGTTGCGGATCTCGTCCTTCACGGTGATCCGCTCGGGACGATACAGCCGCGTGCGCCACATCAGGGCGATCTCGCGGAACAGGCGCTCGCGGATCTCGGCGTCCAGATCGGCCGGCAGATGGTGACGTCGCAGCGCCATCAGCCGCGTGATCTCGGTCTCGCGATCGACCATGCTCCGGCGACGGACCTCGGTCGGGTGCGCGGTGAGCACCGGAACGACATTCATCGCGGCGAAAGTCGCGGCGATGTCGGCGTCGGACTTGCCGGTGGCCTTGAGCGCCTTGACGGCATCAACCAGGGTTCGCGGGCGATCGTCACCGGGACCGGCATCGGCTTCGGCATGGCGCCGGCGGCCGGCGACATCTTCGCCGATATTGGCCAGCAACGAATTGCTGGCAAAGGCCCGGGCCAGAAAGACGGCCTGTTCGTTGGTCAGGTCGGCGAACAAGTGGTCCAGAACCGGCGCATCGCCGTCGGATCCGTCGCGATAGGCCGCCTTGCGGGCCGTCTCGACCAGGGCGGCGGCCTCGTCGCCTTCGAGATAGGCGATGGCCTCAGACAGGAGGTCACTGAGCAGGCTCGCATTCTGGCGGACATGGCGGCTGGTGGGACGATCACCGCCGAGCGACAGGGCCGGGTTACGCATAAGCGAGCTCCGCTGACGCCGCGTGCGGCGCCGCTTCAGAAGGGTGGACCTTTGCGCCCCGCCCGACTGCAGGCTGACGCAGCGGCGCCCTTAGCGTGGTTTGACGCTACGCGAAACCCGGCGCGCACGATGGTTGCGCTAACATTGAAAAGTGACGCGCTTTTATGCCGTTAGCGCGCCAACCACCCCCCATCCACGGGCAGAGTAATCCCCTGGACATAGTCGGCGGCTGGAGACGCCAGGAATACGGCTGCGCCGCCGAGATCGCTCGGCCTGCCCCAGCGCGCCGCCGGAATCCGGGCCAGGATCGCGGCGTTACGGTCTGCGTCATTCCGCAGGGCTTCGGTGTTGTTGGTGTCGAAATAGCCCGGCGCGATGGCGTTGACGTTGATTCCCTTGGTCGCCCACTCGTTGGCGAGGATCTTGGTCAGGCCTGCCAGTCCGCTCTTGCTGGCCGTGTAAGACGGTACGCGGATGCCGCCCTGGAACGACAGCAGGCTGGCAATGTTGATAACCTTGCCGGCGACCCCGTCCACGGGACCCTGCTTCAGCGCTTGCCGGGCAAAGGCCTGGGTCAGGAAGAAGACCACCTTCAGATTGGTGTCCATCACCGCGTCCCAATCGGCTTCGGTGAACTCGATGGAGTCCGCGCGACGGATGATGCCGGCATTGTTGACCAGGATGTCGACCTTGCCGAAGGCGGCAACAGTTTCGTCGATCACGCGCTGGACGGGCTCGGTCGAGCCGAAGTCGGCCTTGATCGACAGGAACTTGCGACCGGTCGCTTCGACGGCAGCCCTGGTTTCGACGGACTCGCTGCGGCCGGCGGCGGCAATGTCGGCACCGGCCTCGGCCAGGGCGACAGCGATGGCCTGACCCAGACCGGTATTGGCACCGGTAACGAGCGCGACCTTGCCTGCGAGGCTGAACGGATTGGCCATGGTGTGTTCCTGTCAAAAAATGCTGTCATCCCGGAGAAAGCCGGGACCGCCGCAGGCGCGAGCGCCTTGGGCGGTCCCGTGTCCTTTCTACGCTCCGCCCGGGATGACAGGCCGGGAGCGCAGGAGCGCCCGCCCCTATTTCAGCTGGCAGATGTCCAGCACGTTCATGTCTGTGTAGTCGAGGTTCTCGCCACCCATCGCCCAGATGAAGGTGTAGTTCGAGGTGCCCGAACCCATGTGGATCGACCACGAAGGGCTCATCACGGCTTCCTCGTTTGCGATCACGATGTGACGCATCTCGTCCGGCTCGCCCATATAGTGGAAGACCCGGTCATTCGCGCCCAGATCGAAGTAGAAATAGGCTTCCGAACGGCGGTCGTGCAGGTGGGGGGGCATGGTGTTCCAGACGCTGCCCGGCTTCAGAACCGTCATGCCCAGCAGCAACTGGGCCGACTTGCAGGTGGTCGGGACGATGTACTGGTAGATGGTGCGCTCGTTGGAGGTCTCCAGCGCACCGCGCTCCAGCGGAATTGCGTCGGCAAACACCAGCTTCTTGGTTTCGAAGGCGGCATGGGCCGGCAGGCTGGTCAGGTAGAAGCGGGCAGGATTGGCAGCGTCCACACTCTCGAACACCACGTCCCTGGATCCCATGGTCACGTAGATGCCGTCGCGCGGCTCGATGTCATAGGCGACGCCGTCCACGGTGACCTTACCGGCCCCGCCGCCAACATTGATCGCACCCAGTTCGCGGCGCTCCAGGAACGGATGACCGGCGGCCGAGGCCGGCTCGGTCTGGTCCGGCAGCTTCACGGCCGACGACACCGGCGCGACGCCACCGATCACGAAGCGTTCAGCGTGATTGTAGTGCAGGACGATCTCGTTCTCGGCGAACAGGCCGTCCATCAGGTAGCGCTCGCGCAGGTCGTCATTGCTGACGGCGAACATCATGTCCGGGTGGGTGGCATGGTAGGTCTTGGTGAACATCGGCGTGTCTCCGGAGGGGTTCGCTTATCGGGCGGCCAGGGCCACGGCGGGACGAGCCCAGTCCGGACGCTGGTCGAGTTTGTAGGCCTTCCTTGGAAGGGTGTAGGTCAGGTCGGTGATCAGTTCCTGGGCTTCGACGAGGTCCATGCGGTGCTCGGCAACCATGCGGGCCAGGAAGGCGCTGTCGACGCGCCGGGCCACGTCGTGCCGGGCTGGGATCGACAGGAAGGCCCGCGTGTCGTCGTTGAAGCCGACGGTATTGTAGAAGCCGGCGGTCTCGGTCACCTGCTCGCGGAACCGCATCATGCCTTCGGGGCTGTCATGGAACCACCAGGAGGGGCCGAGCTTCAGCACCGGATAGTGGCCCGCCAGCGGGGCCAGTTCGCGGCTGTAGGTGGTCTCGTCCAGCGTAAACAGGATGATCGACAGGCGCGGATCGTTGCCGAACTTGCCGAGCAGAGGCTTCAACGCCTTGACGTATTCGGTCTGGGCCGGGATGTCGGCCCCCTTGTCGCGCCCGTGGCTGGCCAGCAGACCGGCGTTGTGATTGCGGTGCGAGCCGGGGTGGATCTGCATGACCAGCCCGTCGTCGAGACTCATCCGGGCCATTTCGGTGAGCATCTGGGCCCGGAACAGCTCCGCCTTCTCCGGCGTCAGTTCGCCCCGGACAAGGCTCTGGAACAGGGCTTCGGCTTCCACATCGCTCAGGTCCGCCGTGGCTGCCGTCGGGTGGCCATGGTCGCTGGAGGTTGCTCCAGCCTCAATGAAAGCCGCCCTGCGAATACGGTGGGCCTCAAGATAGCCCTGCCAGCTGAAGACATCCTGGCCCGAGGTCTCAGCAAAGCGCTCGAACGCGCGCCCGGATCGCTCGTCCTCGAAATCGATCACCGCATCCGGGCGATAGGCGGTGATCACATGGCCGCCCCAGCCACTCTCGCGGATTGCAAGGTGGTGCTTGAGGCTTTCGTGCGGCCCCTCGGTCGTCGCCAGGGTCTCGATGTTGAAGCGGTCAAACAGGGCGCGCGGCCGGAAGGCCTCCGTCGCCAGAGCCTCATTGATCGTATCGAAATAGAGGTCCGAGGTGTCGGCCCCCAGAAACACCTCCATCCCGAAAACCTGGCTGAAGACGTGGTTCAGCCAGATCCAGGAGGGTGTGCCGCGAAAGAGATGGAAGTTGCTGGCCAGCAACCGCCAAGCCTCACGCGGATCGGTACCCGGCACGCCGTCTTTCGAGCGGACCTTCAGAGCGTCCAGCGCGTGGCCCTGGCTGTAGAGCATGCGGAAAAGATAGTGGTCCGGGGCCAGCAGCAGATCGGTCGCGTCCTGGAAGGGCGCGTTGGTCGCAAACCAGCTCGGGTCGGTATGACCGTGCGGGCTGATGATCGGAAGGCACTTGACGCTCGCATAGAGCTCCCGAGCGATCGATCGGGTCCGGTCATCAGCCGGAAACAGGCGGTCATCGTGAAAGATCAGGGGCCTGGTCATGGGGATGTCCCGCTTCCTCTCCAGCCTGCAGCTTCACGAACGGCCACTTTTGACCTGCGCTTGGTAACCGGTGTCATCGCCCGATGCAAGCACCCGTCGATGAACTTCTCCCTAGCCCGCCGCGACCTTGGCCGAAGACTCGCGAACCACAAGATACGGGACCGTAATCGACGGATCCCTCTTTTCCCGCGTCTCGATACCGATCAGCTTCTCAACTGCCATACGGCCCACTTCCCGTGTTGGAATATGGATGGTCGTCAACGGCGGCCAGACGGCCTGAGCGATCTGGAAGTCATCGAAACCGACCACGGTCAGGTCCCGGGGCACATCCAGGCCAGCCCGGCGCGCCGCCTGCAGGACACCGGCTGCCATTTCATCATTGCCGGCGAAAATCGCGGTCGGCCGCGGACTCTTGGCCAGCAGGATTTCGCCACAGGCCAGGCCAGACTCGAAGGTATAGGCCCCCTCGATCACATAGGCTTCGTCCAGCTTGAGGCCCGCCTTGCCGAGCGCATCCTCAAACCCGCCGCGCCGCTCATGCGAAGACCGGAAGCTGGGCAGGCCGCTGATGAAGCCGATCTGGGTGTGGCCCAGTTCGATCAGGTGCTCGCCCATGGCCGCGCCACCCAGCCGGTCATGGCCGACGATCATGTGCTCGGGCTTGTCCAGTTCGACAGACGCGATGCGGATGTATTCGCAGCCGATTTCGCGGAGCAGTTTTGCGACGCGCTCATCCTCCGAAACCGACGGCGGCAGCACGACCCCATAAAGCTTCTGCCGTTCGACAAAGGTTCGGATATCGGTCAGGAACGTCGGACTGCTGCGGTTGCAGGGGTGGACCACCAGCTCAAAGCCGGAGCCCCTCATGCCGTCGAGCAAACCAAGCTGCATGTTTACGACATACTGCGGGTTGGGATTGTCGTATATCATGCCGATCAGGAACGACCGCCGGAACGCCAGCCCGCGCGCCTGCGGATCGGGGGCATAGCCCCACTCCGCAATCACCGCCTCGATACGCTCGCGGGTCTCGTCCCGAACGAAGGGCGACTGATTGATGACCCGGGAAACCGTCTTCTTCGACACACCGGCCAGACGCGCGATGTCGTTAATGGTCGCTCGCTTTCGACCGCCCTCGATGCCGCTCTCAACTTCAGGGTCGCCAGGCGACGTCACGGACGGCTTCGATCGGTTCACGGCGTTTCCATACAGCTTCAGGCGCGTTGTTTTGTAATACTCTACAGATGCGCACCTCGCTACCAATGGGCGAAGAACGCACCCGTCGGGCGCTTGACACCGGTTACCATATCTGGCGGGAAACGTCTCGTGGCAAGAAATGCAGTCCGGCAGGGGAAGACATGACCTCAACGACCCAGGCTGAGGGCGAATCGATCCACGGCGTTGATCCTCGTGATCATGTCGCGACGGCCCTTCGCGACCTTACGGCCGGCGAGACGCTTGAACGGAATGGCGCGCTGATCACGGCCCGATCAGACATCCCCAAAGGGCACAAGGTTGCCATCCAGTCTGTCCGCGCCGGGGAAGATGTCCTGAAATATGGCTGGCCGATCGGCCGGGCCGTGGTGGACATCGCGGTCGGTGATCACGTCCATGTCCACAATGTCAGCACCAGGCTCTCCGGCGTGGACCAATATGACTGGGCCCCTGCCGCATCGACCGGCGTGCAGCCTGACCGGACGACAAGTTTCATGGGCTATTGACGCGCCGATGGACGGGTCGGCACGCGCAACGAGATCTGGGTCCTCTGCACGGTCGGGTGCGTGGCCAATACCGCGCGGCGGATCGCTGAGAAGGCCAATGTGCGCTTCGCTGGCCGCACCGATGGTGTCTTCGCCTTCCCTCACCCCTTCGGCTGCTCGCAACTCGGGGACGACCTGGTCAATACCCGCAAGCTGATCGCCGCCCTGGCCGGCCACCCCAATGCCGGGGGTGTCCTCATTCTGGGTCTGGGGTGTGAAAACAACCAGCTCAAGGCCCTGCTCGAGAGCGCCCCGGGCCTGGACCCTGCCAGGCTCCGGGCCTTCACGACCCAGATGGCTGAGGACGAACTCGAGGACGGTCTGGCTGCCATTGAAGCGCTGGTTGTCCAGGCCGAGCGCGATATCCGGACAGCCTGTCCGGTTTCCGACCTCGTCATTGGCCTGAAATGCGGTGGGTCGGACGGCTTCTCGGGCGTCACCGCCAACCCCCTTGTCGGCCGGATCGCCGACAAGGTCTCTGATGCAGGCGGAACGCCCGTGCTGACCGAGATTCCAGAAATCTTCGGGGCCGAGCAGATGCTTCTGGATCGTGCCGCAAGCCGGGCGGTCTTTGACGATGCCCTGCGCGTAATCGATGATTTCAAGCGCTACTTCATCGACAACAATCAACCGATCCACGAGAATCCCTCTCCGGGCAATATTGCCGGCGGGATCACCACGCTCGAGGAAAAGTCGCTCGGGGCCGTCCAGAAGGGCGGCCGCGCGCCCCTGGTCCAGGTCTTGCGCTACGGAGAGCGCGTCGGCAGGAAGGGCCTGACCCTGCTGGAGGCTCCCGGCAACGATGCCGTCTCCTCGACGGCCCTGACAGCGGCTGGGGCGACGGTCATTCTGTTCACAACAGGACGCGGCACCCCTCTTGGCTTCCCGGCTCCGACCCTGAAAATCGCGTCAAACAGCGCCCTTGCCGCCCGCAAACCCGGCTGGATCGACTTTGACGCCGGAGCGGTGCTGAGCGGTCAGTCCATGGACGAGGCGGCGCACCATCTCATGGACCTGGTCATCAGCACCGCCTCTGGCCAGGCCACAAAAGCTGAACTGAACGGCGAGCGCGAGATCGCCATCTGGAAACAGGGTGTGACCCTATGACGATCGCGTCCCCTGCCCTCCGCCTGCGGGCGACCAGCGCACCCGCGGCCCTGCCGGACGTCGAACAGCCCGCCTATGTGCGGGAAAAGGTGACGGTCGGCGTCGTGCACCTTGGCCCCGGCGCGTTTCACCGCGCGCATCAGGCCTTCTACTTCGACCGGATTCTCGCAAAGGACCCGCGCTGGGGGATCTGTGCTGTCTCGCTGAAAAGCCCGGGCGTGCGCGATGCCCTGGAGCCCCAGGACGGGCTCTACACCCTTGCCCAACTGGATCGGGACACGACTTTCCGCCTTGTTGGCTCGATTGTTGAGGTTCTGGTCGCGCCCGAGGACCCGCCTGCAGTTTTCGCCCGAATGGCCTCCCCCCAGACGCGGATGGTGACGCTGACCGTCACCGAAAAGGGCTACTGCCTCTCGGCGGAAGGAGGATTGGACGAGAGCCATCCTGACATCGTCCATGACCTGGCCAACCCCGGAAGCCCTGTCAGCGCGATCGGCTACCTGGTTGAGGGCCTGAGGCGTCGCTTTGTGAGCGGCCTCGCTCCCTTTGCCGTGGTCGCCTGCGACAACCTCACGGACAACGGCTGGCGCCTGAAAGCCGCGGTCACAGCCTTCGCGGCCAAACGCGACTCACAACTTGCGGCCTGGATCCAGGCTGAAGGACGGTTTCCGCGCACCATGGTCGACAGCATCACACCCGCTACGGACTCCGCCCTGCGCGACCGCGTGAGGCTGGCGACGGGGCTTGAAGACGCCTGGCCGATCCAGCGCGAGGCCTTTACGCAGTGGGTTATCGAGGACTGCCTGGGGACGGACGCTCCAGACTTTGCCGATGCCGGCGTCACTCTGACCGACGACGTTCGGGGCTTCGAACGCGCCAAGCTCCGGCTTCTGAACGGCGTCCACTCCACGCTTGCCTATGCGGGGCTGCTGCGTGGCCACGAAACCGTCTTCGAGGCCATGAGCGATCCTGTCCTGGCCGCTCTCGCCCGGGACCTGATGCTTCTGGACATCATGCCGACGCTGACCGCACCACGAGGGCTTGTCCTTCAGGACTATGCAGAAGCGATCCTGGACCGCTTCCGTAATCCGGAGATCCGCCATCTACTGTCCCAGATCGCGTGGGATGGCACCCAGAAGCTGCCCGTTCGCATTCTCGGTACCCTGTCTGAAGCCCTGGACGCGGGCCGCCCCATCGTGCGGCTCGTCCTGCCGCTGGCGGCCTGGATGCACTTTGTCCGGCAAAGGATCGCTGGACAGGAGCCTCTCGTCGATCCGCTAGCCGAAAGCCTTTCCGACATCGCAAACCGCTGTACGGGCAATGCCGAAGAAGACGTTGCCCTCTTCCTGGCGGTGAAGGGCATGTTCCCGCAGACCCTGCTGGAAAACGCCGAGTTCAGGGCCGCGATTGTGGCCGCCTATGCCGAGCTCGCCTGAAGCGTCGCGGACACGGTCTAGCGTGTGACCCCGCGCCCTGTCAGGACCGGCACAACCGTGCGGCAGAGGATGTGGATATCAAAGGCTAGGGAGCTTCGCTCAAGATAGGCCGCATCCAGCGCGACCTTGTCCGCAAGGGCCAATTCATCGCGGCCGTTGATCTGGGCCCAGCCGGTGATGCCAGGCCGCAGCCGGTCCACCCCGGTGGCCGCGCGAGCCGCAACCAGGTCCTGCTGATTAAAAAGGGCCGGTCGCGGCCCAACCAGGCTCATCGTTCCGGACAGCACGCTCCAGAGCTGGGGCAGCTCATCCAGACTCAACCGGCGCAGCGCACCACCAACCGGCGTGAGCCAGCGGTCTGGATCCTCGAGGAGGTGGGTAGCTACCTCAGGGGTATCGATCCGCATTGTCCTGAACTTGGGCATGCGAAAAAGCTCACCGTTTCGACCGACCCGACTTGACCAGTAGAGGACCGGTCCTGGGGAGGTCAGCCTGACCATGATCCCGATGACCAGCATGGGCAGGGAGACGGCCAGAAGACCGCTAGCCGAGACGACGACATCAAAACTGCGCTTCAGCATCGGGGGCGCGTTCAGCCCAGGTCGCCCGACGCCGCATCCAGCAACAGATAGACGCGGCCGGCGTCTGAGGACAGCAAGGCCGCGACCAGGAACCCTTCGCGATCCTGACCACTGGCTTCAGCAATCACGCCCTCATACCGTTTCAGGAAGCGCTCCGTACTGGCCCTAAGGCTGGCATCAGAGAACAGCCGTCGGACCAGGCGACGGATCGCCGCCGGAGCCAGTCGCTTGACCAGGTCCCTGGCTCCGGAGCTGTCGCCACCATGGATCGCAGCGGCAACCTCATCGATCCGGCCGCGCGGCAGCAGGGCATGCGGATCAATGCCCATGCCCAGGACTTCGGCGGCCAGGGTCTCGCCAAGGGCGACATCTGCCGGAGCCTTGCTCTCCAGGCCAGAAAGCAGGGACTTCCAGCTCAAAGTCCCCGGTGACGCTTCCGCGGGTGCCGGGGCCACCCGCGCGCCGGCCTTCTCAAAGACCGAGCGGAACTCGTCATCGGTAGCCGTCGGGGTCAGACGCAGGCGGGGCCTCGGTGACTGTTCCTCGGCGACGGCGTCCTCTTCCACATCGCGCGGCGGCGTGGCCGGGACCGGCGACGGAACGGGGCGATTTCGCGAAACCGAACCCGGGATAGATGCCGGACGTGCCACTGCGGGCGTTCCGGCCATCACGACCGCCGCCTCGCTGAGCGCCTCATAGCTACGCCGAACGCGCTCCTGGAAGGCCTGATCAATCGCCGCCGTTTCCTCGGCGGTCCGCCGAGACGCAGACATCAGTTCCTCAATGCCCTGCTCAATCGACGCCCTGACCTCCGCAGCTTTCTGCAGAGCCTGATCCGGCAGGCTCGCAGTTCTATGGCCGACCTCGTTGAGCATCGCCTCAAACTCAATCAGGGTGTTTCGGGCCGTCTGCACGGCATCAGCAAGTTTCTGAGCTGTTCGGGTGCCAGCCTGCTCCACCATCTGGGCTGACTGCTCGATCAGATCGCGCGCTTCCTCCATGCGGGACTCAAAGACCGCGTCGGCCTTCTGTCCTGCGGCGAAGGCGATCTCGTTGAGCTGGTCAACGCGACTGCGGGCGGCTGCGACACGCGCGTCGACGCCCTCGCTGGCGCTCAGGGCCGACGCGGCCAGCGCCTCCATCGCCTGCTTGAGCTCGACCTCGAGCCCCTCTCGCTGCCCTGCGGCAATATCGGCGATCGTGGACAGGATCCTGCCGGCCTCGGCGGTGAGACTGTCACGCTCAGAACGGGCCAGATCGGCGGTGGTCCGCACCTGATCGGCTGCCGCAGAGATTAAGCCGCGAAGCATTTCGGCCCCCATGGCCGCGACCTCGCTCAGTTCCGTCGCACCGACCCGTGTGTAGGAAACAAACTCGGTCAGCTGGGCGGTCCGCGTCTCGGTCTCAGCCGCAAAATCTTCCTGCTCGGACCTCAGGGTCTGGCTGGCAGCAACTAGCGCCGCGCGCTGCTGGGCAAGGTTCTTCTCGACCGCGCTCATCTGGTCGCCCAGGCCCTGCCCGGCAGTCTCCAGGCGCGCGATCTGTCGGGAAATATCCTCCGCCCCCACGCGTGCGGCGTCTGACGCTTCGGCAGCGGCAGCCGCGAGATCCGCAGCCCGGGCCGCAAGGGCCGCTTCGGCTTCGCGAAGCTGGGTTTCGGCCAGATCAGAGGCCTCCGCGACCATCCGGGCCTGGCTGCCGATCGCGTCAACGACAGCCGTTGAACGGGTATCTAAATTGAGCGACAGGGTCTCAAGCGCCTCGCGCTCATGACCGAGGCCGCGCGCGAGCTGGTCGGCCATGCGCGCAGACTCCGCAGCGGCGTTGACCAGTCCGGCGGTTTCTTCCGCAAGAGCCTGACGAAGCGCCAGGATCCGCTCGCGGGCCTCTTCGGCAGACGCGGTCGCATAGTCGATCTGGGCGCGAACGACCTCAACTGCGCCAGACGCCCCCGCGGCCGCGAGGACCGCCGGCGTCACTAGCCGGTCGGTCAGGATCCGACTGCGGCGCAGTTCCGAAGCCACACCCTGCGCCTGACGAAGCATATAGGCCCCCAGCAGGGTCAGCAAAGCCGGCCCTATGGCAAGGCCGGCAAACACCGTCAGTGCAAAGCCTTCAACCTTGAGTGCGGGGACGCCTCGGGCATAACCCAGCGCAAAGGTAATCGGGGCCAAAGCCCAAAGCGATGCTACTGCGACCGCCAGAGTCCAGAACATCAGCGCAGGCATCGCCTTCCGTTCAGTCTTGGACGGTAGCTCAAAGGCCTCGGGCGGCGGAAGCCGCGCGTCCGATGCAATCTCGCCGGGATCGGCCTTAGGGCCTGCGACCTCGCGATCGGGCTGGGACATCGGCGCGGGGGCCTGCTGCCCGCTCGTCGCGAGTGATGTTGCAAACGAGAACGGGGTTTCGACGTCCTTCACCTCTGGTGCAGAGGACGGCGGGATGAGTTCGGACGCGCGCGCCCGCCGAGTCGCTGCGCGTGCTCTGGGCGTGAAAGGCTCTGGCGGTCTTGCAGGGCCCGGCTCGGCAATGTCGAGATCGAGATCCTGCGGCGGTTCGTCAGATGGTTGCGGCTCCGAAAGCTCGGAGGCCTCAAGCCCATCTCCAAATGCCGCTGCCACATCGAGCTCCTCCAGTTGCGGAGGCTCAGACGTCATTACGGACTCCGCAGGGGGCGTCTCCTCCACTGGCGTGGAGAAATCGAGCGGTTGGCGCTTCTTAGGCTTCATACACAGCCAAGGTCCCAAGGCAGTCGGCGCGTGAAGACAAGCACAAACTCTCGCACCCGCCTCATTTCGCGTAATACATGAACCTAGCGGCGAAAAGCTCGCGCGGAAAGCGCCTTCGATTGGGTTTTCAAGGCTTCATCTCGTCGCAGTGCCGTCGGTCGGCGATGGCGCGACGACGGCCTGCGGCTCCGCTGGCGGAGAGCGCGGCACCACGCGCACGGTTGTCGCCTTAAGGCGATCCTTCTCCTCAAGAGAAACGCCCAATTGGCTCAGTGCGAGGGACGACAGCCACACCAACATCACGGCAAGGAATTCAGTGAGAAGGCTCATCACAACGGCCCGATGTTGGATAGCGCCGTTATCCAACAGACTCAGCTCCCGCGCGAGTGAATTTTTCGATAGGCGCTGATGCGACGGGGCCATGACACCCTAGCTCATAGCGCCTCCAGAATTCCGTTGGTTGTCCTCGGCGACGCACATGACTAGGTCGCCATGACACGGCAAGGCCTCCCTGCACTATGGTGGGGGCTGAGCTTAAACCCATGCCGGAGCCCGACCTTGGCCCCAACTCACCAATCGGCGACCCTACCGGGCGAAGCCCCAAGCGGGCTGTCGTCGGCGCGCCTGACCCACCTGCAAAGGCTGGAGGCGGAGAGTATCCATATTCTCCGCGAGGTGGCGGCCGAATGCGAGCGGCCGGTCATGCTTTACTCGATCGGCAAGGACAGTGCCGTAATGCTGCACCTCGCAGCCAAGGCGTTCTTTCCGTCGCGCCCCCCCTTCCCGCTCCTGCATGTCGACACGACCTGGAAGTTCCGGGCGATGTATGAACTGCGCGACCGTGTAGCCTCGGAGCTCGGGGTCAAGCTTCTGGTTCACAAGAACCCCGACGCCGAGGCCCGTGGGATCAATCCGTTCGACCACGGCAGCGCGCTGCACACGGACATCTGGAAGACCGAGGGTCTGAAACAGGCTCTGGCCATGCATGGCTTCGATGCCGCATTTGGCGGTGCCCGTCGCGATGAAGAAAAAAGCCGGGCCAAAGAACGCGTATTCAGCTTCCGCTCTGCAGAGCAGCGCTGGGACCCCAAGAACCAGCGTCCGGAACTGTGGAACCTCTACAATACCCGCAAGCACCCCGGTGAAAGCCTGCGGGTCTTTCCGATCTCAAACTGGACCGAGCTGGACATCTGGCAATACATCCATCTCGAAAACATCCCGATCGTTCCCCTGTACTTCGCGGCAGAACGCCCCGTCGTTGAACGGGACGGGAGCCTGATCATGGTCGACGACGACCGGTTCCGGCTTAGGCCCGGTGAAGTTCCGCAACTGAAGAGTGTCCGCTTCCGGACCCTCGGGTGCTATCCGCTGACCGGCGCCGTCGAGAGCCAAGCCTCAACCCTACCGGAAATCATTCAGGAAATGCTTCTCGCAACGACCAGCGAACGCCAGGGACGGGTTATCGACCATGACCAGTCTGGCTCGATGGAGAAGAAGAAGCAGGAGGGCTATTTCTGATGTCAAAGGTCTACAAGCCCTCGGACCTCATCGCGGATGACATCGACGCCTACCTCGTCGCCCATCAGCACAAGTCACTGCTCCGCTTTATCACCTGCGGCTCCGTCGATGACGGCAAGTCCACCCTGATCGGACGTCTGCTCTACGACAGCAGGATGATTTTCGAGGATCAGATGGCCGCGCTCGAGGCTGACTCACGTCGCGTCGGAACCCAGGGTGACCAGATCGACTTCGCCCTTCTGGTCGATGGCCTTGCTGCCGAGCGTGAACAGGGGATCACGATCGATGTCGCCTACCGGTTCTTCTCGACGGACAAGCGAAAGTTCATCGTGGCCGACACGCCGGGTCACGAGCAGTACACGCGCAACATGGTCACGGGGGCCTCGACTGCGGAAGCTGCGGTGATCCTGATTGATGCCCGGAAGGGTGTCCTGACCCAGACGCGCCGGCACAGCTATCTCGTCAGCCTGCTCGGAATCCGTCACGTCGTGCTGGCCGTCAACAAGATGGATCTCGTCGGCTGGGACCAGGCCGTCTTTGACCGGATCGTCGAAGACTATCGCGCCTTTGCCTCCAGGATCGGACTTGCCGATTTCACGCCGATTCCGATTTCCGGCCTCGGCGGTGACAACATGGCCAGCCGGAGCGAGGCATCGCCCTGGTACGACGGCCCGATCCTGATGGACTGGCTGGAGTCCGTCGAGGTTGAGGATGACCTTCAGGCCAAGCCGTTCCGCATGCCGATCCAGTGGGTCAATCGTCCCAACCTGGACTTCCGGGGCTACTCCGGCCTGATCGCCTCGGGCAGGATCCAGCCCGGCGACCGGGTTCGCGTCCTGCCGTCTGGCCAACAGAGCGCGATCGCCAGGATCGTAACCCTGCCCGACGATCTGCCCCAGGCCGTCGCCGGCCAGTCCGTGACCCTGACCCTGACCGACGAGATCGACATCTCCCGCGGCGACGTGATCGTTGCCGCTGACTCCCCCTGCCCGGTCTCGGGTCAGTTCGAGGCGACTCTGGTCTGGATGGACGAAGAGCCCCTCCCCCCGGGGCGAGCCTATCTGCTGAAAATTGGCACCCGAACCGTTGGGGCCAGCGTCACCGAGATCAAGCACAGGGTGAACGTCAATACCCTCGAGCAGACTGCGGCCAAACGCTTGAATCTGAACGAGATCGGCGTCTGCAACATTTCGCTGGACCGGCCCATCGCCTTTGAAGCCTACGCCGACAATCGTCAGCTCGGCGGCTTTATCCTGATCGACCGACTGTCGAATCGTACGGTCGGGGCCGGCATGCTCAACTTCGCGCTCCGGCGGGCTGACAACATTCACTGGCAGCATACCGATGTCAGCAAGTCGTCGCGAGCGGCGCTGAAACGCCAGAGAGGACAGGTCGTCTGGCTGACCGGCCTCTCCGGGGCCGGCAAGTCAACCATCGCAAACCTGGTCGAGAAGCGGCTCCATGCGCTGGGCCGGCACACCTATCTGCTCGACGGTGACAATGTCCGACATGGCCTGAACAAGAACCTGGGGTTCACCGAAGAGGATCGTGTCGAGAACATCCGCCGCGTCGCCGAAGTCGCCAAGCTTATGGTCGATGCCGGCCTGATCGTGCTGACGGCCTTCATCTCGCCCTTCCAGGCCGAGCGGCGCGCTGCCCGTGAATTGCTTGAACCTGGTGAGTTCATCGAAGTCTTTGTCGATACGCCTCTGGCGGTCGCTGAGGCACGCGACGTCAAGGGTCTCTACAAGAAAGCCCGGGCCGGCCAACTGAAGAACTTCACCGGGATTGACAGTCCTTATGAGGCTCCAGAGGCTCCGGAACTGCGCATCGACACCACCCACATGACACCGGTCGAAGCGGCCGAAAGGATCGTGGAATGGCTTGAGGGCCAGGAAATCGACTACGAAATCTGACGAAGGCGGGCACTGCGCTGCAAGGCCATGGCCCCCGCAAGTCCCAGGATGGCCATGGCGGCCATGGCCAGGTAGCCGCGCGGGCCCAAGGCGTCAAAAAGTGGCCCCGAAGCCAGGGTAGCGAGGCCGATGGTTAGGCCGGAGGACAGGGCCGAGTTGATGGCCTGGGCCGATGAGGCACTGGCAGGGGGCGTAAGCTTCTCGATCAGTCGCAACGATGCGAGGAAACTGGCGGCAAAGGTCAGGGCATGCAGTCCCTGGAGCGGGAACAGCATCCAGAGCGGCGGTGAGAACGCATAGAGCGTCCATCGCAGCAGGGCCGCAGCGCCGCCCAGGACCATCAGCTTCTCCGGGCCGACGCGACGTCTCCAGGGCTCCAGGAACCACATGAACCCGACCTCGGCCGCAACGCCCACCGCCCAGAGCACACCGATCATCGGCTCTGACAGTCCCTGCTTGCGCCAGAGGATGGCCGAGAACCCGTAGTAGAAGGCGTGCGCGCCCTGGATCAGGCCCGCCGTCGCGACGGCCAGGCAAAAGGTACGATCGCGCAGCAGTGCCCCAAGGCCCTTCCATCGCTGCGCGCGATCCGGTTTGTCCCCGATGGCGTGAACCCGTTCCGGCGGCACCAGAATACCGGCGGCGAGCGCCGAGAGAACGGCGGCGACGGCAATCCAGACCGCGATTACCGACGGCGAGAAGCGGATCAGCACCACGCCCATAATCAGATTTGCGACGATAAAGGCGCTGGACCCCATGCCTCGTGGAATGCCGTAATTGAACCCCTCGGTCCTTGCGCGCCGAAGCGTGATCACATCCACCAGTGGCGAGACCGTCGAGATCAGGGTCGCCGCGATCAACCAGGCCAGGGCCAGACCCAGAAATCCAGGGGCGACCAGAAGGCCGGCGTAGCCCAGGGCCGCTCCAAGGCCGAGCAGCACCATCGGTGTCCGCCTCAGGGTGAACCCGTCAGCCCAGACCGCCAGGACCGGCCCGGTGAAGGGCCTGGCCAGCATCGGGATGGCGAGAATGATACCGATCTCAGCCCCGCTCATGCCACGCGACCGAAGATAGGTCGCGATATAGGGCAGACTCACCCCTGTGCCGATGTAGGCAGCAGCATAGAACAGGCTGAGGCGGACGAGGCTGGACATCGTGGCCTAGGATACCCTGTTCCTCGCGGGCCTCATGCCTGCTCCGCTCCGCCGAACCTGGCCGTCCATTCAGCAATCTGGTCGTCATCGATCTTCTTGAACAGGACTTCAGGCGCCCGCACGGAGAGCCCTGCCGGCAAGGAGGTCAGTTCGATCGACGCATTGCTCGACGGCCAGGCTGCAGGCGTCGCAAGCGAAAACGCCTTGGCGATCTCTTCAGCGGCGAAAGGAATGAACGGAGCCGAGATCTTCGAATAGAGCGCGGCCAGATTAAGCGCGGTCCGGACAATGACAGCCGCCCGGTCACGGTCCGTCTTGATCGCGGTCCAGGGGGCGGCTTCCTGCAAGTACTCATTGCCGACGACCCAAAGGGCCCGAAGGGCCTGGGCACTCTTGCGAACCTCGATCGCGTCCATCTGCTCGGTCAGATCGGCCAGTCGAGCCGAAACGTCCGCGAAGAGCTTTTCTTCCAGTGGCCCCGACTCACCGCCCCCGGGCACGACGCCGTCGAACTTGCCCTCGGTGAACTTCAGGATGCGGTTGATGAAATTACCCAGCACATCGGCCAGGTCGCGGTTCACCGAGCTGGCAAACATCTCCCAAGTGAAGGCGGTATCCGAGCTCTCGGGCGCGTTGGAGGTCAGGTACCAGCGCCAGAAATCCGGCGGCAGGATCTCCAGCGCTGCATCCATGAACACGCCGCGCTTGTTGCTGGTCGAGAACTTGCCGCCATACCAGTTGAGCCAGTTGAAGGCCTTGAGCATGTCGACGCTCTTCCACGGCTCTTCCGAGCCCAGGATGGTGGCCGGGAAGCTGACGGTGTGGAAGGCGACGTTGTCCTTGCCCATGAACTCGACATAGCGGACGTCATCGGCACCGGCGTCGGTGCGCCACCAGCGTTGCCAGTCACGCCCTGCCTCGGCCTCGGCCCATTCCTGGGTGGCAGCGATGTATTCGATGGGGGCGTCGAACCAGACGTAGAAGACCTTGCCTTCCATGCCCGGACGCGGCGCGCCGTCTTTCACCACCGGCACGCCCCAGGCGAGGTCGCGGGTGATGCCGCGGTCGATCAGGCCTTCATCCAGAAACTTGTAGGCGATCGACTTGGCCAGGATCGGCCAGTCGCCATGGGTATCGACCCAGGCCCGGATCCTGTCGGCCATCTTGGTCTGCAGAAGGTAGAGGTGGCGGGTGTCGCGCACCTCCAGGTTCCGCGAGCCCGAGATCACCGAATAGGCGTCCTTCAGGTCGGTCGGATCCAGCAGGTTCCCGCAGTTGTCGCACTGGTCGCCACGCGCCTTGTCGAAACCGCAGTGCGGGCAGGTACCCTCGATATAACGGTCAGGCAGGAAGCGCTTGTCGTCGATGGAATAGACCATCTGGTCGACGCGTTCCTCGATCAGGCCGTTGGCTTCCAGCACCTCGGCGAAGTGCTGGGTCAGCTTGCGGTTCTGCTGCGACGATGAACGGCCGAACCAGTCCCAGGACAGGCCAAACGCCGCTGCGACGTCGCGCTGAAGAATGTGCTGCTCGGCACAATAGGTCTCGACATCCTGGCCGGCGGCGGCCGCCGCCAGTTCGGCGGGCGTGCCGTGCTCGTCTGTGGCGCAGATGTAGAGGGTCTCGTTGCCCCGGGCCCGCTGGAACCGGGCATAGACATCCGCCGGCAGCATGGATCCCGCAAGATTCCCCAGGTGCTTGATGCCGTTGATGTACGGCAGGGCCGACGTGATCAGGATACGAGCCATGAGGCGCAATCTTCCGGGGAGTCAGAAATCGATGGAAACAGGCGTTGGCATATAGAAGGCTCGTTACGGAAACGAAAGCGTGGCGCAAGCCTCGCTCCCTTTCTGATGCGCGAAGCCGTCGCTGAAAATCTGTTCGCCTAAGACGCGGACTCGCGATCCAGAAGCGCCTTGGCCGCAGCCTTTTCGGCGTCCTGCCGCGACCGGCCGGTCGCGAATACCGGATCAACCCCCTCAACCGTGACCTTCACGGTAAAAATCGGTGCATGGTCGGGGCCGGTGCGATCCGCCACCGCATAGCTCGGCAAAGGCTTTGCCTGG